>Ga0206927_1200_pt1 | contig 11900 bp, 11 predicted proteins | sample Alteio_BWOrgHeat_60_FD_153249 | JGI IMG/M metagenome (GOLD analysis project Ga0206927, IMG submission 153249) | Enriched cells from forest soil in Barre Woods Harvard Forest LTER site, Petersham, Massachusetts, United States -... | ecosystem: Environmental > Terrestrial > Soil > Temperate forest >... | reverse complement strand
GAGTGGTCTAATGCACGGCCTTGCTAAGGCCGCAGGCGGGTAACCGTCTCGAGGGTTCGAATCCCTCCCTCTCCGCCAGTTTATTGCTACTCCTTACACAAGAACCACTTACAAGACGCTTCGGGGTGCCAAACCCGAAACGTTGTCATTACGTTGTCATTTTTTCAGGATACCGCCAGCCGGAGTACCGCTGCTTTCATCGCCTGGACGCCTTCCGCAGGGGTTCCATCCGCCAGGTAACGCAGCATCGTTTCCAGACTTTTCCAGCCGCCCCACTCCCGAACCGTGTTTGTGTCAACCCCTGCTTTCATCATGGTCGTTGCAAAGAATCGCCGGAAACCATGCAGATCCCCTTCCGGCAACTTCAACCTTTCCTGATCCTGTTTCAGACACTCCAGACACCAAGATTCCTTCAGCCGGCCCCCGTGGCCTCCAGAAATGACGTACTGGCCCACGCGCGCCGCACGCAATGCAGCCTGCACTTTCGGATGCATGGGAATAACACGATCACGGCGTCCCTTTGGTTTCCAATCGTCCTGCACACGTACGTGAATCACCTCATTTTTCAGATCCACATCCGACCATCGCAGATTGACCAGTTCCCCAATACGCATCCCACTCCATGCCAGTATCGTAACCACTGGGCGCAGCCATGGTCGCACTTCAGTTTCCAGCTTGCACACTTCCTCTGTCGTATACATACGCCGCTTCGGTTTCACCGGCTTAGAAGTTTCCCAGTCCAACGCGGGATTGCGCGTCATCAAGGCTCGTGCCGGCCGACTGGCCCACTTGAACGCATTCTTGATCACCAAGGCATCCGTGTATGCGGTCTTCACGTCTGCCTTCTCCGATTTCGTTCGATACACGGTGTAGCTCTCGAGAGTGGTCAACGTCATTTCATCCGCGTAAGTGATTCCACACTTCTTCAAATGCCGCGAAAAAGCCTCTAACGCAGCCTTATAGCGAGAGACTGTCTTGCTCGCCTTGCCCTGGCTGGTCTTGTTCTCGAGATACAACTTCTGTATCTCAGACCAACATTTTCGTTCAGCCTGCACGCGCGGCGCCTCAGGCGGTGAGTCCAGTTCTTTAACTTTCGCTTCGGCTTCGGGTCTCGTGGATACGCCAAGCGTGCGTCGTACTCGATCTTTGCCTGTGCCGCATGCCGCATACCATTGTTTCCGCTGCGGATTGAAGTAGACGCGATACTCGCGCCCACTACGTCCAAAAACCTTGATCGATTTCGGATTACCCATTTTTCAAATTCTCCTTGTTGTCGTTGACACCTCCCTCTTCCGCTTGAGTTGGAATTGGATTTTCGACCGGACACCCGTCCGGACCACGCTGCCCGATGCACGCTGGCACTGCGTTTCGGTTCAGCATTTTTTCAACAATGCCCACTGAAAAATATACCCTCCGTCCCAGTTTCGTGAAGGGGATCTTTCGCAAATAGATCCAACTTCGAATCGTTTTCAGCGAGACACGCAGTCGTGCGGCGAGTTCTTCCACTGTTATCAGAGCATCTAAATTGAATCGCCCTAAAGAACCGCTCATGCCGCACCACCTTTCTCGTCCGGCCGCTGAATGTATGGCAGGCCGTTCTGCTTGCGATGCTCCTGCGCCTCCTTGAACTTCCCGGTAGCCTTCGTGTACTTCGCTTTCTTGCGCCGGACTCGCTCGTGAGTCTTCCCGGGCGTCATCTTAATCAGCTGCGCGCTTTCGATCACCTTCGATAGCGGTTCTTCGATTTGGATTTCCCCGCCTGGCTGGATGTTGCTATCGGCTTCCAGTGCCAAAAGGCTGTTAATCTGCCCAAACAACTGCTGCGCGATTTGAACTTTGGTCGCGGCAACCGTCTTTGCACGGACTAAGGGGCACTCACGTTGACCACCAAGGAAATTGTTCTGCACCGTCTTCCACCACGGCATAGGCTTCTGCTGTGTGTGATGCAGCTCGGTGTGATTCTGAAATTTGATCCAGTTTTCCGTGCAATACGCCCACAGCTTGCGCGGGTGGTTGAGCATGTGCCAGACAGTATCGATGCCCAGTTCCACGAACACTTCACGGCGAATCTGGAACTCAACCCGGATGACTCGGTAGCCCGGAGGAACTTCCTTGATTCCCCAGATGTCGTACATCCATGTCTTTTTCGAATTCAGAATCTCAAGGGGCTTGTCGTACAGCCTGACCTGAATGTTCCCCTTGCCAATCGAAATGCCCGTCAGGATTCCGTTATCGTGGAACATTCCGCTATGGCGTGCCCGTTTGACCGCATGCTTGAGCAGGTCTTCCTTCCAGATCGTATCTGGCAGCAGGATATCCATGCACGGGTCTCCGCGGCAGGACATCACTTTCACCATGTCTGCGCCCTGGGCTTGAAGCAGACTAAGAATCCAATCGACCGCCTCAATGACGCCCATTTGCCACAGTGTCACCGAGCGAATTTCAATGATCGATGGACGCTGTGTGGGGCTCATCTTTTCAATGAGCTTGATATAGAAGCCGTGGCTATCCAGCAGATAGGCATAGCCTCCAGCGCCATACGGCTCGACATTGAAAATCCAGGAGTCGGCGCCAGCTTCGATTTTCCCCGGCATCGCCGCGCCCTGAGCCATGGCGTCCGCTTTGAGTTTTTTCAATAACTGGAAAAAGCCATCGTGCTTCCAGGAGATCATCAACGAAAGGTTCAGCGAGTCGAACCCCGACGCCAGCACCTTGCCTTCCTTGCCAACCTTCTTGCCGTTCTCTCCCGCACCACTAACGATTTTGGCCATACTGCCGCACTCCCAGGCATGGAGTTGCGCGTTCACTTCATCGCACAGCGGCAACGCGGCATCGAGCATCACATTTTCGGCGGACCTTTAATAAGATCCTGTAGACCGAAAGCGATATGCTGACGCTGACACGCTCGACGGTTGTTTTCACAATGTCGTCTGCACGTGCTCTAAACTTTTGCTATGCGATCATGAGTGCGCCGGCCGGCGCAGGGCCTGGTAACTGATCGTCGCTCATGGCGGCGATGGGAGATCTGTTTATCCACTGTTTGCGTTGTCGCAATCATCCCCTGCGATGGTGAATGCATCTCTGCAACTTCCGTGTATCACCACACGGCTAGGGTAATCGCTACCCCACATTGACCGGCTTCGCTCCTTTCGCGCTAACGACTCTTGCGGACTGCCTCCATATGGTTATTACCCGCCGCCAGACCATCGGTAGAAAAATGTGGACGACTATTTTCAAAGCCAATCGAGTTCGGCACTTCCAGAATTATCCCAGACCTAGCCCCGCGGCTTCCGAAATGTTTCCTTAGCCTGTCTCCTTCTTCATTTCTCTATATGTATATCCTCCGCGAAAACGACCTCGTGTTCGAAAGACCGATAATTGATGAGGTGCACCTATAGAATATTTTTTTTCGAGATCCGTTGTGCATCGCAGTTCAAGCCTCCTCCATAAGGTTATTAGCCGCCGAAGCGCTTGCGGTGGAAAAATCTGAGCATCTATTTTTCAAAGCAATGCCAGTACTGTCTTTGCTGCGCCACTCGGTGAGCAAGCCCGACCCACACCCCCGTCGCCAACAGTGCGCCAGACGATACGACTGTCTGTCACACAGTTAGCAAAGGGAGCATGACTGGCCGTGTCAAGGCTCCGCTGCTTGCATATCTAAATCTCTCTCTCGAATTGCTTCCGCGTTGGCGTCCGCAGATCGGTCCAGCCCCCTCATGAAACCGAGGGGACTGAACGCGATCCGCAGACAGCTCTCGAAAATCACATCGAAGGAGACTCAAGCGTGAAAGACACAGCAGCAGGAAAATGGACCATGGCGAACACGATAGGCGTTGCGAATGTCATGCAAGTCTACAATTTGACCGAAGCCGATATGTGTGTGTTGGCGAATAAAGGCTACGTCAGACTCCGCAGGATCGAAGCAACACTCAGGATTCCCATCGCCGACCTCGAAAACATACCGCCTTGGCGTGTTGAGCCAACCGACCAGGGCGGACCGTTCATGCCGACGAAGCCGCTCAGGCCTTCGTAGCCGCGGCTTTATCCGTGCGGGAGCGTCACACTCTCGCACGGTTTCCAAGCACTCTCATATGAATCCCTCCCTATATACAAAATGCAGCAGATTGAAAAATGTGCCTCTAAATGCCCTTAAATGCCTTAATGTGCCGTTAAGTACCTTCGAAACTAAAATCTATCTCGCACCTACCCCTTTAAATCTTAAGCGATCACTAAGTGCAATAGATGCCGACCCTCCGCACCTAGTATAGATTTTCCGTTGATCCATCTCTCTCAATGTACAACGTCGCGAAAATGCGATTTCGTCTGAATTCGACCAAATTGAAATTGTGCACCTATGAAAATTTCTTCATCGGCGTTCGAGACCTGAAGAGCTTGCTTATCTGTCTTTTCCAATATCTGATTCTCATACTCACATGATTCGGCCTGGCCTGGCGCATCGCCCTGTCCCGCTGTCGCGGGTCCAGGGCGCTGGCCGCCCAGTTCTCATCATGTGGCTTTCAATCTGCGAAATTCAGACATCCCAATGATTTACAATTCCGGGAACCTTCTAGCGGTTTGTCTCACAAATTATGTATTTAGCGCTCTCATAACTCCTTGACTCATAACAATCTTTCGCATTAGCAGGGGGCCTGATAGTCATTCGGCCCCCTTAACTTGAAATCCCAGCATTGCTTGGCTGGCCATGCCCAGCGCCGTGTCCCGCTGCGCGGGGCCCCGGCGCTGGCTGGCCAGCAGCACTCGCGATTGCTTTCACAATCGCAGAAACTACTTCGTTCGTCTTGTTTTCAAACTTCGGTAGAACATCTCTAGCAAAAAAAGACATATTAGTCCAAGACCAATTGCAGCAAAAACATTAATTACAACGTTATCAATATGCCAACCGTTTCGAGGTACAATGCCAAATATTCGCGAAAAGTCTAAAGACCGTTTTGAATTTGAAATATAAACAATCGTTGGCCACCCGTAGTTTCGCTCAGCTTTGGCGAAAGAATATACACCTGGTAAAAAATCAATATTATCTTTCTCATAATCAGGAATGTGCGGAATGCAATTTAGCCAGAGGAGCGCTGATAATACGGAGAGTGCCCCTAGAAAGGGGAGGAGATGAAACCGCAAAACTCCCAACTTTTTCATCGCCGAGGGCTGCCACATCAATTGAAGCTCCATCGAGTCTGCAAATGTGCGTCGCGTCGTTACACGCCACTGAGGCTACCTAATCCCCTTTCCGAATGCTTGATCGAGATTACCAGGAACGGGCGGCGGAAGCGGTAGCGCCGGTGGACTTGGTATGGTCGGAGGAGGGTTCAAAGGGTTGTAACCTGCGTAAGGATCACTAATCCCGTAAGTTTCTAGAAGGAATTTCTTCACGTCGTTGCGTACTTCGTCTCGCAACTTTAGAGGGTCAAACTTATTGCCATAAAATTGTGCTCCCAAGTCACTTATGCATGATGCTTGATCCGGGGTTGCCGAGAATGGGAAATTTTCAAGCATCGCTTCCTTAACGGCTTGGCCAATGCACTCGTAATCTGCGTCCGTACCAACACCTTCAATAGTTAACGCATCTTTCAAATCAACCCCAATATGAATTTCCATCATTGTAACCGCGGCATAAACACTTGCCACGTCGGGTCGCTCCTTTTGGATGTTAGATATCGCGGCGAACGTTGCGGCCCATTCTTCATTTCCGCCGGTCTTGTTCACGCGGTCCTTAAGCGCCGACGAACCGTGAGCGAATTTTCCTTGCAGTGCATTGTTTAGCGACGCCATAAATCTTGACACGACCCGTACAATCCAATCCGTCGATTTAGCGCTCCCTGTGCAGCACTTCTTTTTCGATAGTTTGTCCAGGATTGCTTGTTGTGTTTTCAAGAACAAAAGACGAGCGTCATTAGCATTGCATTTCCCCACCTTGTTCGTGATCGATTTGGTGTATTCGGCTATTTTCACTAGGTCGTCGAATGTCTGAAGCGTACCGCTGCCGCTATCAGCGGATTCCAAGCCGTTATTGTCAACCTGTCCGACGGGGTTATTGCTCCACGCTCGGTATTTATTCAAATAAGGAAGGAAGTCTCTGCTCAGAAAGGAACCTTCGTCAATTCTAATGATCCGGTACTTGAACAATAAGTACCACACTCCACCGATCTGCAACGTCATGGCGTTCGTCTGGGATATGAATTCATTCGGAATCGCTGGGAAGGCGCCGCCGACCGCCGCCAGAGGGCGTCCAAAAGAGTCTAACGTGTACGACTGCTGAAGCGCCACGTTGGCACCATCTGAAGTTGCGTACACCGTGCCGCGATGGTCCATGAGAGGGAATTGATAGTACGTGGCACCGCCAACATTGCGTTGCATTTCCACGAGCGTACCAATGCTTGAAAGGCGCGAGTAACCATGTGTGAATCTGGCAAGGAGGTTCCCACTTGCATCCCGCTCTTCCAGCAACTTCAGCCCTTCCCACAAGTAGTACGTCGGCATCCCGGCATTATTAATACAATAGCGATTCAACAGTGCGTCGTAGTAGAAATACGTCGCCGCAATACCCGGTGGAGCAATGACAGTCGGCAACTTGTTCGCGCCATAGCCGAAATACGTCGGGCTGCCGCCTTCAACTGCGGCCGTTCTCGCCCCGTTGTTGTCATAGTAGAAGTACGTGTTGACGAATGTCGATGGCGCGGTGTAGACGCGCTTCTTTGTCATCGAGTTATCGTTGGCGTAGGCGTAGTAGGCTGACTCGAAATCCGTCCCCACCGTGCTGCCTTCGCGCCGCATGGTCAGGCGGTTGTGGGCGGTGTCGTAGGAGTAACTGAAGGCGTATACCTGACTGTTGTCGCTCTGCTTGCGCCAGACTTCCGCCAGGAGCCTGTCAATGTTGTCGTACGAGTAGTAAATAGCTACCCCCAGCGCCGGCTCGCGATTGATAATGTTAATGCGTCCGGACACATCCCGGCTGTAGTCGAAGTATGCAATGGGGGCGCCTGTGTTCGTCGTGTATCGCAGGCTTGTCATGCGATCGACAGCATCAAAAGTCGCCCATGAAATCATACCGTTGCCATAGACCTTCTTCGTCACGTCCGAGTCTGGATCGTAGATCCAATATGCTGTGAATCCCGCTGGACTCTGCGCCTTTGTCATGCGCTGGGCGCCGTCGTAAGCGTAGTAGCAGGTCTTATTGTCCTGCGGATATTGCAGAGCGGTTAAGTTTGCAGGACCATCGTACAAATACGTGCCATTTCCCTGGGAGTCCGCGTGCGTCGTACTTAAATCCCACTGAGCTTCCCGCATCGTATTCATAAGCCGAAGCGTACCGGCGGGGCGATTGCCAAGTCAATTCGAAACTCTATCTTCGACTCGCAGAAGCTTTGACCGTATACAAAATGTTGTCATTTACCGTCTATCTCTGTCAGATTAGAAGCTCTGTCTCTCCGCCAGTCGGCGTAATTCTCTCGTCCAATCGCGTTGTCAAATGTTGTCACGGGTTCACAGCACTCAACGGTATTAAACGGTACTACTTGGGCATTGTTTCCAATTCCAAACTCAAGCGGGGTCGAGGGTTAACTCTCTAACTCGTTTCCCGAAAAACACTTGCAAAAGCTGATCTTTCGGTTCCCTCCCTCTCCGCCAGTTTTTTGTTACTACTGTACTGCTCGTTACTTCCGAGTTCGACGAGCCGCATGAAAGGCCCACCGGGTCAAAAACGGGTCATTTTTTCAGGATTCAACTCGCCGCGAGCTTCTTCGCCGCCTGATCCATCGCGGAAACTGAATCCTTTACGTCCACATCCGCCAGATACCGCAGCATCGTCTCCAGCGATTTCCAGCCTCCCCATTCCACAGCGCCCAGACGCAGATTCTTATTGTCCCGCAGCGTGCACAGCCACCACCTGCCTCCAATGGCCATGGCTGCCTTCCCGCCTGAAAACAATGTAATCGTACCCGAACCCCACCCGCCCTGCGTTGCCATGGCTGCCTCTTCCGCTGCGCTCGGCATTACGCCATATTTGTAAGTAAGGTCGTGCATCAATTGGATCCCGGCGATGGATTCTGCGCTGTCAACGATGCATCGCGTGCCGTCTGTGGAAAAAATGCGGCCGCCAAACTGCCGAATAAATGTCGGCGCATTCCACCAGTCCATCAATAGTCCAAATTGCGTTGCTTTACCATTCTTGTCGCGCACCGTCAATTTTTGCGCCAACGGAATGAATTCATCCCATGTCCAGCTTCCGTTCCTGGGACAAGGAACGCCACATCCTTCGAAAATGCTCTTATTGATCCACAGCGCATTGGCTGCTGAATTCGAGGGGAATCCAAACACCCGACTGTGCAGCACGAATTCCGGATAAGTCGCAGGCCAGCATTCTCGGACGGGATCGATGCCTAGCTTCCTGAGTTCCTCCGTTACATCCCAGGCGATGCCAGTTTGACATAAGCCGAAAGTTGCGAGCCGTCGTACGCGTTAAACAAGTCCGGCCCGACACCCGCCAGCGATTGGACGATCACTTTTTCCATGCCTGAATTCGATGGGTCGAGTTTCAGTTCATATTGCGGATACAATTGATTGAATAATGCAATCTGCTCTCGGCGCGCCGGGTTGGGATCACTGATCCAGACTAATGGAATCTTCCCATGCGTGTCGCGTGATGGCTGGATCAACCAGGCAACAATCGAAAGCAGTATCAGACCTGTAAACGTCAGAAGGAAGACATATTTCATACGCGTTTATTCCAGGCAGAAATTCACTTCGGTGAAGTACTGTCGCCTTCCCATTCCTACCTCCGCGGCACATTACTGATGCACGTCAAAAAGAAAGCTTTCTACCGGCGCCACGAGGTGCTTGCTCTCGTCGACGCCAATGCAACGGATCTCATAGAGGTCCGCCTTATCGAGTACAATTGCGTTCGTATATAAACTCGAAGAAGAAGAAGGCATTGCTCCATCAAGCGTATAACGGATATCGCATTTGCCGTCTGCTGCAAGCTTCACAGTAAGCGGAGCCTTTAGCCCTGATCCATCCGGCGCGGCCTGCAATTTTATGGGCTTTGAGAAGTCTGGAACACCTATTTCGATATCGTCGAAAGCGGTTCTGAAACTTCCCGTATCCTCGCCCCCGTCGTAGGCAACGACGATTAATCTGATAACTTTTCCGGCAAGCCATTGCCCGATCGGGCTTTCAATTTTTGTCCAGGCCCCTGCAATACCCCTTGCTACAGCGGGATGGAGAGGATTACCAGCCAGATCGCGTGCTGAGGAATCGCGAAGGGTAGTCCCATCTGTAAAATACAAATCGACGCCGCTATGCCGTGAGAGTTCATTGGACGGTTTGATCCAGTAGCGCATAAAACTGTTGTTCGCTATAGGTATATTCGCGTCGAAGACCCGATAATAAATGTATGACGGCTTGGGCGCTTTGTCTTCGCCGGCAATAACCAGAGCGGCGCCATTGTCGCGTCCCGCATTCTTCTCAATACGGCAATATCGGCCTTCAACTTTTGCAACCGTTTCGGTGTCGTCGGCATGATTCGGCTGAGGTGAATCTTTTTCGAATCCACTGCGAAATCTGCCGCCCGCCGACTGCCCCCACGGCAAGCTGTTGACACGCGCAACGACATGCGGACCCGATCCAAATGTAAACATACCTTCGCCCGTATTGCCAATCAGGTCGAGGCGGTCAAGTGCGGCTGACGTGCCGACGTTCTGGTTCATTGCGTTTTGAAAATTTAGATTTTCCAGCCTGACGCGGCCGGCATTGGCCTGCATCGGACCCTGTACACTGTTCCATTGCTGCACCAGCACATCGCCCTTTCCTGAAAATACCGCGGTGGGACCCGCAATGCCCCACGACAATGAATTGAACATTGAAACCTTTCCACTGAATTTTTCTGTTACGTCACACGTTAAACGCGTGCCATTTCCAAACAGGGTCAATTCGGTATTGATCAATTCCGCGCCGTCGGCAGCGTCTATGCTCAGTGAAGTCGCGCACGCATCGGCGCCAGGATTGATCAGCGTCCCGCACAAAGCGCCGTGATCGTCAACGAGTTGAATGCCGTGAAGCGCGGCGAATACGAAGTTGTGAACTTGCAGTTCCTTTTCGCAATGCCCGATCACGAAGGCGTCCAGGTGCTGCTCCTGATAATTCCAGACCGGCTGCTCTCCAGGCGGCTGGCCTTTCGGTTCAGATAGTCCGGCGGGGTGACGACTCCAGAAGTGCGGATTGAAATGACAACTGTCGACCACGCCGCTGCCCTTGCTGACCCATAATCCACGGCGAAGCGGGGCGCCGGCGAGGTAGCGCACAAGATGGTTTTCGCTCGGAAAACTTCCAAAGTCTGCGCTTTGATATGCGTTGCTGGTCGAGACATCGACAACCCAGCAACCATCGCCCTTTGCTTGAATCGCCCACGGATACGGTACGACGTTTCGAATATCTGCTCAGGATACCAAATCGTCAGGCCGCGGATTCCCGACTTCGCCGCAAGCGACATGAATGGCGTGCCATTCTCGTCACCGCGCCCGCTCAGATTCAATAACACCGATCCGCCGGACCACGTGTGATGGGGAACATCGAAGCAACCGCGCAGCTCTACGCCGCTCGGAACGGTCACCGGCTTGGAAAACCAAAAATACCCCGCTGGGACGTAGACGGTGCCGCCTCCGGCTTTTTCAGCAGCCGCCAATGCGCCGCCGAATGCGCCCGCATTATCGAACCGATCTTCGGTTTTGGCTCCAAAATCGACCACGTTAAAGAGCTTTTCCGTTGCAGGTTTGGGATCGGGCGGAAGTTTGACGTTCTCATCGCGGGGATGAGCAAAGTGAAAATCATGAGTCGTGACTTGAACATCCCCAACGCTTTCATTTTGAAGGACGAACTCGCCGTCGCAACGATTTCCCAGAATGTGCGCCCGTTCGACGCCAGCTTCGAGCCGCACGTGCGGACTCTTGGTTTTGAAAACACATCCGAAAAGATTCAGGGCGCCCTGCCGCGCCAGAACGGCGTAATCGGTGCAACTCGCGAACGTACAGTTCTGAAAACTAAGCTTCAACCGCCCTTCCAGCCGCGCGCTGAATTTCGCTTTTCCGCCAATGATGCAATTGTTGAACTGGGCGACGCTGCCTCCGTTGCCGAGTATTCCTGCATCCGTGCCATCGAAGCGACTGTTCGTGACAGCCAGGCCCGCTGCGATCAGTGAATCGATTTGCAGCCCGACTGTGCCTCCCGTTGCTGCGATCTGATACAAGGCTGCGTTGGTGTCGGCGTGAATGTGAATGCCCCGCGCGTAGCCGTCCAGCTTGCAGTCAAAGATGTATTCCCAGTCCGATCGCAGAATCTCGATGCCGACGCCTTGTTCGCGCATGAACTTCTTCAGTGCTTCGGCATCGTTATGTTCAACGAGTCCACTTTCGAGCCAATACTTCGGCGCAAAATCGATTGATGTCAGTCGTCCAATGTCGGTACACATATGCATCCAGATGCCGGCCTTCAGTGGCGTGCCATAGACATCCCGGATTGTGTGAAGTTCGTTGCCCATTCGGGCCGTAGCAGAGCGCCTGATAGCTATTAACGAGGGTGACATGGTAAACAGTCGTATTATCGCCGAATTTGTCTTGCGGCGGGCGAATGGTCCACGGATATGGTGTGATCTGGTTCATCTCCTGTTCCGGATACCAAACGGAGAGATTGCGAATGCCAGTACCGTATTCGGTGGTGATAAAGGGCGGATCGTCCGGTTTTCCACGGCCGGCAGTGGGCATCAGGATTGTCCCCTGAACGCTCAAATCTTTCGAAGGGCTCTTCCAATCGCCGCGCAATGTCACACCTTCTTTCAACAGCAGGTTCCCCTTAAACAGATACCGGCCGCTGGGAAGAAAGACCACGCCGCCACC
>Ga0206927_1198_pt1 | contig 11959 bp, 11 predicted proteins | sample Alteio_BWOrgHeat_60_FD_153249 | JGI IMG/M metagenome (GOLD analysis project Ga0206927, IMG submission 153249) | Enriched cells from forest soil in Barre Woods Harvard Forest LTER site, Petersham, Massachusetts, United States -... | ecosystem: Environmental > Terrestrial > Soil > Temperate forest >... | reverse complement strand
TCCGCCATCAATTTCTGCCCGAGGGCAAGAAGAAAAAGAGGTAAAAAAATGACAAACATAAAAAACAAAGTCCTGGTCGTCGATGACGAGCCGCAGATAAGGAAACTCCTGCGCGTAACGCTTGAGGCCTCCGGCTACAAGGTGGAGGAATCGAGCGGCGGCAATGAAGCACTCAGGCTCGCCGCATCGCTGAAACCCGATCTTATCATATTGGATCTGGGCCTTCCCGATTTAGACGGCAGCGAGGTGATAAAAAAAATCCGCGAATGGAGCCAAGTGCCAATATTGGTGCTTTCCGTACGCGCACAGGATGACGATATCGTCTTGGCACTCAACAGTGGTGCCGACGATTATGTGGTGAAACCATTTAGCATCGACGTGCTGCTGGCTAGGCTCCGTGCCGTATTGCGTAAATCTGTGCGTGAGGAAGCTGGCGGTTCCGAGATGGTAAACGGCCCGCTCAAAATGGATTTGCTCCGGCATGAAGTTTACCGAAATGGCGAGGTGTTACCACTTTCACCCAAGGAATATGAGCTGTTGCGCTATTTCATGACGCATAAGGGCCGGATGCTTACCCATAAGCAGATATTGAAGGAAGTCTGGGGTCCGGCACATGCCGACGATACGCAATATCTGCGCGTGTACATCGGTCAGTTGCGCCAGAAAATCGAGCCCGATCCGGCGCATTCGTCGTATATCGTGAACGAACCGGGCATCGGCTACCGCATGGAAGAACATAAGAAAACCTCAGCGGCGGCGTAGATCTCTCTCATGCTCTAAGTTTTTCCCTAAGCATCCACCCCAAAATATTACAAATTGGCGGTACCAATACGTATGGTTTTTTTACAGGTATCCATAGTATAAAAGACCATGGACAGCTCTATGCAATCGCCAAAATCGGAAACCGCTCACCAGTTTGGGGGGGGTTATGCCCTCTATGGTCGCCGGGTGCATAAATGAGCATCCGATGAGTGGCCTGCTTATCCGCACGGTGCGGAACCGCGCCATTGAATGGCAGGTGCCGTGGGCCGTCATCTACGTCGAAACGCCTGAACATTATGAGCTTTCCGGGGAGCAGAAGGAAGACATCATCCGCACTCTTTCCCGCGCTGAGCAGATGGGCGCGCAGGTTTACCACACCATGTCGCCGAGCGTGGTTAAGGGCATCCGGGAGTTCGCCCAGAAAAACGCGGTGAGCGATATATTCGTCGGCACTTCGGCCAAGGATATGATTCCTCTGCTGAATTGCTTTTCGGTTTTCCAAGGGTTAAAGAGATATAGCAACCTTTTCGCCACCCACTCAGTGAACCTGGAATGGCGGAGTGGCGTGGGCGGCTGGCGGCTGCTGCTTAAAAAAATCAAAAGCGATTGCGCCCGAATAAAATGGCGCAATTATGGTTATTCCGCCCTGACGCTGTTGCTGGCGGCTTTGCTCGGCGAAGGCGCTTACCGAACGGCTTTCACCGACACCGGACATCATATGCTTTATAACGCCTCGCTGTTGTTCATGCTGGCTAGCATAATGAACGCGCTTCGCTATGGACTGATACCCGGGCTGTTCTCTGGTTTCTTCTCGGCAATCATGATAAATTTTCTCTATCTCCAGCCCAGGTTTGAGCTGCATATCAGGACTTCGCAGGATCTCATAAACCTCGGACTGCTCGTTGTAGCAACGATCATAGCCTCCCGTATCGGCGCGAATTCGTATCGGAGCATCGGGCTTTCCAGGAGACGGGAGGAGAGAATCCAAACTCTCTATCACCTCACCAAAACACTGGCCGCCAATCGCGATCTCAAGGAATTGCAATCCGCTCTGGTGCGCGAACTTGATAACATCCTGGAAACCGAAACCCGAATATTTCTGGCGGAGGTTTTCACTGATGCGGGCGAGCTCCCGCAAATCCAGGGTTTGATCGGATTCAACGAAGAAGATGTCGCCGCGCTTAAATATTGCTGGGCGAACCGGGAATCCTCAGGGATAGGCACATTCCGCAACAACAGCTCAAGCTACCATTTCGAGCCGATGATCGCATCGTCCGGGATAATCGGGGTATTGGCCGTGAAGATGCAGCCGAATACCCGCGATGACTTATCTTACATCAGATTCGCCTCAGTGCTAGCCGACCAGGCGGTGCTGGCAATCGAGCGCGCCAAGATGATAGCCGAGATGGAGGAGAATCGTGTGCAACAGGAAAGGGAAAAGCTCCGCTCATCCCTCTTATCTTCGGTTTCGCATGATTTGAAAACACCGCTTGCTTCGATAATCGGCTCCCTGTCGGCACTCCGCCACATGGAGAAAACCCTTTCGCCGGGCGCGCGCGCCACGTTGCTTGAAACCGCGCTTGATGAAGCCGAGCGCTTGAACAGCTTCATCACCAACATATTGAACATGACCCGGCTGGAATCCGGTGCCGTAAAGCTCAGGAAAATATGGATCGAGCCGGATATGCTGATTACCGATCTGCTGAAGCGCATTCAGCCGAGAATCGCCAATCACGAAATCACCCACTTGACGCTGCCCGGGCATTTCCAGGTGGAGCTAGACACCCCGCTGTTCGAGCTGCTTTTTTCCAATCTACTGGATAACGCCGCCAAATATTCCCCATCAGGCAGCGGAATAATAGTCTCTTCCGGGATAGAAAATCGCGAAAACGGGCCCTATTGGAAATTCATGGTCGCCGATGAAGGGCCGGGCATCGAGGAAAAGGATCGGGCACGCATATTTAATAAATTCACTAGGCTGGAGAAAAAAGATAGCCAGGTAGCGGGAACCGGCTTGGGCCTTGCCATATGCAAGGCAGTGGCACAGGCGCATGGCGGTGACATCAGCGTAAGCACGGACGAAAGAGGGAGTGGTGCACTATTCACGGTGGCAATCGGGCCGGGGCGCTATATGGAAAATTTCATGGAAAAAATGCCAACCACAAAAACAGCGGCGGAAGGTAGGTAGATATGACAAATGAAAACATACTAGTAGTTGACGATAATCCGGCGATACGCACGTTCTTAAACGTCGTATTGAAAGCCAACGGCTACCAGGTGGTTGAAGCAGCAACCGCGGCGGAAGGCCTGAAGAGTTTCAGAAGCAAACACCCCGATCTGGTAATACTGGATCTTGGCCTTCCCGACCAGGACGGGCTGGAGCTTTTGAGCGAACTCCGCGCACAGAAAAACCCGGCGCAAGTGATAATCCTCACCGTGCGCAGCGAGCCGGAATATAGGGAAAGTGCCATTGAAAAAGGTGCTGCAGCCTATATCACCAAGCCGTTCCGCACCAACGAACTACTGAAAACTACCGAGCAGTTATTGAAAGCGGGATGACCATGCATGTAAGTTTTTTGGTTATGATGCGTTTGTACATTGCTGGAAAAAAACCAAGGCTCGTCTATATAAACCGTGGGGAAAATTTATGCCAAGTTATGAAGAAATAATCCTACAAGTGGTAAAGCGGATGACGGGCGTTTCACTCCTGGCTGTCTCATCAGCTGTTCTTGCCTTGATGATGATTTAGGGGGATTGCTTCATTAGCGCACAATCAAGGAATAAAACCATACGGTTTTTTTATTTCATTGGCCTTACAAAGGGTGCCTAACAGGAGAGAACTAAATGAAAATAAATATACGGCGTATCTTTTTAATGCTCGTTTTCGTGAGTGCTGCCACAATATCAACCGGCGCGTATGCAGCAACAAAAGAGGAATTAAATACAGATGCCGATCAGGCATTGGCGACACTCCTAAAAACCAATCCGAACGCCGCAGACCTGGCAAAAAAGGCAAAGGCGGTACTAATTTTCCCTAATATCGTAAAAGCTGGGCTTGTCTTCGGCGGGGCTTACGGCGAGGGCGTTTTGAAAAAAGACGGAGCAGTTGACGGATATTATAATTCTATCACCGCATCCTTCGGCTGGCAGATCGGCGGGCAATCATATGGATATATAGTGTTCCTGATGAATGATAAGGCAGTCAACTATGTCCACGAAACGCAGGGCTGGGAAATAGGAACCGGGCCGACTATAGTTGTCGTGAATGCAGGCGTCGCCAAGAACCTCTCCTCGACAAGCCTGCAGAAGGACGCCTATGCCTTCATCTTCGATCAGCAAGGGCTGATGGCAAGTCTTAGCTTAGAGGGCACCAAAATTTCTCGAATTAAGAACCCGTAAGATAATTACTGGAGTTCTATCTGAAGGAGCGAAAGCAGAAATGCTTTCGCTTTTTTTTGTTATATATTGCCGGTGATTGCGCGGGTCGTTTAATGCCAATCCGATCCATCTGAATCACGCCACCATATCCTCAATTATAAACTCGATTTTCTTATTGCCCTTCCATTCGTTCTGGCGAATTTGGCCGATCAGGCCGATTGGCTTATGGACATTCTGCAACAAATGCTGCCCTAGCGGTGTTTCGAGCTTCCTGAAAGCCATGGCCTTCAGGGATAGCCAAGATTTCCCGGGAACCAAATCGGTTATGATGCAGCGCAGGTGATTTAAGCCGACCACTTGGCTTTTCACGATCTGAACATTTTTCAGCAGGAACAAAGGCTCCGGGTTGCTGCTGCCGAACGGCGCCATACGGCTAAGTGTCTCCATAAAATCAGCGTTGATACCGGAAATTGTGATCGCACCATCTAAATACATTTCTACATTTTTCAGCTTTTCTTCGATGCGCTTGCTGAGCCGCTCATGCAGGAATTCGCTGAGCGCCGGAATTTGATTTTCCTCCAGGGTGAAACCTGCCGCCATTGCATGCCCACCGCCGGTGGTGATTATCCCCGCCATTTTCGCCGCCGCTATTGCAGCACCTATATCGACGCCAGGAATGGAACGCGCGGAAGCCTTGCCGTGCCCGTTTTCCAGCGATATCACCGCCACCGGCTTTTTATGGCTATCCTTGATGCGGCTGCAAATTATCCCGATAACTCCTTGGTGCCAACCCTCCGAGGCGAGGATTATCACCGGCTGGTTTTTTTTGCTTTCAGCCTGGATTATCGCTTCTTCGAGCATAACGCTTTCGAGCGCCCGGCGCTCGGTATTCAGGCGATTCAGCTCTTCCGCCGCTTTTTTCACTTCTTCCGCATCATCGCTGGATAGCAGAATCGCGCCGAGTTCGGCTTTGCCGACACGGCCTCCGGCGTTTATCCTCGGCCCAAGGATAAATCCGGCGTGATATGCCGTCGGTTTTTCGGTTATCTGAGCAATGTCCGATAATGCCGCAAGTCCGGGATTTTTCCGCTGGCCGATGATTTTCAAGCCCTGGGCGACGAAGGCGCGGTTGATGCCGGTCAGCGGCACGACATCACAAACTGTACCAAGCGCCACCAAATCGAGTAGATCTAATAAATTCGGCTCCGGCCTTTCCTTGAACCAGCTGGATTTCCTAAGCTCACGGTTGATCGCGACCGCTAATACGAAGCACATGCCAACCGCCGCCATATGTCGAATTTTAGTTTTTTCATCCAGCCGGTTCGGGTTCACCAGCGCACAAATTTCCGGGTTTTTATCGGCTCCGATATGATGATCTATGACGATGATGTCGAGGCCGCTCCGCCCGGCTGCCTCCAGGATTTCCGCTGCCGCCGTGCCGCAATCGACTGTCACTACTATATCCGCGCCATTTTTCCGCAAATCCAGCAGAGCGTTTATATTCGGGCCGTAACCCTCGGTGATGCGATCCGGGATATAGATGGAAACCTCTAGCCCCACCGTGCGGAAAAATCTTTTTAGGAGTGCAGAGGAGGTCGCACCGTCTACATCGTAATCGCCAAAGATGACGATATTTTCTTTGTTGATTACCGCCTTTGTCAGTCGTGCCGCTGCCTTATCCATATCCATAAACTCGGACGGATTGGGGAGAAAATTTTTTATCGAGGGAATTAGAAAATTTTCTGCTTCCTCAAAGGCAATGTTCCGTCGTGCCATAAGCTCGGCGATGACCGAGGGAAGCCCGAGTTTCTGCATGAGCGCCGCCGCGAGCGACTCGTCATGCTTCGGCAGCACCCATTTATTTCCCATTACCGAGAGTGGAAGGCCGGGAATATCTTCCGCTATATTGCCATCTTTTTCGAGGACGGCCTCCATCTCATCATGCCTTACGCGTAAAATTATGCTCTGCCGTGATAGTGCGGATGGTGCCGGTTTCCGAGCGCATGACGATCGAATGGGTAACCGCTCCGCCGGGGAAATAGCGCACGCCGTCCAGCATTGTGCCACTGGTAACGCCGGTCGCCGCAAACATCACGTTGCCTTTGGCCATTTCTTCGGTTGAATATTTCCGATGCAAATCCTTTATCCCCATCCGGTATGCGCGTTCCTTCTGATCCTCATCGTCAAACAATAACCGGCCGATAATCTGCCCGCCGGTGCAGCGCAAAGCCGCCGCCGCCAATACTCCCTCCGGCGCACCCCCGATTCCCATATATATATCGACACCGGACTGGCCCCTAGCGGTTGCGATTACACCAGCCACATCACCATCACGGATTAATTGAATCCTGGCTCCCGCCTCGCGCACTTCCGCGATCAATTCTTCGTGCCTGGGGCGATTTAAAATCACCGCGACCAGATCGCGCACTTCGCATTTCTTCGCTTTCGCCAGATTGGCTAAATTTTTCTTAGGCTGCTCATCGAGATCGACCAGGTTTGAAGGAAGGTTTGCACCCACCGCGATCTTATCCATATAGACATCCGGTGCATGGAGGAACCCACCTCTTGAAGCCATAGCGATAACCGCCAACGCGTTTTGGCCGCCGGTGGCGCAGATTGTGGTTCCTTCTAGTGGATCAAGCGCAATATCTATTTCCGGACCGTTGCCGGTGCCAACTTTTTCGCCGATATAGAGCATCGGCGCTTTATCGCGCTCGCCCTCGCCGATAACCACCGTGCCATCAATCTCCAGGCTATTTAATGTGCGGCGCATGGCATCAACTGCTGCCTGATCCGCTGCTTTCTCATCGCCAAGGCCCATCCATTTCGATGCGGCCAATGCCGCAGATTCCGTAACCCGTGCCGCCTCCAGCGCAAAGTTCCTGCCTAGAGTGTATGCGGTAGTTGTTGGCTGTTCTTTGGTTTTTAGCATATTAACCTCTTTATCTCCTTTGGCCTGATTGCACCGATTTGCCTTTGTCCAATTGTGCAGGTTTGCCTTGTGAATCAAACCAATATTGCTCACCATTACTGAGCGTAATCACCGTGACACCTTCCGGAATTTCCGGATGCTCGACAACAGTGGGTATTGCTTGATCTAATGTCATACCATCCCCACCCTCGCTGCCGTCCGCCTCAGATCTACATTTTCCATTATAACCATGACCGCCACCACTATGGAAATAACGCCCCATCTCATGTACATAATATCCTTCTTTACGCTGTTCTATCAAACCAAAATAGGGCTTGTTCCGATCTAACGGGGGCAAGCCTTTGACCCATCTTACCGTGTCTTGCACATATTTTACCCAACTCATTATCCAACCATCGACCAGTATTCAAATTTCTTCAATCCTTATCATATGCGGCGGTTCTAGTACATGCGGAATTTTAGCGATGGCAGCAACCGCTTTAAGCATTGTTTCCTCGGTGGTTTGATGGGTGGTCAGGACTACTTGCGCTGTAGCGGAGGATTTCACCGGCTTTTGCAATAGCGAATCGAGCGAGATTCTCTTATCCTTCAATATGGTAGTGACGGCAGCGACTACTCCTGGCTCATCGGAGACTTTCAGCCGCAAGTAATACGCCCCCTGATGATCGCTCATTTTCGCTGGTTTTATTTTTTGCAACAACTTTACCGGCATATTGAAAGGCAGGCTACCGCGCCCCGCTGCCGTGTCTATTATATCGGCGATAACCGCTGATGCAGTCGGCCCCTCCCCTGCTCCGGCGCCCTCCAGAAATAATTTTCCCAGCGAATCGCATTCAAGCAGAATTCCGTTCAGAACGCCATGCACCTGCGCCAGATCGGACGATTTTGGTATTAGGCACGGATGCACCCGCTGCTCCAATTCCTGTTTGCCTTCATGCTCATCCAACGATGCGATAGCGAGCAATTTTATTACATATCCTAATTCGCCGGCATATTCGATATCCGGCGGCGTTATGTTTTTTATCCCCTCGATATAAATGGATTCGAAATTCGGCGGGCAGCCGAAAGCCAGCGCGGAGAGAATTGCCAATTTATGCGCTGCGTCGGTGCCTTCGATATCGAAACTTGGATCAGCCTCGGCATATCCTAATCCTTGAGCTTCTTTCAGGGCGCTTGAGAAATCCTTTTTCTCCTCCTGCATTTTCGTGAGGATAAAATTGCAGGTACCGTTCAATATCCCGGCCAGGCTGATGATATTGTTGGCAGCCAAACTCTCCTTGATGGTTTTAATGATCGGAATTCCACCAGCGACCGCCGCCTCAAACGCGAAGCCCACATGATGATTTTCGGCGATTCCAGCCAGCTCCGCGCCATGCAGCGCGATTAGCGCCTTGTTGGCGGTGACAAGCGATTTTTTTGCTTTTAGCGCCCGTTTGCATAATTCATAGGCCGGACCGGAAGCCCCGCCGATCAATTCCACTATGAGATCAATCTCCGGATCGCCCGCCAAATGTTCTATGTTGTCATACCAGGTGAGATTTTTTAAGTTTATCCCGCGGCTCTTGGATTTTTCCCGGCCAGAAACAGCAGTCACCATCAGCGGCCGCCCAGCCCGCAATTCCAGTAGTTTCGCTTTTTGTTCCAGGATTTTAAATACACCTCTTCCAACGGTACCGAGTCCCGCAATGCCGATTTTGAGGGGTGACTGGTCAACCATTCTTCAAAAACCCTTTTATATTCCTAACCGCCTGGCGGATGCGGTGTTTGTTTTCCACCAGCGCGATCCTAACGTGCGAATCGCCAAATTTGCCGAACCCGATTCCCGGGGCGACCGCGACTTCCGCCTCCTGGAGCAGCCGCTTGGAGAATTCGAGCGAGCCAAGATGAGCAAATTTCTCCGGAATCCGCGCCCATAGGAACATCGAGGCTTTCGGGGATTCCACCTTCCACCCAGCGGAATTCAGGCCGTCAACCAGCACGTCCCGCCGTTCCTTATATAATTGCCGCACTTCCGCCACGCAATCCTGTGGGCCGTTCAGCGCCGCCGCTGCCGCCACCTGTATCGGCGTGAACGAGCCATAATCGAGATATGATTTTATCCTGGTCAGCGCCTTGATAAGCCTCTGGTTCCCCGACGCGAACCCGATGCGCCAACCCGGCATCGAATAAGTCTTGCTCATAGTGGTAAATTCGATTGCGATATCCTTGGCGCCTTTCACTTGAAGTATCGACGGTGGTGGATTGTCATCAAAGTATATTTCGCAGTAAGCTAGGTCGGATAAAATATAAATCCCATGATGTTTACAGAAATCCACCATCTCCTCGTAAAACGCTAGGGTAACGGTTTCGGTGGTGGGGTTACACGGGTAATTCAACACCAGGGCTAGCGGATTTTTTTTGCATTCCTTGACGGCTTTTTTGACCTCCGCCAGTAAATCGAACGGCTCATCGAATTTTTTCACAATCGGCCAGACCGAGGCCTCGGCAATCACAAAACCATAAGGATGAATAGGATAGCTGGGGTTCGGCACCAGGATAACGTCCCCAGGTTTGGTAATGGCATTGGCGAGATTCGCCAGACCCTCCTTCGAACCAATAGTGACGACAACTTCCTTCTCGAAATCCAACTCAACCCCAAACCGCCGCTGATAATATGCCGCTAGCGCCTTGCGCAGTCCTGGAATTCCGCGCGAGGTGGAATAGCGGTGGCTGTAGGGATTCTGCGCGGTTTCGATAAGTTTATCGACGATATGCTTCGGCGTGGCGGAATCTGGGTTGCCCATGCCGAAATCGATGATGTCCTTGCCCTGGTTCCGCGCCTGGGCTTTCAACGCGTTCACCTCGGCGAACACATAAGGTGGCAGCCGGCTTATACGGTAAAATTCCTTTTCCATGGGAATTATTGATACCTGTCAATATAGCGCGGGGCGTCTAGATACCTGGTGGAATCCGGGAACGACGGAGTCATGACCGGAGCAAAAGTTTCCTTATCATTGCGTGGTGCGGGAGCGGCGGCGGGCGGCGAAGGTGGCATCATGGGAGTTGGCGCTGGCATTGGCTCCGGTTCCTTTGCGGGCAGTGCAGGAAGCGCTGACGGGAATTTATCGGCATCGGAAGCGGTGGCCGGAGCAATGTCTCTTTCCTCAATACGGGATGATAGTCGTGGTGGCGCTTCATCATTCAATATCACTGGCTTTGGCGCCGGAGCGGATTGCATAGGCCCGGGAACCGGAGCCGTATTTACGGCCGGAGTCGGGTACGGCACAGGATTTTGCGTCACCGGCGGCTGGATTATGGTTATCGGCTGCACCGATTCGTCTGGCCTTAAGCGCTGATTCGGGTGGATGACATTCACCGGGTCGTTATAATATCTTTGCTGCTCGGCTATGCGCTCACGCTCGGCGATCAGATCCTGCATCTGAGTAGTCAGTTCAGCCTTTTTGGCTTCGTAATCCTGCTTGGGCGGCACCGAGGAAAGTGGCGGAGATTGCTGGTCAGACGGCGGCAGATTTTCACTAGAAAGCAACTGAAGCTGCATCTTCGATTGCTCATTCAGCACCGGCTTGCGCCTCTCATAAGGCAATGGCGGAGCTGCAGTTATAGGAGCCTGGCCCTGCAAGGAAGCCATTTGATTACCCAACTGATTCTGTGCCGGGAGGAAAGGTAGCGGTGGAACCGGCGGGGCGGGTAATAGCGCAGCTGGGGGCCCGGCATTCGGCGAAATTTCTCTTTCCGGCGCAGCCGGAAGATAAGGGGAAGCCGGCGTTTTTCCGGAAACATACCGCCCCGGATAGAGCGATTCCTCCTCCGTATTTATCGGATTAAGCGTGGTGAAGGTAGAGCGGAAATCTGGCGGTGAAGTATCGTTCGGATCGCCCTTGCCAGTCAGTGTTTTGCCATCGGCAGAACCAGAGGATGATAGTTGCGTATTGGTGGAAGAAGCTTTCTCAGGTGACGACACCCCACCCTGCGCCGCCAGATTTTCTGCCGGACGCCTTTTGACCACCTCTACCTTGCTGTCCCCCGTATCGCCAAACAGCTCGTTGTAACCGGGAAACTGGGAAAAATCAAGTTCCGAGCATGAGCCGCAAACCAGGTTTGCCAGGATACAGAAATTTATGACTAGGAATTTCCTCAAAGTCCACTTCCCCGCTGTTGTTGCATATATTTATCCACGTCCGGGTATTGCGGCTGCGCAGTGGTGGCGGGCCCGGCATGTTTAACTACTGTATCCTGGCCATTGGATGGGCTGCCCGAACCGAAAGTGCTGTCGTAAGTCGGCATATGGCTGCCCAACCGGTCGAAATAATCGACAATATCGGAACAGCCGGAAACAGTGGTTGCCAGCATGGTTACCGCCGTTATATAAACTATGCGCTTTGACTTCATATGATGCCTAGAGGGTTTTAAGATATTTAAAAGCCGGAAACAATGACAAATTACGATCATAAAGAATTCACCAAGAATCTTACTCAAATCGCCGAGCAATCTCAATTGATTATTCAGGAGTTTTTGAGCAAGAAACCGAATGACGGGCCGATACCGGTTTCTACGCCATTGCATTTGAGCGCGTCGTTCGTCGAGATGTTCGGCCAGATGTTGCTCCAGCCAGAAAAATTCATGCAGTTCCAGATCGAGTATTACCGGGATTATCTCACTCTCATCACTAATGTCTCGGAGAAATTCCTGGGCGATGACAAGGGCGACGTCTACGCGCCAAAGCTCAAAGATCGCCGGTTCCAGGATCAGGCCTGGAACGAAAACATCATATTCGATTATATCAAGCAGTCATACGTGTTGACCAGCAACTGGATGAAGCGAATCGTGCGGGAAACCGACGGTCTGGATCAGAAGGCGATGCAGAAGCTGGAATTCTATACCAAGCAG
>Ga0206927_1197_pt1 | contig 11980 bp, 11 predicted proteins | sample Alteio_BWOrgHeat_60_FD_153249 | JGI IMG/M metagenome (GOLD analysis project Ga0206927, IMG submission 153249) | Enriched cells from forest soil in Barre Woods Harvard Forest LTER site, Petersham, Massachusetts, United States -... | ecosystem: Environmental > Terrestrial > Soil > Temperate forest >... | reverse complement strand
AATGAGAACCTTTGCGGATACCAAACGTAATTCAGGATGGCGGTGGCCGCAAGGTACGGCCACTTCACGGACTGCGATCAGTAGCGCTCAATGCTGATGTTCCGGCGATTCCTTTTTCTTCGGAGCTGCTTCGGGCAACGGGGCTTCGTCGCGCAGCTCCTTCGGAATCTCAGACACGGGCGCTGGCCCCGCGACTGTTCCTGGTGGATTTTTGAACCAGCCTGGATCTTCGTAGCTGGTGATCCCTTCTCTCACTTTAACGACGGTGAACATTCCGCCCATTTCTATGTCGCTGAACGGGCCGGGCGTATACATGGGCAGCGTGTTCGGCGGGCCGCCCATGCTCATCATGTCGCCCATGCCGGTGCTTCCCATTTCCATGTAGCCGGGCAGGAGTTTTTTGATTTTCTTCGCGGTATCGCCCAACTCGACGCCAATAACATTGGGCAGCCCGTGCTCCATGCCGCTCATGGTGTGATGCGATTTGTGACAATGAAGCGACCAGTCGCCGACTTCGTCGGCTACGAATTCAATATCACGGGTGCTGCCCACGACGACATCTACAGTGTCGTCTTGTTGCCATTGAGCTTCAGGCAGCCGGCAGCCCGTTCTTCCCGTAATTTTGAACGAAGGGCCGTGAATGTGGATCGGATGATTGTCCATACTGACGTTTGCCAACCGAATCCTGACACGCTGTCCTTTCCTGATGACCAGCGGCGCCGTTCCAGGATACACCTTGCCGTTGAACGTGAAATAATTGAAGTCCAGCATGACTGAGGGGTCCGGCGTCGAACCGCCAATAGGAATGAACCACTCCGCAAGAAAGATCGCAAAATCCCGGTCGACTGGCGGTTGGTAAGGCTCTTTGGGGTGAATAATGAAAAAACCCATCATGCCCATTCCCATTTGCGTCATCTCATCGAAATGAGAATGATACATAAACGTGCCGTTCTGCTTCAGCGTGAATTCGTACTTAAACGTCTCACCAGGCTTGATCGGAACCTGAGTTAATCCGGATACCCCATCCATTCCATTAGGAAGAACAAGCCCGTGCCAGTGAACCGTCGTCGGCGAGTCCAGCTTATTGGTAACAAAGATTCGAACGCGATCACCCTCGACAGCCTCGATGGTCGGGCCGGGCGTTTGACCGTTGTAGCCCCAGCAATTTACAACCAGACCGGGAGCAAACTCGTGTTTTACCTTCTCTGCAATCAGGTGATATACCTTTACTCCATTATCCATGACCCATGGCAATGTCGCGCCATTGGGTGTTTCGACGGGAAGATAGTTAAGCTTCGCGTCCTCAGCCCAGGCATTCATTCCAACAAGCGCAGCGATAAGACCCGACAAGACAAATGTCGCAATGCGATTCATGATTGATTTATCCTTTTTCCTTGGTGTCTGAAATCCGAGCAGCCGTTGCGGGACCTGAAAGTCCGCAGGATACCAACGCGGCGCGAATTCGCCGTTAAAAAGTTCAATATCTCGGGAGCATCAAATACGAAGAGTCTGACACGTCAGGAATAGCGGACAACGCGGAGACGGCCAACGCGCATCCACCACGCTCACTGAATTCTGAAATATTTGTACCCCGTCATTTGAGTACAGAACTGGCGGAGGCGGCGGCAGTGCGAGAGCGGAGTGGATTTGTTCCGTCCATTTTGGCGCTTCGCTCGCAATTTGCGCTTTGCATGCGCATTCTTTATTCCCTGTTCCGTAACCAGGCGTACGGTGCGACTTATTCGAACAACAATGCGAACAACAAGACGCGCCGTTTTCAGACTTCGCAGAAAAAACGGAAACAATATACGGAACCAGGCAACAACACGGCGCCGCAGAACCCAACACGCTCAGCAGGCAAGCCGCAAGCGCAGTCATTTTCATCCAGCGTCGCATGAAGGTGTGATAGTGCGACACATTTGGTGAGTCAAGTGCGTTGCGCCGCCGCTTGCGTCTACTTTCGGCGTCGTTCGCATCAAAGAGGGCTTATGCGGCTTACTTCAGAACCCGCCTGAAAAGTCCAGTACACCCATAAATGCCGTAAAACTCAAATTGATTCATATCCAGACTGTCCATGACCGCCTGATAGACTCCGTAGTCCTTATTGGTGGCATCGCGATTCCGATGGTCGTTGAAATCGTGAAACAGCCAGACACGGACGAGCGCTTTGCACGCGTCGTAGACGGGTTGATAGGCGTGTGAGTGGTCGATGAAGACAAAGCCGAATTGCGCCTGCTTCGCCGCATATTCTTCGACGGCAACCACGGCGTCCGCTGTGCGGGCATTCACGAGCTTCAGCAGGCCAAGACGCTTGAGGTTATTTTTCGTGGCCTTCGTACAAGCCGGGTCGAGATCTACCGATTCGATGTGTTTTGGTTTGGACGAGTTGAGTGTGGCGCGCGCGATGATCGAGGTGCTCAGACCATGATAGGAACCCAGTTCGAGTATGTCGCCGCTGGCAAAGTACGCCAATTCATAAAGTTTGAGTGCGTCTTCGCGCCGGAGCCAGCCCGGAATGGCGCTCGCGAACCATTGGCCATTAGGCATCTGAATAAGCGAGTCCTCTTTAAGCGGGGCGTTGGCGATCACGCCATGCGTCTCATCAATATGGGGCGACGGAAAATCATAGGTGGGGAGATATGGCAACATACGGCTGCCCAAGTCGTCAATTGACAACCAGGTCTGAGGATGTGACTGCACAGTCTGCTGTCGCTCCTATTCTCGCCAACGAAAATGCTGAACCACCGCGCGGGTCGTCAAGATTGCATTGATGTTACTACAGAACTGGCGACGCGCCAAGCCACGCAGCTTTGAATATTGACGTACAATATGATGCCTTGTCACTCGCTGGAAACGCTGCCGCCGATGAGCGGATCCGCCTCAACCCCGCCGCGCGACCTCGATGGCAGCGATCTCGATCTTCCTCATTGTCATCATTGCCGCGAAAGCACGCTTTGCCTCAACGCCACCCGCTGCAAGCGCGTCGGTCAGCGCGCGCGGGGTGATCTGCCAGGAGAGGCCCCAGCGGTCCTTGCACCAACCGCACGCACTTTCGTTGCCGCCATTGCCGACGATCGCGTTCCAGTAGCGGTCGGTCTCTTCCTGATTGTCGGTCGCAATCTGAAAGGAGAAGGCCTCGCTGTGCTTGAACACCGGGCCGCCGTTGAGGCCGAGACAGGGAATGCCCAGAACGGTGAATTCCACCGTCAGCACATCGCCCTTCTTGCCGCCGGGGTAGTCGGCGGGGGCAGCGTGAACAGCGGTCACTTTGCTATCCGGAAAAGTAGTGGCGTAAAAGCGCGCCGCCTCCTGCGCGTCCTCGTTGAACCAGAGGCAGATCATGTTTTTGGGTTTCATGGACGTGGGCTCCTTGCACCTAAGACATTACGAATGCCGTGGCCTCACGGCTACTGCATACTATCAGGAAATTTGAATCGTGAGTAGCACTCCCCCTGCGGCAGCGTTCGAACGCAGGTGAGGCGTCCAGTGAGGATTGTGAATGAAGCCGCATGTCGACCGGGTGCTACTGTCTTTTCGCGCTCAATTTGAATTCCGCAAGCAAGCTCGGTGAGACGAGGATGCCGATGCCCTTTGCGCCTTTTCCATTGAGATGAATGGAGACGATCAAAGTCTTGGTCGCAACGGAATTGGGGCCTGACAAGCCCAGATTATTACCCAAGTCGGATCCGGTCAGCACGAACGTGTCGGAGCCATTCGAACCATTCAAAGACAGCGTCGCGGCGCGCAGACCGAAGAGGCTCCCCGCGGATATCGCGCCGAGGACAGTGGCTTGGAACGGGGCCGGTTTCGTGGTGCTTTCGAATAGCGCATAGGCCTTTCCGGCTGCGGCGCCGCTCACCGATATCGGCCCGTTTGCATTGCCGGAGGTATTGATAATGGGCGAACCGGCCGATTCGCCTCCAGGAGTTTCCAGACTTCGCGCGCCGGCCGGGGTGGCTGGTTTCAGTGAGTAGACGATTTCATTGTCGCTCCCGCCATAGGCGATCCCGATTCCCGCAATACCGTTTGCCGAAACGTGGCCGGTCAGTGCGAGTTTTAGACTCGCGTTCGCGTTGGTGGTGACGCCGATGACATAGAAGCTGTCGTTGCCGATGACGCCGTCGAGCACTCCGAAGAACGTTTGACCGGTGACGCCTCTTCTGGAACTCATCGTCGTCAACGTGACTTGCATGCTGAGCTGAAACCCATTCTGAAAGAATTCAGCTTGCAGCAGGGCGTTGCCGCTGACCGGCGACTTCGGGATCTTGATGGGGAGCGGTAGCGCGGGCAGATTGGTGGGCAGGTACGCGACCACTTTTGCTTTCCCGTTCCAAGCTCCCGAAAGCGAGCTTTGCACCTGCGGCGCACGGGTCTCGACAGCGTCATCCGACGCGATTGCAACCGATCCCACAGCCAGAATGATGATTGTCCAACAGCATGATCGAAACATAGCGCTCTCCAATGTGAAATGGTTAGTGGCAGTAAACTTTTCCATCTATAACATATCTTTTTATTTTAAACATATCTTTATTGTAAAAGTTTACTTTTGTCTTATAAAACGACTGCGTTACACAAACCCGTTGACTACAGGAGAACCGACCATGTCCGCTACCGCCACTGCGCCAATGCTCGTTAAATCTTCAAATTCAGACGACTCCGAGACGCTCCTGCGCTTCGCGCCCGACGCGATGCACGCCAATGACGAAGGCAATGCGCTCCTGCGCTTGCGAGAGCGAGGGTTTACGATCCTTCGCAACGTGTTTGTGCGCGACAGCGTTGACGCGTACCTGGAGCAGATCAGGTCCCTTGTCCAGAAGGGAACGCAATGGTCGGACCCTATACAGTGCCGCTGGATTATCCGGCGACGGTGCGTCCCGCCCGTGCGCCGCGTATGCTCAGTGTGCTGCGCGGAGCGTTTGCGTCGGAACGGGAAAAGCCTGAAGTCTCGCTCGCTTATCCGGGCTGGCTGGTGACCCCCTCCAACCCCAACGCAGCGCTCGTGCATGACTGGCACAAAGATGGCGATCATTGGTCCAGCGGCGCGATCGAAGGCGGATATCAGTATCCTTGCATGCTCGGCGCCGCGGCGTACTTCAGCGACATGACGCCGGAGCACGGCCCCACGTACGTGGTCCCGCGCTCACACCGCGATCCCAAACTTTCGCCTTACGATCCGAACGGATTCAACGAAGAGCCCCTGCTGACCAACAAAGAGGACGTGGTGCTGTGGGATTCGCGCATGTGGCATCGTGCTTCGCCGCGCAAAGTCGAAGGCTGGCGGATCATGATGAACTTCCTGTTTTTTCCCGTGCCGATCCGCGACGGGAAGCCATTTTCGCGTAGCAACGCCGTGCGGCAAGCGTGGCGGGAATCGAGCGATCCGCGGGATAAGATTCTATTCGGCGGACCCTTTGAACTCGATTAACGGCACTGTACGGCGCGTGTTGAAGCGCGAACGATTAACACGGGCGCGACCTTGATTACGATAGGCTGAGAAGAGTTTGGCGTCTCGGCTGGCGGTCTCCCGAGCGCCTCGACCAGCGCGGCTGCGATCCTCTGCGGATTGATCGACACAGTGGTCAGTTGCGGGCGGCAATCGCGGCTCCACGGCGTGTCGTAGCGGCCTACGATCGAGATATCCCTGGGCACGCGCAGTCCCTGTTCATTGCAGAAGTTCACAGTTTTCACCGCATCGTAATCGTGCATGGCCCAGTAGGCGGTCACGCGCTCGCGCTTGAACAGGCGGCCCAGCCGTTCAATGTCATGGGCGAAAAAAAATGGATAGTAGGTTCCACCCGCGATTTCGATCAGGTCCTTACAGTGCGCGCCGGATTCAGCGGACCATGTCTTATTGTTATCCGTCTCCTGGTCTGTATTCACAGCAATGCGCCGGTGTCCGAGTTTTAACAGGTGTTCGACCACCTCGCGGGCCGCCTGGCGATGGTCCAGCGTGACCAGGTGCGTGTGCGGAAGGATGGGATGATTGTTGAAATGAAACAAGACTTTGCGCGAGAACCTCTCAGCCAGGTTCTCGATTGCGGGCAGCATCTCCGCCACCGGTTCGAGCGCGATCAGACAATCGACAGGATCCGCGGCCGCCAGCAAACGCCGGCAATGGTTGTCGAAAAACTCGACGCCTAGCGAAGTCGGCACAAGATCCACATCGTACTGCGCCCGGAGCAGCGCCCGGTAGAGCTCGTTTTCCAGCAGCTCATTGGTATGGCTGTCATGGGCCAGCAGCACGCAAACGCGACCCTTTCTGGGCTTTCGGGCCACCACGGTGCCGCGCCGCTTGATCCGTTTGAGCATGCCTTCGTTCGCCAGATCGATGCAGGCCTTACGGACCGTACCCGGACTGCACTTCATCCGCCCCGCAAGCACTTCCGGGGCCGGCAGCGCCGTTCCGACAGCCAGTTTGCCGCTGCTGATGTGGTTGCGAAGGTAGCGTTTGACGCGATCGAGTAGACTGCTCATGCAATACAATGTATGCGTTACAATTATAAAATAAAGTATGGATTTAATTTAACGCAACTTAGAATTGCGTAGTCTGTCCCTTTATTGTCCATTTATTTCTTATTTCCACCACGGAGCCCAACGCCTTGCAAAATGCCTGAGCGTCTTCCCAGGATACCATCCCCACCGGTTTTCGTCCCCGTGGAACCTTCCAGCGTTTGGTTCGCCTATCTTCTCCAGCGTGGGCGACATTTCCAGCGCGCGGACTCTTATTGGTTCGCGCGTAATGAAAGCCACCACAGCGGAAAAGTTCAAACAGCAGGACATTTTCCGCTGTAGCTGTGTCTTGAAAACGCGCGAACCAATAAGAAAAAAATTCACTCCTCACCATCGAACTGTTGCTGAATAGTCGTCGCAACTGTCGCTGAACGTGTTATTGTACTGACCGAAAGGAAACCGAATGGAAGCGCACAATCCTTTACTGGAAGCCCGGTTGGAGTCGCTCCGTCAGGCGCTGGACGCGCTGTCCGGAATCGTCGACGAAAATCTCCATTCGCTCCTGCGCCAGCTCACCTGCGATAAGACATTCGACCGCACGACCCTGATACCGCTTGACGAGCAGGCGCGACTAACGCGCGAACGCTGTCTGTTGCTGGTGGCCCGCCAGCAGCCTCTAGCCAACGATTTGAAATACGCCATGGGCGCTTTGCGAGTGGGGCACGATTATGAGCGTGTGCATGAACTCTCTGAAGCGTTGAACAAACGCATCACGCGGCTGCAAGGCACGCCCATGCAGAACGTGATCCAGGACATGACCGGCGTAATGGCCGACATTTTAAAGCTCCACGAAGTCGTGCGCCGGACATGGCAGCGCGAACGCGCAGACCTGGCGCTGCCGAACTTGAGGCCGCAGGTCGAAGGCTTCAGCGCCGCGGTCAATTCGGGAATTTCAAAGATACAGACCGAAACGATCGAAGCGATCTCCAAGGGTTACGGCAGCTCAGAGATGCTGGTTGACCTGGTGCTCGCCTGCCGGCATCTGAAACGGATCGCCAGTCTGCTCGAAGCCGTTCCCGACGAACTCCATTCGTTTGACTAAGAACAGCGGCGCCGTGCGTTGTTTTTTGGATTTTTCATTCCTTTTCTTTGCGCAAGTCGCATCCACAACTACGCTAGCGCAACACGCGGTATGTGAGGAAAACGATGGCGGTGGAGCAGTTTCACGGAACAACAATACTGGCGGTGCGGCGCGGCTCCACCGTGGCCATCGGCGGCGACGGCCAGGTGACGCATGGCCACATCGTCCTGAAATCAACGGCGCAGAAAATCCGGCGTTTGAAAAATGGCGCTGTGCTGACCGGTTTTGCGGGTTCGACGGCCGACGCGTTCGGACTGCTGGAGCGCTTCGAGGGCAAGCTGGACCAGTTCAAGAACAATCTGCGCCGCGCGGCGGTGGAACTGGCCAAGGAATGGCGCACCGACCGGGCGCTGCGCCGCCTCGACGCGATGCTCGTCGCCGCGGACCGTGAGGCGCTGATCCTGCTGACCGGACAGGGCGACGTCGTGGAGCCGGACGACGGCATCATCGGCATCGGCTCTGGCGGGGCCTACGCTCTGGCGGCCGCGCGCGCGCTGGTCAAAGCCACCGCGCTGACCCCACGCCAGATCGTTGAAGCAAGTTTGAAAGAAGCGGCAGCCTTGTGCATTTACACCAATGACTCCTTTGTGATCGAAGAGCTGGAAAATGGCTGATACGACAACACCCGCGGCTCCCGTGGAAACCGCCGCGGTCTTAAGCACCGATCCGTCGAATCTGACTCCGCGCCAGATTGTCGCCGAGCTGGACCGCTACATCGTCGGCCAGAACGCGGCCAAGCGCGCCGTCGCGATTGCGCTGCGAAACCGCTGGCGGCGCAAGAAGCTTGATCCCGATCTGCAGAGCGAAGTGGCGCCGAAAAATATTCTGATGATCGGCCCGACCGGCGTCGGCAAGACGGAGATCGCGCGGCGGCTCGCGTCGCTCTCCGGCGCGCCGTTCGTCAAAGTCGAAGCGACGCGCTATACGGAAGTCGGCTATCACGGGCGCGACGTCGAGAGCATGATCCGCGACCTGGTCAAGCAGGCAATCAACATGACCGAAACCCGCGCGCATGCCGATGTGAAGGGCAAGGCGACTGAAGCGGCCGAGGACCGGCTGCTGGACTTGTTGCTGCCCGCGCCCAGTTCCTGGGCCGGCGCCAATGGCGGAACGGCAACAGCGGGATACGACGACAAGAGCGATAAGGCCCCCGATAAGGACGCAGGCAGCGCCGCGGCATTGCACGAAAAGACGCGCGGCAAACTCCGCAAAAAGCTGCGCGACGGCTCGCTGGACGCGCGCGAGGTGGAGCTCGATGTGTCGGTGAACGGCGAAGCGGTCGCGAGCGTTTTTTGCTCCGGCCATGGGCGAAGAAATGGGCGCGGAGCTGCAGGATGCGCTCTCGAAGATGATGCCGAAGAAGTCCAAGCGGCGCAAGATGACCGTCGCCGAAGCGCGGCGCATCCTGGAAACCGAAGAGGCCGAGCGGTTGATCGATCAGGACGCGGTCGTGCGCCAGGCGGTCGACGCGGCGGAAAACCTGGGCATTGTGTTCATCGACGAGATTGACAAGGTCGCCGGAGGCGGACGCGGAAGCGGTCCGGACGTGTCGCGCGAAGGCGTGCAGCGCGATCTGCTGCCGATCGTCGAGGGCTCATCGGTCAATTCGCGCTGGGGCTTGATCAAGACCGACCACATTCTATTCATTGCCGCCGGCGCGTTTCATATGTCCAAGCCCAGCGACCTGTTGCCGGAGCTTCAAGGCCGCTTTCCAATCCGCGTCGAATTGCAGGATTTGACGGAGGAAGATTTTCGCCGCATCCTGACAACGCCGCGCAACGCGCTGACCAAGCAATACCAGGCGCTGCTGGGAACCGAAGGCGTCGAACTGGAATACACGGAAGACGGCATCTCGGCGATGGCGCGCATCGCCGCGACGGCGAATTCGCGCAGCCAGAACATCGGCGCACGCCGCCTGCACACCGTCATGGAAAAGGTGCTCGAAGACATCAGCTTCGACGCGGCCGGCGCCGACGGGCCGCGCAAAATCGTGATCGACGGCAAGCTGGTCGAGGAACGGCTGAAAGCGATCATGGCCGACGAGGATCTGGCAAAGTATATTCTCTAGTGTAGTGACTCGCTGCACTAAAGCGTTGCCTAACGGAGCTGACAGGTGTCACGGACCACGACCATCCTTCCGCATATGCCGCAGCCGCTCCATATATTGGAGCAGATGCTGACGATTCGCATTTTCGAAACGGTGATGGAAGAGGAATCCAAGGCTGGGCGCCTGCCGGGGACATTCCACAGTTCCGCCGGTCAGGAAGCGGTTGCGGTCGGCTGTTGCGCCAGTCTCACCCACGACGATCTGATCGTCAGCACGCATCGCGGCCACGGGCATTTCATCGGCAAGGGCGGCGATGTTTTCAAAATTATGGCCGAGCTGTACGGCAAGGAAGCCGGCTACAGCGGCGGCAAAGGCGGCACACAGCATCTCGCCGGTGTGGACGTGGGCTTCATGGGCTCCAACGGCATCACCGGCGGCGGAATTCCGATCGCGACCGGGCTGGCGATGGCGCTGCTGCGTAAAGAACGGCCGAATGTCGTCGTTTCGTTTTTCGGCGACGGAGCCGCCAACCAGGGCAGCTTCCACGAGAGCCTGAACATGGCGGCGATCTGGAAGCTTCCCGTCATTTTCGTCTGCGAGAACAACGGCTGGGCGATGTCCACGCCGGTCAACGCGGTCACCGCCGGGCCCAGCATTGCGCACCGCGGCGAAGCGTACGGGATTCTCTACAAAACCATCGACGGCAACGACGTCGAAGCGGTGCTCGACCACATGCGCGGCGCGCTGACGATGGTGATGCACGGCGAAGCGCCGGCGCTGCTGGAATGCCGCACATGGCGCCTGAAAGGCCACAGCCGCGCCGACCAGAATCTTTATCGCGACAAGATGACCGAAGGCGATTGGGCCAAGCGCGATCCGATTGCGCGCTTCAAGCAGAAGCTTTTGGAAAAGAAGCGCGCGACGCAGGCCGATTTCGACCGCGCCGAAGCGCGCGTGCGAAAACGGATCGACGACGCGCTGCAGAAGTGCAAAGAACTTCCGCCCGCCCGCCCCGAGACCGCTTTCGAGAAAGTTTACGTGACCGTCCCCGCGGCTCCGACGCCAGTCCCCTCGCCCACGCACGTGTCGCGCAAGCATCACGCGATCGTCGAGCTGGAATTCGAGAACAAGCCGTACTGGCAGGCAATCCAGGAAGCCATGTGCGAAGCCATGGATCGCGACCACAAATATTTTGTCTTCGGCGAAGACGTGGCGGAATACGGCGGCTGCTTCAAGGTCACACGCGGCATGCTGGAGCGCTTCGGCAAAGAGCGCATCATCAACACACCGATCAGCGAGGAAGCGATCGTCGGCGTCTGCATCGGCGCGGCCATGGGCGGCCTGCGGCCAATCGGCGAAATCATGTTCATGGACTTCGTGTTCCTGGCGCTCGACCAGCTCGCCAACCACGCCGCGAAATTTCATTATATCTACAACGGCCAGGTCAAGGTCCCCATCGTCATCCGCATGCCGATGGGCGGTTACCGCGGCTACGGAGCCACGCACAGCCAGTGTCTGGACACGCTGTTGATGAAGATCCCGGGACTGCGAGTCGTGACTCCCTGGAGCCCGCGCGACGCCAAGGGCCTGATGAAGACGTGCCTGATGGGCGACGATCCGGTGATCTTCGTCGAACACAAAGCGCTGTACGGAACCACCGGCCCGGTGCCGAAAACGGAAGAGGCGATTCCGCTGGGCAAAGCCAATATCGTGCGCCCGGGCAAAGACATTACGCTCTGCGCCAACTCATACATGGTGTCACTCTCGCTGCAGGCGGCGGAGCTGCTGGCGAAGGACGGTATCGACGCGGAAGTGATCGACTTGCGCTGCCTGGCGCCGCTGGACCGCCAGACGGTCGCGGAATCGGCCGCACGCACCAAGGCGCTGGTCATCGTCGAAGAAGGCCATCTGACAGCCGGACTCGGCGCGGAGTTGTCCGCGAGCGTGCAGGAACGCGTCTACGATTATCTCGATTGCCCGATCCTGCGCGTAGCCGCCGCGGACGTGCCGATTCCCAGCGCGGTGGAACTTGAACGCGCGATTTTGCCGAACGTGGAGAAGATCGTGGCCACGGTCAAGCAGTCGCTCGCGGCCCGCGGATAGAACATATGACGGGAACCGGTGCAAAGAACTTATGATTTTCTGAATTCCAGCCGATGACTTTCGCGTCGGTTCCGATGCCGTTGGGACGCCGGCGATACGAGTCTTGTCCGCGTCGTTCTCAGCAACACCAGAAAAATTTCAGGAATTGAAATGCTCCAAACTTTTGAAAAAGTCTTCGCGGTGCTTGCTGAGTTCCTGGTTCGCCGCCGTAAACAGGTGCTGCTGGCTGGAATCGGCCT
>Ga0206927_1196_pt1 | contig 12002 bp, 18 predicted proteins | sample Alteio_BWOrgHeat_60_FD_153249 | JGI IMG/M metagenome (GOLD analysis project Ga0206927, IMG submission 153249) | Enriched cells from forest soil in Barre Woods Harvard Forest LTER site, Petersham, Massachusetts, United States -... | ecosystem: Environmental > Terrestrial > Soil > Temperate forest >... | reverse complement strand
GCTTCCGCTTCCAGGTAAGTCTCTACTTTCTCGTGCTTTTTTCATTTCTCACCTTTTTCCTGCCGGTCGTCTTCAAACGGATCGGGCCATTGATGTTTCTCACGAGCGGTGCCGTCTCCCTCCTCATCATTGCTGGATTTCTCTATCTGCTGCACCTGCTCGTTCCGGCGATTGAGGCGGAGAATCGCACCAAGGTCGCGCGTCGCGTCGCAGTCATCTTTGTTGTCTTCAACATCCTGTACTTTACAAACCTCATCCCACCGCTCCCGCTGGCACTGAAAGATGCCGGCGTCTATCACGCAGCGAATAGGATCGGCGACACCTACCACTTCCTTGAAGAGCCCGAGCCCTGGTATCGCACGATCTTTCCGTACTCGACCACCGTGCACGTGAGTCCAGGCGAGACGATCTATGTATTTACCGCGATTTTTGCACCGACAGGGCTCTCAACGACCGTGCTCCACGAGTGGCAGCATTACGATCCGGTGAAAAAAACGTGGCAGACACTCTCGACTATCCAGTTTCCGGTAACGGGCGGACGCGATGGCGGCTACCGCGGGTACTCGGCGAAATCCTCTCTCGCGGCAGGGAAGTGGCGCGTGAATGTGTTCACGCTCTACGGCCAGATTCTCGGGCGTGTCGATTTTACCGTCGACCCCGCGACATCGACGCCTCCGCTCGTGGAGATCGTGAAGTGAGCGTTCCGTGCTATAAATAATCGTTTTCAAGGATGGCGATCGTGGTGTAACGGTCAACACTGGAGCTTGTGGAGCTCTCAATCCGGGTTCGATTCCCGGCGATCGCCCAAAGTTACGTGAGCAGCCTTGTTAATTGCTGCTTCGATCCGCCCGAGTGCCACCGCGAACGCCGCGCGCCGCAGGTCGGTAGCGAGCTCAGTTGCTCGCACGCAAATATTCTTCGCTTCGCGCTCGAGTATCTCTCTGAGCTTGTTGTTGACCTCTGCTTCACTCCAGTGCGTTTTTGAGAGATTCTGCTCCCATTCAAAAGTCGAGACGATCACGCCGCCGGAGTTCGCGAGAACATCCGGCACCACCGGAATGTTCTTTGCAAAGAGGATGTCGTCCGCCTCCGGAGTGGTCGGGCCGTTAGCCAGTTCGAGCACAACTTTCGCCCGTATATCTGCAGCGTTCGCGCTGGTGATCTGATTTTCAAGCGCGGCAGGTACAAGCACATCGGCTGCGAGCGTGAGCAACTCAGCGTTGTCAATTGTTTCTGCTCCGGGGAAGCCCCTCAGCGTACCGTGTTCGTGTTTGAACGCCTCGACGGTTGCGGGATCGAGTCCTGCGGGATTATGCAGCGCACTCCGGGAATCGGACATCGCGATTATTGTGTGGCCATGTTCGGCAAAAATATGTGCGGCATTGCCGCCGACGTTGCCCATCCCCTGGATCGCGACCGTTGTGCGCTCCGGGAGCGAAAGTGCCGCGCGAAGCGCATCGAAAACGAAGAATCCGCCAAGCCCCGTGGCCTTGTCACGGCCCTCCGAGCCGCCTTGGTTGATAGGCTTGCCGGTGAATGTCGCGCCGCTTTTCTCGCCGGTGATCGCCGCATACTCATCGAGCATCCATGCCATGATCTCCGGCGTGGTATTCACATCCGGCGCAGGGACGTCCACCTGTGGTCCTAAATTGCGATGGAGTGCGCGTACCCATCCGCGGGATAGACGTTCAAGCTCGCCGCGGCTGAGCGTGCGCGGGTCGACCGTGATGCCGCCTTTGCTTCCGCCCATCGGGATGTTCGCGACTGCCGTCTTGAGCGCCATCCAGAGCGCGAGGGCTTTCACTTCACTGATATCCGTTTGCGGATGGAAGCGTATCCCTCCTTTGTACGGTCCGCGCGCGCTTGAGTACTGCACGCGATACCCTTCGAAGATCCGGGTGGACCCGTTGTCCATATGTACGGGAATCGCGACTCGTATCTCGCGCTCAGGCACGGAGAGGAGCGCGAGCGTCTCGTCAGAGATGTCGCCCACGCGTTTGGCACGATCGAGTTGTGAGAGCGCGTTCTTAAACGGATCGTTCGAGGTGTGTTCTTTCGCCATAGTTACTGAACAGCTTTTATGACGCTTCGTACTAGTTCGTCCTTCGTGTTCGGTCTGAAATAGACCGTACGTCCTTCCTTTTCTCGCACCACGAGCTTTGTGATTTCGAGGATCTTGAGATGCTGCGATGCGAGCGACATGGATATCCCGAGCGTCCGCGCGACGTCGCTCACGCAGAGCCGGTCGCGTTTGAGAAAGCTGCGAAAGATTTTGCAACGGCGCGGATCCCCGAGCGCGCTGAAGACGATCGGCAAGCGATCGTCTTCGCGCTTCAGGAGCGACTGCAGCTTATGTATCTCCTTCGGGTTGAGCATTCGTGTACGGTATTAGTTTCGCTGGGATACGAGTTTTAGCTGTTCGACCGCGACGGTGAGTTCCGCAAGTGCGATGGCACCGACCGCAAGCAGCACATCTCTGATGGCGATATCGATGTATCCCAGCATGAGCAGATTGATAGCAATCAACACGAGCCGAACATCGGAACTAATACCTTAACCTTTCCTCGCTCTTCGTCAATCAACACGAGCCATGCCACCGAGAGGTAGCCGCCGATGCGCGGCCACTTCGTCACGAGGAGGATCGCGACTGCGATCTCCACGATGCCCATAAAGCCGAGGAATACTCCGACACTCACCGGCATGTGCGTCCCGACGAGCGGGCTGATGTATTTCGGCCAATAGACGATGAAGTCTGTGCCGAACAGTTTATCGAGTCCCGCGAGTAAAAGTACCGCCCCGTATGAGTATCGGAGCATGTTCCAGGAAAACACCACCCGTTTGTTTCCTTCCATAATGATAGATGACGCTTAAATACTTTAATAACTATTAAAGTATATGCGAGAGATCATGAAGCGTCAAGTTCGGTGCCGATTTTTACACTTAGCGTGTCGGCACTAGCGCCCGAATGAGGCGCTGAGTTTGTCGAGCTGCTCGTTCCAGCCTTGCTCCATGCCGCCGAGCATCTGCTCCACGCCCGGAGCCGTGCCTGCCGCTCCCGTGTGTACGGTCAGTTTCGTCTGATCACCCATCTCCTCGAATGTCACAGTTGTAACACCTTCGAGCAAGTGATTGTCGCTCTCGTCGAGTGCGACGTTGGTGAATACCAGTTTTTTGTACTCGATCACTTCGGTGAAAACGCCTTTCATCGGCGCTTTCATGCCGCTCATCGGCCCCATGCCATCTCCCGCCTGCATCACGATATGTAATTCGCCGCCGACTTTCGCGTCCACTTCACAGACTGGATTGGTGAATCCGTTCGGCGCCCACCACTGTTGCAATTGGTGTTTGTCCACCCAGGCCTGCCACACACGCGCAACCGGCGCATCAATCGTTCTCGTCAGGGTTATATATTTTTCCATAAGTGAGTTATTTATGTTGTGAGATATTCTTCTAATCGATCCAATCGCTCTTCCCACAATTTTTTATATTGTGCAAGATAGTTTGATACCTGCTTAAGCGCGGGCGGGGAGAGCGAGACGAGGTGCTGCCTGCCCACGCGGCGCTTCTGCACGAGCTTTGCGCGCTCAAGCACGTGCACGTGCTTCGACACAGCCGCGAGTGACATCTCCCGCTCATAAGATCGCGCGATCTCGCTCATCGAGAGTTCCTGTGCGGCAACGCGGCGGATGATGTCGCGGCGCGTGGGATCAGCGAGCGAAGCGAATGCGGCATCGAGCTGTTCATGCTTAACCATATGGTTGAATAATAGCCAGTGCCGCATGTAGTGTCAATGAAATCCCACGGTATACTTTGGTCCCATGGATATCTCGCTCATCATTCCTGCATACAACGAGGCGAACTATATCGGCGCATGCCTCGATTCCGTACGGCAAAATGCTCCCGGTAAATTCAAGGAAATCATCGTCGTTGACAACGCGTCGAGCGACGCGACTGCTGCCGTTGCCGCGCGCTATCCGGAAGTCAGGGTTATTCACGAGAGCCGCAAGGGTACCGGCAATGCGCGGCAAACCGGCGCCGAGGCTGCGTCGGGAGAAATTCTCGCGTACGTCGACGCAGATACGCAGGTGCCGAAAGGCTGGGCCGAATATATCGAGCGGACGTTCAGCACGGATTCGCGCGTGGTGTTTCTCAGCGGCCCGTACCGCTACCGCTCGCAGAGAGGACGCTCGAGATACCGCATCTGGATCCTTGACGCTGTATGGTACGTAACACCGCCCGTGTACTGGATCGTCGGCTTCATCGGCAACGGGGGAAACTGTGCGATGCGCGCCGATGCGCTGCGAAAAGTCGGCGGACACGACCGCGCACTTGCGTTCTATGGCGATGACACCGATCTTGCGCGCCGCCTGCATACCGTCGGCAAGACGCTCTGGCGCTTGAATTTCAACAACTACTCATCTTCCCGGCGCTTCGACCAGGAAGGGATAGTTCTCATGCTGATGACGTATATGATCAACTACTGGTGGCCGATCTTGTTCCGCCGGCCGTTCTCGCCCGGCTATCACGACATTAAACAGGTCTGAGCGCAGTGTGATTGTGATCTGGTCACTTCCAGAGGAAGAACCAGGAAAGGAGCGCGATTGCGATGCCCGCAACGTACAGAACCGGTACGATTTTCCGGCTACGTACCCGTATCCAGGGGTAGTAATCCGAAAACGGAGTAAACCACTCCTTAAATTGGACGGCGGGATTCACGATATACCAAGTGAAATCTTCAAGAACGATGCCGGTCGCGTACGCGCTCAGTATGACGCCGAGCAGCCGTGTGTTCCAGCCCGTGAATACAAAGGGGAGTGTGAGTAAAAGTGGGTACGTGATCCAGAAGAGGTAGAAATGATAGGCCGTAAGCGTGTATGAGCCGATGCGAAATTTCCACCCGAGCTTGCCGGCGTCCCAGGCGTTGCGTCCTTCCACGTAGGATTCCCAGCATCCGGATGCGATACACGCACCCCAGATGACCAGGAAGATAAGGAGTGTCTGGTGGGCATCCGGAACCAACATACGAAGAGCCTAGCATGGACCGTACGCCGGGGAAGCGTAAGGCGTTATAATTCCTGCACATGGACATCACGCTCGTAATCCCCGCATACAATGAGGAGAAGTACATTGGCGCCTGCCTCGATTCGGTGCAGAAGTACGCGGCGGGCAAATTCAAAGAGGTCATCGTGGTCGACAACGCTTCGACCGATCGTACGGCGGAGATCGCGATGCGGTATCCGCAGGTGCGGATTGTTCGGGAGCCGCGCAAGGGTCTCACGTACGCGCGGCAGGCGGGATTTCTCGCGGCATCATCGGAATACCTCGCATACATCGATGCAGATTGCCGGCTCACTCCTGAATGGTTCGAACGCGCTGAAGGAGCGTTTAGAAAGCATCCCGATGCCGTATCTTTTTCCGGATCGGTCACATACTACGACGGTCCGCGGCTTGCGCGCGTGGCGATCGTTTCCGCCGAGTGGGTCGCGCTCCCGTTCGTGTACTTTTTCTTCCGCATGATCACGATCGGCGGGAATTTCATCGCTCGCCGGGATGCGATCGAAGGCATTGGCGGTTTCGATACCTCAATCGCCTTCTATGGCGAGGATTCGGATCTTTCGCGTCGTCTTGCCCGGATGGGGAGAGAATATTTCTCGATGCACTTCAAAGTGGAGACGTCGATGCGGCGCTTCATATATGACGGCTACATGGATACCATTGCGATCTACGTAGCGAACGCGTTGTCGCACCTCTTTTTGCAGCGCTCTGTTACGAGCGCCTACACCGACCGGCGCTAGCGCACGTCGATCCACTCTTTACTCATCGAACGGTCGAAGAGTGTGACCGCAGCGACGTCGCGAGTCCATATAAAGAGCAGCTTGGGCCAGCCCCAGGCATGCTCACGGCGACCGGAATACAGAATGGTGAGCGATGGATCGAAGATGACCATGCCGATCTTCTTAAGCCGGAGAAAAAAATCGCCGTCCTCGCGCGTGACCAGGTTCTCGCGGAATCCGCCGATTGCGACGAATGAAGCGCGACGCATGAGCATGAATTTTCCTGAGCCGAGTCTCTGTAATCCGTTGATGCAGTTCGTGATAGTAAGCATGATTGCATCGGTACGGGTCTCGAACTCCGGATAAATACGCTGTGGCAGCGCGAGACCGACGACTGCGGGATCCTCGAAGTGTGCGAGTGCTCGCTGTAAAAACACATTGATCTCAGGGAGTAGCACGGTGGAATCGATAAAGAGGAGGAACTCGCCCTGCGCAACACCCGCGCCGACGTTGCGCTGGCGCGCAGGGGAGCGGATACCGTCCGGCGTCTCGGCAACGATCGCGCCGGCCGCGTGCGCGATCTCCTGCGTCCGGTCTGTGCTCCGACCGTCGCCGACGATCACTTCATGCGGGATCGCGAGCGCAGCGAATTGCCGGATCGTCGCATCGATATACTTCTCCTCATTGTATGCGGGAATGATGACCGAGAGTTTCATAGGGTACGTTCAGTGAGTTCGTTCCTGACGAACCGCGCGAATCCGAAAAGGAGCGCGATAATCACGAGCATGATAGCAAACGCTGAGACGATGCCGAGCGCGCCGCTCACGCGTTCATAAAAGCTACCGAGGTACCAGCCGAGCGCGAGAAGGAGGGCCGTCCAGACGATTTGCCCGAGCGCGTTGAGCGCGAGGTAGCGGCCGAACGGGATTTTCGAGAGACCCGCGGTGAAAAGTGTCGCACCCGGAAAGCCGAGTCCCATCGTGACCTTCGAGAGCAAGAGGATCGGGGCATGGTAGCGTGCGAAGATGCGCTCGACAGCGGCAACGTGCGCTTCCGTGATCGAGATAAATCGCCCGAACCGTGCAATGAACCGATGGCCCCAGCGGCGCCCGATCCAGTACCACCCGATATCGCCTACGAGATCCGCGCTGTAGAAAACGAGAAACGACGGCACGAGCGCGAGTACTCCTTCGCGCGCAAGGAAGCCGCAGATCATCGCGAGGACGGGGCCTTCGACGACCGCGAGCGGGAAGAGAATCGGATACTTGTAGCGGAGAATAAGCGTCGTGATGCCCGCGAGCTGCATGCGAAGCAGTATACCTGCCAGCCCGTTGCACATCACCGGGTTCGCCGTATGCTTACCGGATGCGGCGCCTCGTATCGCTCTACCACCGTGAATTCAGCAGCCGGCACTTCGCGGCATCGTTCTGGCTTTCAATCGCGGCATTTGCGGCGGCCGTATATGCCAATTACGGTGCGACAGCGTACGCCGGCGCCCGCGCGAGCAATGCGGTGACCGACCTTATCCTCTCGAACACGCCGGTCTTCGACGTCGATGGGATCTTCGTCTACGGTGCCGTGGCGCTCATTCTCTTTATCTTTGCGGTGTGCCTCGTGCATCCGCGCCACTTCCCATTCACGCTCTTTTCACTCGCGACCCTCATGTTCATTCGCGCCGGATTCATCACACTCACGCACATCGGGCCGTTCCCGGATCACGTCCCGATCACCGCCACCACCTCCGTCGGCATCTTTCTCAGTAAACTTTTCTTCGGCGACGACCTCTTCTTCTCCAATCATACGGCGATCCCATTCATGATGGCGCTCGTGTATTGGAAAGAGCGCTGGCTCCGCATTATCTTCCTGATCTGGTCAGTTGCCTTCGCGGCAGTCGTGCTCCTCGGGCACATCCACTACTCGATCGATGTCGCATCGGCATACTTCATCACGTACGCAATCTATCACCTCACCATGAAACTCTTTCCGGAGGAGTACCGTTTATTCCACACGGTATCGAAGGATGCATAATGCTCGTATGAATCGGGTCAATAGAGAAGAGCAGGGCATTCGCGAGGTGTTCCGTATCTCCATCATCCTCAAGGGGCTCAACGCGCTCCTCGAAGTCGGTCTCGGCGTCATTCTCTTTTTCACTGCTCGGCATGCGGACGTCCTCGTCGCGCTCGTGTCGAACGAACTCGTCGATGACCCGGACGGTTTTCTCGCGCGGCACCAGGCGACCGTGATGGGATATCTCGATCCGCATGTGCAGCTTTTCGCCGCACTCTACCTCGTCGTGCACGGGCTCGTAAAAGCCTGTCTCGTGTGGGGGCTCCTGCGCGAAAAGCTGTGGGCATATCCGGCATCGATCGCGGTCTTCCTTCTCTTCATCCTCTACCAGTCGTTCCGCTATCTACACCACCATTCGCTCCCGCTCCTCGCGCTGACGGTCTTCGATGTTTTCGTGGTGACTCTCATCTCCCATGAATACCGGCGGCGTCTCATCGCACTCCACATCAGCTCAGCCGCCTGACGGTAAGGTTTTGTGCGATAATGCGTCTACGATACATCTATAACTAATTCATCCACTCTTCATTATGGAAGACAAATCCGTCCGTGAAATTATCCAGGCAACTGAACGCGTGCGCATGTTTGCCGCGGCTGCGCTCTGTGCGCTGACCGTCTTTCTCTTCATCGCCGCGGTCGCCGAACTTAAGAGCTACCGCTTCATTGGCTCCGGCGTTGCCGCGACCAATACAATCTCTGTCTCGGGGGAAGGTACTGTCTTTGCGGTACCGGATACTGCGACCTTTTCGGTCAGCGTGAGTGAGACGGCGAAAGACGTCGAGAGTGCGCAGACGAGCGCGACGACGAAGGCGAATGCGGTCATCGCGTACCTCAAATCGCAGAATATTGCCGATACCGATATTCAGACGACCGATTACGAGATTCAGCCGCAGTACGACTACAGCTCGAACGCGTGCACTTCTGGATTGCCATGCTCGCCGTCGACGCCGACCCTCACCGGCTACCAGGTGTCGGAGACTCTGAGCGTCAAAGTTCGTGATACGAGCAAGGCAGGAAGCATTCTTGCCGGCGTCGGCTCGAAGGGTGCATCGAGCGTCTCAGGGCTCGATTTCACTGTCGCAGATGAGGACAGCGTCGAGGCACAGGCGCGCGATAAGGCGATTGCGCAGGCGAAGGATAAAGCAGATGCGCTCGCAAAATCGCTCGGCGTCTCGATCGTGCGCGTCGTCGGATTCAGCGAGAATGGCGCGCCGGGCCCCATCTATTATGCGAAATCGGCCGGTATGACCATGGACGCTGCAATGCCTTCTGTTGCACCGCAGATCCAAACGGGGCAGAACAAGATTGTCTCGGATGTGACGGTGACCTACGAGATTCAGTAAAAAAGTTCATGAACGCCGCGCGTGCTATTTTTTGATGCGCGCGGCGTTTGCTGTTAAGATGGTCGCCTACGAGCGTAGTGGACAGAGAAAAGTAATTCGCGTAAATACATAACATATGGCACTTCCGAAAAACAAAAAAGCAAAAGCGATCGCGGCGGCAGAACTCTTCGGACTCGTCTCCGGCACCACGCGCGTCCTCATCCTCGCGACTCTGATGAAAGAGAAAGAGCTCGCGGTGCAGGACATCGCCGAGGCGCTCGGCATGACACACTCCGCCGTAAGCCACCAGCTCGGCCTCCTCTCAGGTGCTGGTATTGTGGGTGCGAAGAAGACCGGCCGCATGATGAATTATCGTATTGCCGGCACGCCCGAAGCGAAGGCACTCGTCAGATTCCTCGCCGCGCTTACCTAACTTGACTTCCGGGGACGGGGCAGTATCATAGTGGTATCAAACGCCGCAAGGCGTTTTTAAAATGGCTAAAAAGTGGCTTAATAACACATCTTTATGGCAGGAATCGGACAGTATTTGAAGGATACCCGCAGCGAACTCCGGCACGTCGCGTGGCCCACGCAGCTCCAGACGATTGTCTACACGATTCTTGTTGCGCTCATCTCGGTCGGGGTCGCCGCGTACCTCGGGCTCTTCGACTTCCTTTTCACGACCGGTCTCACAAAGATTGTGAGCACCGCCCCCGCGCAGACGCAGACGACACAGCAGGCGACCACCACCGCACCGCAGGTCAATTTCTCAGTACCGAATGTGCAGACGACGCCGGTGAATAGCACGCCGACGACTAACCAATAATTTCATCGCTATGGCAAAACAAACTTACGGACAGGAGCGGCAGTGGTACGCGATCCATACGTACTCCGGCTATGAAGATGCGGTCGCACGCAATCTCAAACAGCGTGTCGACTCCTTCGGCATGGGGGAGCAGATCTTCAACGTCGTCGTTCCGACCGAGAAGAAGATCAAGATCAAGAACGGCCGCAAGACCGAGACGAAGGAAAAAATCTTCCCGGGCTATGTGCTCGTCGACATGATCGCCACCGATGACGCGTGGTCGGTCGTGCGTAACACGCCCCAAGTGACCGGCTTCGTCGGCACCGCAAATCAGGCCGTGCCGCTTACGCCTGAAGAAGTCGACAAGATTCTGAAGCGCAACGAAGGCGACACCGTGCGTCACGCGATCGATCTTGCCGCAGGAGACGCGGTTGTGATTATCGACGGTCCCTTTAAAGACCTCGAAGGCAAGGTAGGCGAGATTGACGAAGAGCGAGGAAAGGTTAAGGTATTAGTTCCGATGTTCGGCCGCGAGACGCCGGTCGAGCTTGAAGCGGATCAGGTACAGCGCGTCTAAATATATTTATGGCAAAAGAAATCACTAAAATTATCAAGCTCCAGATCGAAGCAGGCAAGGCAACGCCCGCTCCGCCGGTCGGCACCGCGCTCGGTCCCGCGGGCGTCAACATCGGCGAGTTCGTGAATCAATTCAACACACAGACGCGCCCCTTGATGGGCTCGATCCTGCCGGTCCTTCTCACCGTGTACAAGGACCGCACCTTCACCTTTATCGTGAAGAAGCCGCCGGCCTCGCGCCTTATCCTCAAGGCTCTTGGCCTCGAGAAAGGTTCTCCCAAGCCGCAGAACAAGGTGGGCAAGCTCACCAAGCAACAGCTTGAGGATATCGCCACCGAGAAAATGGAAGATCTCAACGCGAGCGATCTCGAACAGGCGAAGAAAGTGATCGCCGGCACCGCCCGCTCAATGGGCATCGACGCCTAAATCCCGCAGCTTCCCACAAACGGCCGCCGCAAGGCGGCCGTTTGTTATTTAGCATTTCGCTGGTACAACAAGGGCATGAAGTCCGGCACGCTCATCGCCTTTGAAGGTCTCGATGGTTCAGGTAAGGCTACGCAGGCGATGCTGCTCAAAAGGCGCCTGCAAAAGGCAGGGAAGACAGTCACACTCTTCAGCTTCCCACAGTACGGAACGCTCGTCGGGAAATTCATCCGCGACACGCTCTATGGCATGCACGGCGATCTACATGCGATTCCGCCTTACCATGGCACCATTCCGTATTCGCTCGATCGCGGCATCGCCGCACCAAAGATCCGCACGGCCCTCGCACGGGGTATCGTGATTGCCGATCGATATACCACCGCGAGCCTTGCTTATGCGGGAGCGATCGCGGGCCCGAAGGAGGCGTCACGCCTCACGCGCTTCATCGAACAGCTCGAATACCGGGAACTCAAAGTGCCGCGCCCGGACGCGGTGGTCTACCTCGTCGCCGACGCGAAAACGGCCCGCTCGCGTATGCGTCGCGAACCTGCGAAGAAGCTCGATCGCAACGAGCGTGATATCGCCTTCCAGAAACGCGTCGCCGCACATTATGCGAAGCTCGCGAAGCGCAAAGAGTGGCTCACGATCGCGTGCTCTGCCGATGAAACACCGCGCGAAATTCACGAACGCGTCTGGCAAGCGCTCCAGAAGAAGGTGCGCTAAACTTCGCTTATGCGGGATTCCATCAAACAGGCGCTTCTCGTTGCATTGCGGTCACTCGGTATTGAAACCGAAGATGTTGTCATTGAACACCCGGGCGACTTGAAGAACGGCGATTATGCTTCGAGCGCTGCGCTGCAGTATGCGAAACAGGCTGGCATGAATCCGCGTGCGCTCGCAGAAAAGATCGTCGCAGTGCTCGGTTCGGTAGAAGGCGTATCGAAAATCGAGATCGCGGGCCCCGGCTTCATAAATTTTTATCTCGCGCCGGCAGCTGCTGCTGCGCAGCTTGAGGAGGCGCGGAGCGAAGATATGTGG
>Ga0206927_1195_pt1 | contig 12019 bp, 9 predicted proteins | sample Alteio_BWOrgHeat_60_FD_153249 | JGI IMG/M metagenome (GOLD analysis project Ga0206927, IMG submission 153249) | Enriched cells from forest soil in Barre Woods Harvard Forest LTER site, Petersham, Massachusetts, United States -... | ecosystem: Environmental > Terrestrial > Soil > Temperate forest > O... | reverse complement strand
AGGTCCATGAACAGAATCATTTCTTAATAAATCAGCACGTTTGGTGATATCTTCTTCGCTATTGCTTCGGGTAACAATTGCTTTTAATCTTAATTGCTCCCCTTTACCAGCCTGAGAGATAAGTTCTCTTGCAATCAATCTACCGATACGTCCGAAACCATAGAGAACAACATCCTTTGGAACCAAAACTCTTTTATCCTGACCAATAAAACCACTAAGTTTATCAGTAACAAAATCAGTAACTGATTTGTACTTTCCTTTCTCCTTCAGCCATTCAGCGCCTAATCTGCCAATATCAATACGTGAAGGAGCGAGGTCTAATTTATAAAGTTCATTAGCCAGAATTAATGTATCCTGAGCAAGGATAGGTTCATTGATAATGTTTTTTGCATAGAGATGGAGTTGAAGAATCTCTGTTGCAGTCCTGTCATAAAGTTGATTCCTGAACATAATCAGTTCAACAGACTTATCAAACCATAGGTCGCCAATGGTATGAATAAGCTCTATGGCAGATTTTTCATGACCAATCCATTCACTTAGTTCGGCTTCGTATTTACTTAATGTTTCAGTACCTTTTTTCTTTGGTTCGGCGGTTTCGAATATCATTTTAATTAAAGTTTAAAAGATTAATAATCACATTATAAAAGCACAAAGACGCAACGTTGAATTGCGTCTTTGAGAATATATTAAATCAGAGTTTCTTATCACCCTGCAAAATTAAACTTAATTAATTAATTAACCAAGATAAGCCTTTAAAAGTTTACTCCTTGATTTATGCCTTAATCTGCGAATAGCCTTTTCTTTAATCTGACGAACTCTTTCGCGGGTAAGATCGAATTTCATCCCTATTTCTTCCAAAGTCCAGCCATGACCTTTATCTAAGCCAAAGAATAACTTGATGACTTCACTTTCTCTTGGAGTAAGAGTGGCTAATGACCTGTTAATCTCCATCTTTAATGATTCTGTTATTAAAATGTTATCAGTAGGGAGCGTATCTTCGCTTTCCAAAACATCAAGCATGCTGTTTTCCTCACCGACTACAAAAGGGGCATCAACAGAAATATGTTTTCCTGAAACCCTCTGGGTATCCGCAATCTTATCACGGGTAGTATCTAAGGCATTTGCTATTTCATCCTGAGAGGGTTCACGCTCAAACTCCTGTTCTAACTGGGAATATGCTTTACTTATCTTATTAATGTTCCCCACCTGGTTTAAAGGCAAACGAACTATACGTGATTGTTCGGCAAGCGCTTGCAATATTGACTGACGAATCCACCAAACGGCATAAGATATAAACTTGAATCCTCGTGTTTCATCAAATCTTTGAGCGGCTTTTATCAAACCAAGATTACCTTCATTAATAAGGTCGGGTAAACTTAATCCCTGGTTCTGATATTGCTTGGCAACAGAAACCACAAAACGAAGATTAGCTTTTACAAGTCTGTCCAATGCTCTCTGGTCTCCATCTTTAATCTTTTTTGCAAGTACAACTTCTTCTTCCGCACTTATCAATATCTCTTTGCCAATCTCCTGTAAATACTTCTCAAGAGAGGCGCTCTCCCGGTTAGTAATCGACTTCTGAATCTTTAGCTGTCTCATTTTGTATTATTTAATTTTCTTCCTTAAAACATTTTTCCAAACACACATTTCAATTATAACACTACAAACTTACAACCAAAAGATTCAAAAAGCAAGTAAATCACAATTTATTTATAAACCGAAGGCATAATATGCTCTTGTTCCATTCGGATAAACACCCTCAATTAAAACACCTCCCGACTTGTGATCAAGGGCGTTTACAAGGTCATCCATGTTGTTAATTTGTTTTTTATCAATGATGGTGATAATAAATCCTTCACGAATACCTGCGGCTCGTAATTTACCCGATTCAAGTTTATCTATCTTCACACCACCACTTATTCCAAGTTTCGATTGTTCCTCATCAGTAACCTGTGTAAAGTCCGCACCCAATAAGGAAACAATCTCTTTCTTATCCTCTTTTACAAGGTCTGTTTTATTATTTTTATTTTTAAGGACTACGGTAATATCTTTTTCCTTATCACCTCTTTCAATAGTCACGTTTATCTTATCACCGGGACGGAAACGGCTTACCTGCTCTTGCAATTCGGAGGAAGAGTTTACGGATACGTTTCCTACCTTTGTAACAACATCACCCTTTTCAATCCCCGCTTCTTCGGCAGAACCACCCGGTGTACATCCATCAACATAAACACCTTTAATGTTCTTTATCCCTTTTTCATCGGCTAATTTAGAATCAATATCACGGATATTTATACCGATAAATGCACGCTGAACGGTTCCATACTCTAATAAATCACCAATTACTTTCTTAACGATATTTACAGGGATTGCAAAGGAATAACCGGCATAAGAGCCTGTATTTGATTCAATAGCAGAGTTAATTCCAACCAATTCACCCTTGGTATTTACCAATGCGCCGCCACTATTTCCGGGGTTTACTGCTGCATCAGTCTGAAGATAGGATTCAATCTTATGATCACCGCCAAGGATGTTTATATTCCTTCCTTTCGCACTGATAATTCCTGCTGTTACAGTTGAAGTAAGATTGAAGGGATTGCCCACTGCCAAAACCCATTGCCCTACTTTTACATTATCCGAATTTCCATACGCAATAAACGGTAAACCCTTTTCATCTATCTTCAATAATGCAAGGTCGGTATTAGGGTCTCTGCCAATAACCTTGGCAGTGTATGTTCTCTTATCATTAAGGGTAACATTAACTTTATCGGCATCTTCAATCACGTGATTATTGGTGGCGATATAACCATCATCGGTAATGATTACACCCGAACCGCTGCCTTCGCCGGGTTGAGATTTGATATTAGGATTACCGAAAAGCCCTCCCCATGGGTCATTGAACTGAAACGGATTATTATAACTCTTGGCTGCATACTCAGTTTTGACATGCACCACTGCCGGAACCGTAATATCCGCTGCCTGAACGAAATCCATTGATGCTTCAGGACTTGAACTACTGAAATTTGTGAAATGTGCAGCGGGAGCACCAACATAATGAACATAACTTTCCTTTTTTTCGGTGTACTTGAAAATCCCTGCACCTGCGAAACCTGCTACTCCTGCAATGAGGAGTATAGCTACATAATTTTTAAACGACTTTAACATACTTTTTTTCTCCTTTTTATTTGTTTAACATTAATTATTTAACTTGCCCTGATTTTAACAAAATTTATGCCACTCAATGTATGGCAAAATTAAGGAAATCTTTATTGATTTTTTGTCATATTGCTCCTAATTATATCTGACAAAATGACATACTATAAATCTTTCATCTGATTGATAAAACGAATGAGGAATATATATAGTATTTTTTGTTGGGTTAATTAATTGTTAAATGTTGCTTGGGGAGGGAAAGAGTTTAAACTCCTATTCTTTCACAAACTTGCCGCGCATAGTCTCCTTGTTGTTTGTTAGCTGATAAAAATAAACTCCATCACTTAAATAAGAAACATCTATACTATTATTGTCTCCGGACAATGTTGTTTTATAAACCACTCTGCCTAAAACATCTATTATTTGTAATTCATTGTTTGATAAGTTTAGGTGATTGGAAATGGTGAAGTTACCATTGTTTGGATTGGGATAAATACTAATGTTATTATTATTAGTTATCATTGGTATGCCGCTCATTGTTATACTATCAGGCACTTCAATAATATCAGAAGCAGGAATGCCTCCATTTATTAAGCCATCAAAATTATATAAGACCGCATAAGTATTTGTTGTGGTATTAAAACTAAAGAAAACCCCATCATTATTAGTTCCACCATAATAAGTAGTTCCGAATAATAAACCATTGCTTGCCTGCATTAAACTTCGACTAGGATCATATCCATTTATTGTATCGAAATTAAATAAATCGGTAAAGGTATTAGTAGTAATATCAAAACTAAATAATACACCTATACTATCGGGTCCTCCCTCTACAGTCATTCCATATAACAATCCATTGGTTGCCTGAATCAAACTACCATTAGGGTATGCACCATGTGTAATATCAAAATTATGCACATCAGTAAAAACGTTTGTGGAAACATCGTAACTGAAAATTACTCCTACGCTATCTGTTCCTCCAACAGTTGTCATTCCATAAAGTTTTCCATCAGTTGCTTTTAACAAACTCCCATAACAAGGACGTGCACCTGCTATTTTATTAAAGGAATGCAACTCTGTATATATACTGTCAGATGGATTAAAACTAAAAATCACACCTACGTTATCTTCTCCTGTTCCTCCTTGAATGGTCATTCCATATAATTTGCCATCACTTAATTGAATTAAAGTACCTTCGGGATTTATGCCTGCGGTACTGCCAACAGAATCAACAAAATTATAAATATCACTGTAGGTATTTGTGGAAGGGTCTATTTTATATATAACTCCACCACCTCCCCAGGGACCTCCAATCGTAGTTAAACCATATAAATTACCATCAGAGGCAAGCATTGGTCCATTATATACAATAAAACCAGTTAGGGTATTACAATTGAAATTATGAATATCAGCGTAAACATTCGTAACAGGGTCATAAGTATAAGCAACTCCAGTTCCGCCACAAGAACCACCATAAAATGTGACGCCATAAAACTTTCCGTTATTTGCAAGTACCATTGCACCAGTCGGACCTGCACCGGTGGCGGTAATAAATGAATGAACTTTGTGTAAATTACTGCCATCTATATTAGCTACGAAAATTGTTCCGGTATCGGCTGTGCCACCATTGAAAGTAGTTCCCCATAAATGCGTTTGAGCATTTGTAATCCCTGTCATTAATAATAAGGAGAGGGAGATTTTTGTAAAGATTTTTTTCATTGTATTTATTAATTGGTGCTGCAAATTTAGATAAAGTCAATTGGCGAATGTTATACAATTATAAAATAAGTCATATAATTCACAGGTTTTAAAGATTTATTAAAAAAAATATTCACTATTTCTCCAACAAAAATATTTTTAGAGTCATCAACTTCACTCTAAAACCCATTTTTAACTCCATTTTACCCCTTTTTGGCGAGTAGTAATCAAGTCCTAACATCTCGTTTTTCGCTGTTTTGATGGTTTTTCAGGGAAATAAAACCTCGTAATTCAATCAAAATTGAACAAAAGTGGCACTTATTGAGGCAAAAACAGTCAAAAACACGAAAAACGAGTGATGTTATAAACCGGTCTCCGTCGATGATAAACCGGTTCGTGTTTATGATAAATTGGTTCATGTTTATGATAAAATGGTTCATGTTTATGATAAATCGGTTCGTGTTTATGATAAATTGGTTCGTGGCGACGATAAATCGGTTCGTGGCGATGATAAATCGGTTCGTGGCGACGATAAATCGGTTCGTGATTATCATAAATCGGTTCGTGATTATCATAAATCGGTTCGTGTTTATCCTAAAACGGTTCATCAGTCAATTTATAAGGTAAATAATTGAAATTTGTCTGTATAATGGTGTTTTACTTTATAATAAATTAAAAATGATGCAGATTACAGGCATTGAATTATTTTTATTCAGTAAATTTCTTTTTCGTATTATCCCAAAATAATATCCTTAAATTTTTGGAAGTAGGCGTATTCTCAACTTAATTATCTCTCAAAATAACTCTTTAAAGTCTATACTTTTTTCCACTACTTTTGTTGCCTCCGAAAATATCACAAAAACCTATGAAAATAATTCATAAAATAGCGAAAAAAATTCACTTACTAATGGAAATAAGTATAGAACGAATCCAATTGGGAGTATTCCAAAACCATTTCGGAGTATTCCAAAACCAATTGGGAACACTCCCAATTCGATTTGGATGTGACAAAAACACTTTCGTCACATCCAAAATGGTTTCGTTCACTTCCCAAAGTACATTGGGAATACTCCCAAACCAATTTGGAACACTCCCAAACCAGTTTGGAGTACTCCCAAATCAATTGGTAATAGAAATAGTTGCATTAGTAAGTGACTTATTTATGAAGTTAAGTAGCCAAATATATTGTATATCAATACAATAAATAAATCAGACAAAAGTTAAAATGCAAAGATTTGGAGGTATTTTGGCTCTAAATCAAACTCTCAAAAATTCATCAGAAATGAAGTATAAAACTTGTGTTTTCAGGACATTTAATTCACACCAAAACAGAGCAGAATAAATAAAAAAAATCCCCGACAAACATCGGGGATTTTTTTGTTTATAAGCCTACTCAATAACAAACTTACCGTTACTAATCACTTCGGTTTTGTTTTGAATCAATCTATAGAAATACATTCCTGAAGACAGGTTATCCCTGCTCAGGGTTATTTCTTTGTTATTGCCAATAGATATACTTTTAATCTCTTGCCCCAATAAATCATAAACGTTAAACTCGGCATTGCTGAGATTATTTCCATCAATCCTGATGGTGCAGGTGTTGCTGAAAGGATTCGGATATAAGGATACTATATTGTTTTGGTTCTTTGTAATAGCCTGGATACCCGCTAGAACAGGGTTCATGATATTAATTGTATCCACCGAATTAATGCTGTCGCAATAGGTGCTCTGGCATCCTGCCGAATCAGTTATGGAAAGACAAACCAGGTAACTTCCTATAGTGGTATAACCATGAGTAGGATATTGACTTGATGAAGTGTTTCCATCGCCAAAATCCCAATGATAAGTAACCGGTTGAATGCCTGTTGAAAGATTTATAAGATTATAATAATGCGGTCCTTGCCAAGCCTGGTAAGCGGCAAAGTAAGCAAAGCAGGATGTACTGTTTCCTTCTTCATAAAGATTATTATAGGTAGGGTTTGCTCCGTTAGTGTAATTGAAATCAAGTATTTCAGAATAGTTGTGATTATAAATATCGTAACTGAAGATAACGCCTGAAGTGTCATTAGCTCCGCCACCTCCCACAGAAGTCATTCCATACAGTTTCCCGTTCCTCGATTGAATAAGACTGCCGAAAGGATAGTATCCCTCAAAAGTAAAAGTATGAGTAAATGCATGCTCTGCATGAACTGTATTGTCGTTAGGATTTAACTTAAATAATGTTCCATAGCCCTGGTTGCCACCATATTGGGTTAATCCATAAATATTTCCATCACTTGCTTGAATAAGATTTCCAAAAGGATTACCACCTGATAATAAGCTAAGATGATATACAATAGCCCATGTATTATTAGTAATATCATAACTGAAAATAGAACCTACATTATCAAGACTTCCCTTGCAAGACATACCGTATAGCATACCATTAGTAGCTTGTAATAAACTTCCCCAGGGATAACCAATAGAAGTTGAATCAAAGAGCATGAGGTTATGAATAGCACCGGTTGATATATTAAACCTGAATAACTCACCGAAATCGCCAAGACCATGACCTGAAGTCACACCATAAAGATAACCATCCGTTCCTTGAATAAGGGCACTGCTGGGAACTCCTGCTATCGAATCGAATTTATCTTTAACAATAACCGAATCCCCTGCAATATCATAGATAAATACAGTACCTGAATTATTAGCTCCCCCGAATTGTGTGGTTCCGTATAAGTTACCATCATTTGCTAAAAGAAAACTACCGGTAGGGTAGGAGCCATGAGGAATGCCATCAAAACTATATAAATAGTTATAAGTATTGCTCACAGGGTCAACACTGAAGATGGTTCCTACACCATTAGTTCCGCCATATTCAGTCATACCGTAAAGCAATCCGTTATTAGCCTTTACCAAAGTTCCGTAAGGATAATTACCATCACGTCCTCCATAGAAATCATATAAATCATTGTAAGTATTGGTTAATGTGTCAAAATTGAAGATAACACCGCTACCATATTGTCCGCCAGAGGATGTCATACCATAAAACTTATTATTCAGATAGATAAGGCTTCCTTCAGAATAATTTCCTGCAGCACTGTCGAATTGATGCAGAATGGCAAGACTATCTATGGAAGGATAAAAACTGAACAATACACCCGCACTGTCCCCGACACCTCCAACACCATGATAGGTCATGCCATACATAGTTCCGTTACTTGCCTGATGTAAACTTCCGAAAGGATTACCAACACCTAAAATGTAAAAGCCATACCTTGTTTGAAAAGTAAGATTAACAGTATTAAAGCTGTAGATACTTCCATCGTGGGGCTCTGTTATAAATCCTTGGGTCATTCCATAAAGCAAGCCGTCAATACCTTGAATCAGGCTTCCATTAGGGAAAAAGCCATCAATACCTGTGAAATCATATAGTTTTGTAAAGACAAAGCTGGATGGATCAAGTTGAAATAAAGTACCCCAGCCATTTGCGCCGTTATTTCTGGCAGTGCCATATAACATACCATCATTAGCCTGGATCAAAGTACTTCGAGGTTGCCCGCCACTGCTGTTAGCATTGTTTAAAGTATCAAAGCTCATTAAAACAATTAATGTGTCTGAAGTTGTATTAAAAGTAAAAATAGTACCAACGTTTTCATTGCCTCCATTTGATGTCATTCCAAAAAGAAGACCAGTACTTGCCTGGAAAAGATTTCCATAAGGATATTCTCCATCAGCAGAATTTAAATCCCATAAATCAGTATAGATATTATTGGTATAGTCATAACTGAAGATTACCCCGTAATTATTAAGACCTCCAGAGTTAGTCATTCCATATAATAGCCCGTTTGAGGTTTGAATAAGAGATCCATAAGGATACCCACCCGTAGTAGGATTAAAATGATGCAAAGCAGTAACAGTTCCTGTTGTTGTATCAAAACTAAAGATAACACCGGCATTATAACTTCCTCCATTGGAGGTCATCCCATACAGCTTTCCATCAGCTGCAAGTAAAAGGTCTCCATAGGGGGTATTTCCTTTAGGAGAACCGAAATCATGAACATTACTCATTCCGGTACCATCAGCATTAATATGGAATAATGTTCCGGTGCTGTCGCCGCCACCGCTAGTTGTCATACCCCATAGTTCTGGATTGGTTTGTGCAAGAGCGTCAGATAACAAAAAGAGAACAAAAGCGGTCAGGAAGAAATACTTAAGTTTCATAAAAGAAAGATTTAATTTCATATTTATATATTTTTAAGAGGATGTAAATTTAATACTATTTTATCGAATGACAATTTCTATATCGTTATTAAATAAGGAATATATGGGTTTATTGAAATGAAACTATAGATTAATCCCCTTTAATTAACTGCTTTTTGCTTTTAATTTTTGTAATTCCTTGAATAGTTCAATTTCTTTTTCAGAGAGGGTTTTAGGTATGATAATATTTATTCTGGCATAAAGATCCCCGAATTCATTCTGTTTACCATATTTGGGCATTCCCATTCCCTTTAATCTAAGACTCTTTCCATTATCTGTTCCGGGAGCGATAGTAATCTTTATCTGCCCCTTCATTGTTTTAATATCAGCCTTGCCACCAAGGACAGCAGTATAAAGATCAAGGTTCAAATCGCAATATAAATCATCTCCCTTTCTTTCAAAAGCAGTATGATTACCTATATGAACAGTGATATATAAATCACCTTTAACACCTCCGTTAATTCCGGCACCGCCTTTTCCAGTCAATCTTAAGACTTGTCCCTCATAAGAACCGGGCTTTAATTTCATCCGAAGTTGTTCGCCATTCAAATTCAACAGTCTTGCAGACCCTTGATAAGCTTCTTCTAATGAAATCTCCATTTCTGCCTGCAAATCAGCACCTTTAGCACTGCTATTTCTTTGTTGGGCATTACTTCCTGTTCCTCCCCCGAATATATTTTCAAAGAAATCAGAGAAGTTACCACCAAAATGACCAAATTCATTCTCATCACCTGAATAAGTGTAGCCACCTCGGTTAGCATATCTTCCCCAGTCAAAATCCGAAGATTTGTTGCCACCTTGTTGATATTGCTTCCAGTTTTCTCCTAGGTCATCATATTTCTTTCTCTTTTCAGGATCGCTTAAAACTTCGTTAGCTTCATTGATCTCCTTAAACTTCTCTTCCGATTTCTTATCCCCCGGATTTTTATCAGGATGATATTTTATAGCAAGTTTGCGGAATGCTTTCTTAATCTCATCCTGAGAAGAAGACTTAGCTACTCCAAGAGTTTTATAATAATCTTTATAATCCATAATTAAATTTTAATTCGGGTACAAAGATACTATTAATGCTCCTTCCTTTTTAATTTTTTTTGCTGACAATATAATGCTTAATAGGATTGATGAATTTTATACTTATCCATAATATAGGAGCATTATAATATTTTATTTATATAATCGTAGCTCTAAGAATTTAAACTAATTTCCCTATCTTTGCATTCTTTAAATAAAAGTGACGAAAATTAATGGAATACGAGATAAAACCAAGTGAGAAATTAAGCTTGGGCATTGAAGAATTATGGCAATACAGGGAGTTATTCTATTTTTTTACCTGGCGCGATATAAAAGTAAAATACAAACAAACCGTTTTAGGATTTGCATGGGCTATATTACAACCGTTTTTTATGATGGTTATATTTTCCTTGTTTTTTGGTCAGGCATTAAAAGTCCCTTCTGATAATCTGCCTTACCCTGTTTTTGTTTTCTCCGGTCTGTTATTATGGAATATATTTTCTTCAGGAGTTACCTCAGCAGGAAATAGTATGGTTAGCAATGCCAATATGATTAAAAAAATATATTTTCCTCGCCTGATAATTCCTGTTTCTTCGGTTCTTGTCGCCCTGTTCGATTTTTTTATGTCTATAATTATTTTTATAGGTATGCTTATTTTTTATCATATCCATATTGAGATATTAAAGATGCTGCTATTTGTTCCTTCCGGCTTGATAATCTGTTGTGTTTCCACCTTTGGCTTAGGTACCTTTCTTGCGGCATTGAATATTAAATACCGTGATTTTAAATATATAATTCCTTTTTTAGTTCAATCCTTATTATTCATAACACCAGTAATCTATCCGGTAAGTATCCTCACCCATGACTTTTTAAAATACATAGTTGCCCTTAACCCCATGTATGCTGCAGTTACATTATTCCGTTCAGGATTTATTGAGGTTCCAATGCAATGGAATTTACTGTTGATAAGCTTATTTTCAGGATTCACATTTTTAATTACCGGGTTATACTATTTCCGTAAAACAGAAACGTATTTTGCAGATTTAGCATAACTGATGAAACCAATACTGGAAATTAAGAACATATCTAAACGCTTTATGATTCATCATGAGAAGCAAACCTATTTGAATTTACGTGATTCTTTGGCTACATTGTTTAAAAGAAGTAAAACCAGTGATGAAATTTTTTACGCATTAGATGATATTAGTTTTGATGTTTTCTCTGGTGATAGTATTGGAATAATTGGGAAAAACGGAGCAGGAAAATCCACTTTATTAAAAATATTATCAAAGATTACTCCTCCATCTTCTGGTAAAATTATTTGCCGTGGACGAATAGCAAGTTTATTAGAGGTGGGAACTGGTTTCCATGCTGAATTATCAGGTAGAGAAAATATATTTCTGAATGGCTCTATTTTAGGAATGAAGAGAGTAGAAATACAGAAGAACTTTGATGCAATAGTTGATTTCTCTGGTGTTGAACAATTTCTTGATACACCATTAAAGCATTATAGTAGCGGAATGCAATTACGACTGGCATTTGCTGTAGCTGCTTTCCTTGAAAATGAAATTCTTATAATTGCGGACTATTTAAAAATATATGATGACTTTCATTTGTAACTTCAATGTTAACACTATTCTCTATATTCGCAAACCAAGTTACAAAAGGATCAGTAAAATAAAAATCAAGGATATAAACACCCGAGCGTAATTCCGGTAAATCAATCTCGTAATTCAAAATATAGTTTGCTGCTTCAAAAGAACAAATATTCCCTTTCACATAATTAGCATAACTACATATAAAAACATCTTCTTTTTTAAGATGAATTTGAAGTTCAAAATTATTCTTTTTAGAAAAAGTAATATCAATTGAAACCTGTAATTTTTTATTGTTTAAAATTATAGAGTTTATT
>Ga0206927_1194_pt1 | contig 12062 bp, 11 predicted proteins | sample Alteio_BWOrgHeat_60_FD_153249 | JGI IMG/M metagenome (GOLD analysis project Ga0206927, IMG submission 153249) | Enriched cells from forest soil in Barre Woods Harvard Forest LTER site, Petersham, Massachusetts, United States -... | ecosystem: Environmental > Terrestrial > Soil > Temperate forest >... | reverse complement strand
CATTGGTGTGCTGCCTGCCGAAATAAAATAAGGAGTAATCTTGAACTCTTTCATAAAATAGCTTTTGAAAGAGGTGGAAAGGTATTATCAAAAGAATATAAAAGTAATTTAGTCCGGCTGAAATTTCAATGTAAGGAAGGGCATATATGGACAACATTCCCACCATTAATAAAACGCGGTGCGTGGTGCCCCCTTTGTGCAAGAATAAAGATAACCAACAGAATTATTGCATATAATACAAGCAGAAGAAAAAATTAAATTTCTTTCTCTTTTATTATTTCATCATTGCTTCCATCAAAGCCCCTGTTTCCATAATAGCATAAGATAACAATTCCAATAATTACATATATTGCATACATATTTTTTGTACCGGTTGCCTTATCTCCGGCAGGTTATAAGATTAAAGATGAAATTGAAATAATAAATATCATGCCAGATTAATTTCATCTGCTTCCCGGAGGGCGTTATTTTGGAAGATGAAATATTTCATGGTTTATTTTTTATTTATTCCTGACAGGTTTTCCTCAATCCTGTAAGGTATTGGTTTATCCTGCAAGTTCTGACAGGATGAGAATCCTGTTAGGACTTTCGGGTTTAAATTCCTTACAGTCCCGTACGTACGGGATTCAATCCTGTAAGGTTTAGTTTTTCTCATTTTGTCATTCATATCAAATTGTCATTCTTACGCAGGAAGAATCTCTCCATTGTTCTCTTTCCATAATCTATTTTTGCTCCGTATAAAAATTCCTGAAATGAATATTACAATGCTCATCAAGCGACCTGATACAATTCCTCCTTTCAATTAAAAGTTCATCATAAGTAGCAAAACGCGGGATGTATCCCTCTATAAACTCTGTTCGTATCCCTTTTTTATTCAAATAAACTTTATCTTTATTATAAACCAATTTAAAAGGCATGGGTGTATTCTTATAAATCTCTTCCTGTGCACCATCAAAGCAGGTATTTATCGTATGCATAATACTACCATAGTTTAAAGCATAATCCTCCATATCAAATTCCCCTGCAAATAACTCATACCATACATTATAGTAGTATTCCTCTACCTCCTCTACTTTATCATTCTGAAATATAAAATATTGCATATCGTTAATTTTTAATTGTCCCCTCTATTTTCCGACTGGTATTTTTATTTCCTGTTGGGTATATTATTTTAATGGTGTAACAGAATTTGCCAATCGTTTTTCTGCACCAAAACGGGTAGTGTAATATCTTTCTTCAATTCCATAAAGAATATGTTTTAAATCTTCTTCAGAATTTATTTCAAACTTGTCATTTTCATATTTGACATTTTCTATATATTCATGAATGTATGAAAATATATCCTTCTTTTGTTCAGGACTGAATTTCTTTAATGTATCCATTACAATAGCTATTCTCTTTCTGTTTGCAGTTTTTACAGATTCAGCATTGAAATCTTTATCTAATTTAATAAATTCGTTTTTTAAGAACTCCTCTGTTTCTTCATTTGTTGCTTCTCGATACAAAATATCAATTCCTTTAAATATTCCTTTAATAGAGTTTAAATTCTTGAAATATAATGTATCAGTACCTTTGTCATAAATTGCATCAACATAATCATCAATTACAATAATGGGCTTATCAATAACCAACTTAGGACTTTTACCAACAGCAAAATATTTTTTTTGTAATATCTTTCCAGAAAACCTTTTCTGAAAGAAATATTTTAAGCCATGAACTGAACATAGAAATTCAATATTTGGATATTCATTAATATCAATCTGTGAGTATGCAACCGATTCAAATTTGTTTTTTATGAAGTCAATACAATAATCCTTTTCAGAAAATTTTTCAACAACGAACCATTCATCATCTTCAAGTTTATAATTTGGGTCATAAACTTTTTTATTATTCAAATCTGTGGGTAGTGTGAAAATTGTTTTGTTGGAAAGGACTTTAAAAAAATCTCCCTTCTTTCCTTTTGTTTTTGCAATTAAATGATCCATTGTATTTTATTTTTCGTTGTCAATAAATGTAAAGTCGTTAATTCGTTTTAATGCAGGAAAATTTATAAGTTTAGGATTTTTAAGTTTCTTTTTTGTAATTAAAAATACTCTTATATCATTATGAGTTGTCAGATAAAAAAAGTGATAACCGAATAGTAAAAACATTGGATTGAAATAAAGTGTTTGAGATAAGTATGTAAATACAAACAAGATACCAAAAACAAATATCAATGTTTCGAAATGAGGAACACTTAAAGCAACAAAAAAATATCCTAAGTAACTTGGTAAAAAAGAATTATTAGCCAGTTCTATTTCTTTTATTGCCGATTCTCCTTTTTCTGATTCTACGCTATCAAAATCTAAATACCTTGATAGGAGCAAACTAATATAAGTAAGCAAAACGCTTACTAAAAGGTAAATAATAAATGAAACAAAATGAGGCATATCTTTTAAGTAAGGCGACAAACAATTCAATGTCTTGTCTTGTTTGATTAAATACAATACCAAAATTAAAGAAGTTGAATTGAACGCTAGAAATAATCTAAATAGGCGATTCATGTTGATTTATTTTTATTTACTTTTTATAGCCATTCATATCTTACAATTTTCCCATGTGCAATAAAATTATATATTTTATTGCCACTCCCATGAGTATAAGAATTCCGCTTAAATGAAACCTTATATCTAGTAATCTCATCAACAGATGGGATGTCTTCAGTATAAGAATTTGTATTGATAATCTCAACCTTTGGGGGTTCAGTAAAAGGGATGTCAAATTCAATTGTAACTGGACCCATTTCTTTGATAACAAATTCTCCCCTTTGATCAACTAAATCGTCCTCACCAACAATGGGACTATATTTTCTTATCTTATTTCTTACATTTTGAATAACTTTATTGTTTGGAATGAAAAGTACATAAAAGGACAATCCAAAAGTCAGAACGAATAAAATAATGTAGAAAACATAATAATAACTAAATTGGTTTTTATCTGTAATCGCGAAATACAATCCAGCAATCGAAGCCGAATTTGATATAATACTAAATATGGTTATTGATTTTGTCATGTTTAAAGTTTTCTGTTTTTCTTTTCTTTTCTGAATTAAGTAATTGAGGTTGATATTTACTCACAAGGTAAGTTTCGATTTCAATCCTTCCAAAGTTAATCTCTATATAAGCAATAAAAAGATTAGTTTCATAAAACTGATTAATTTTATATTCAACTTCTTCAGCAAATTTCTTGCTTGTCTTTATTCCGTTAAATCGTATAAATCCAATTTGTTTTCTAAAAGAGTGATTTACCGTTCTATTTAATTCTTCTATTCTTTTTTGCAAGTTACCTGTTTCTCCAATATATAATAATTTTTTACCATCTTCAAAAATAGCATATACACCAGACCCTTTTGGAAAATGGAGGTTTGCCCATTTACTTCCCTTTTCAAACTTTATGCGCTTTGCTGCAAACAGTTGTTCTTCAGCCTTTGCAAAAACTTCATTTAAAATGTTATCTTTAAGTAAATATTCCATAACTATTGCTTATTCCTCCGCCGCTATCATCCCTGCCTCCTCAACCACATATTCCCCCTTCCACAACTTCCCTATCTCATCCCGTATCTTCCCCTCAAATATCGCTATAAGTCCTTTAGCACTATTCACCATTTCTTGTTCCGCCTCTATCCGTTTCACGATGGATTGTTGGATGGCGAGGGGTGGTAGAGGGATTTGAACTTCTCTTAGAATCTCAACATTAATATTTTTTTGGGCTGATTGTGGGGCAACATCATTTAGATATTGCTTTTTAGTTCTCATGATTAATTCCAAGTAATAAGGGTTTACTTTTTCGTTAGGAATTAACCCAACAACAGAATCAGTAAAGCATGCTTCATAATTTAAAATTGCAGTATCTCCAATATTGGCAGCAATCGTAATTAAAACAATAGTTGGTTGGAATAATTTACTAACAGTTAATCCCAATTCATTCAATGTTTGAGTGTAAGTAACAATGCCTCCAAATGATCTCACTATATCACCTGTTTGAATAAATGGATATTTGCCTCCAAAAAATTTAGGTTCGTTCCTTGGTCTATGAGAAAATTTACCTCTCTTAATTTCACATACTTCTTCTAAACTTACCATCTCCCAACCCTCATCAATCTCAATTTCCGGTTTATAGTTTTCTACTACTTGTTTAGCTCCATCAATAATCTTTTGATAGGATTCTATTTTGGTAACGATTTGTTGTTGGATAGAGAGCGGTGGGAGGGGGATTTCTAATAATCCAAAATCCTTTCCATAAACATGCGGTTGTGCTCCTCCTTGTTGTAAGCTATAAAAGAAATCTTGTTTTGATTTTAATAAATGGAATAGGAAATTACAAAGAACAATACCACCTTCTTTGGTTTGAATAGTTGTGCAATCAGAAGCAAAGATTGGAGTATTAAAATAATTGATAAAACCTGCATAAGCACCAGAAGAACTAACAGTAATTACTTCACCAGTTCTATTGAATTCATTATGAAAATAAGCAGGCTGTTGTCCTCCAGCAATAACAGGATATTTTCCATTAGTAGTATCCTTCTTGGTAATAGAAGAGCCTTTTTTAATTTCGCAAATATCTTGCAAGCTCACCATTTCAAAATGACTCTGCTGCACTTTTTCATTTCCACTATATCGGTCAATGGATAAATTATAATCTCTTTGAGCATCCAATAAATTCATTATATCCTTTGAGAGATTGGAGGTAGGATTAAGATTTACACCATACTCTATAACTTCATTTTTCAGATATTCCTCAAACCATTCTTTGAGGTCGGCTTCATCTTTTGGTAAAAAGGTCAAGCCTGTTTTGGCAAAGAATTCGTTTTGTAGTTTCTCGAATTTCTCCTCTGCCTTTTTAACGGCTTCTTCACTCTTCTTAATTTTCTCTTTATTCTTTTCTTTCTTTAATTTTAAACCTTCAAGGTCTTTAAGACCTTGAAGGTTTTCAGCATCCTTATTAATCTTCTCCAACAACTTTTTGCAAAAATTATAAACAGTTGAAGTAGCTTTATATGAATCCAATCGTGCAAATTCATCTAAATGCAAGAACTTTATTTTCTTAACAAAAGAATTATCTTTTTTACTTTCCAAATCTTTCAGAAACTGTTCAGGATTATTTTTGCAAAGTTCCAGCCATTCCAATGCTTCGGGCAAATCATTTGCCTTAATTGGACTGCGGTTAGTATTTAAGGAGAATCCATCATTATCCACCTTCACCAACAAAATTTCTTTTCGCTTCCTTGCAATATCCCTGTCAATCAAAAGTATGGAAGTCTTCACTCCCGAATACGGTTGAAATACTTGGGCAGGCAATGAAACCACCGCCCACAAACCCATTTCATAAATCATCCACTTTCGCAGGGCAACATAATCGCCTGATGATTGAAAGATAATTCCTTCGGGTACTACAAACCCTGCCTTGCCATCATATTCCAGATGTTGCAGAATATAAGAAGCAAAAAGCACTTCGGTTCTGTTGGCAGGGATATGAAATTTATCGTGGGTATCAATGCCACCCTTAGGAGTCATGAAGGGAGGATTGGCGAGAATGCAATCGTACTTTTCTTTCCACCGTGCTTCATTTGTAAGGGTATTATAGATATGGATTTTAGGATTCCCGAAATGGTGGAGATAGAGATTCACCATAGCGAGGCGCACCATGAGGGGAGTGTTGTCATAACCCACAATATTCTTTTCAATGGCATTCTTTTCGGTACTCGTGAGTTTATCTCCCCAGGTAATCGGAATGCCCGTTATTTCATAGTTCTGCAAACTGATTCTGTAATCTTCATAACCCTTGGTATTCGTTCGCAAAATATGTTTGAAGGCAGAAACTAAGAAGCCGCCAGTACCACAGGCAGGGTCAAGAATGGTTTCATCTTTCTTGGGGTCAACAACCTCAACGATAAAATCAATAATGTTTCGAGGTGTGCGGAATTGCCCGTTGTCGCCTTGTGCACCCATCGTCATCAGCAAATACTCAAAAGCATTTCCGAGTTCTTCGCTATGGTCATATTTGAAACCGTCAATAATATCAAGGAAGCGTTGTAATACTTTGCCATCCCGAAACTTCAAAAAGGAATTATTAAAAACTTCTGTGAACAAGGCAGGAATATGTTTTGCCTTTTGAATGGCATCCATCCCACTGATAAATTTATTCACTCTTGCATCAGCACTTAATTGATTACTCATCAATTGTTGCCACGAAAATTCTTTCAATTCATTCGTAAAAAACTTCACCTTCAATCCCACCTTTCGCAACTCCTCATCCTGGTCATCCATGAATTTATAGATGAGGGAAATAGTTATTAATTCAATCTGATCGGAAGGCAATGGAAGAACACCTACTAAAGTATCGCGGGCAGAATTAATTTTATCTTTTATTTCTTTATTCAGCATATTTATTATTTCATTATCCTTAATTAATCCTGAAGGGATTTAACCTTTATAGAAAATAAATTGAAAACAATCTACGACCCCATCGGGGTCGAACGTCTATTATGGCATATATTTTTCTATAAACGTATGATGCCTCTGGCATCCCTTCTGATTCTTTCATTTTATCTTGGCAAAAATTGATTTAGATTAACATGGTCTTTAATATAATTCAAAATACGAGGAATATTTTCCTTCCCTAATACTTTCAAATTGTAAAGCCCAAGCCGTGAATCATTAGGGTCAGGATTCGATTCATTCATTTGTTTCCGGATATCATCAAACATCAGGTAACTTTCAAATAATCTTTTTGCAGCATTATATTTTGATCCGTCCAATTTTGATTCACTCATAAATTGTTCAAAATAATCATCAGCCAATTCCGTTCGGGTTTTTACCTTATATCCTTTAATAAATATGTTCATTAATATTTCAATAAGCGAAGCCCTTCTGTCAATTTCATAAGAATCTAATAACTTCTCCATATTCCAGTATTCTTCGGGCTTATCAAACATATTTGCTTTGATGAATGAACTCAAGGTATTCCAGTCCTCTTGCTCTAATGCCTTTTGCAAATCTGCGTTCTTTCCAATTTCTTCTTTTGTGGCATCCTCAAATCGTTTTGCAAACATTTCCTTGTCCACCTTCATTATTTTATCAGGTCCAAAGTTTTCTTCAAAAATTGATTTTAAATCATCTTCACCTGTATAATTTAAATCAATTGGTTTTGGTGTTCCTGGACCATCAGTACCTTCACTTTCTTTTGGTAATTCTATCTTTTGTTTATAGTCAAATTCATTTTCAAAATACTCATGATTGGCAAAGAAGTCAAACAGATAATAGTTATCCTTCTTTATTGATTTATTAATATCCCGATATGAATATTCAAATGTATGCAATCGTGTTCCCCTTCCCTTTATTTGAATATAATCAGTAGGTGAAAATATTGGTCGAGCCAATACGACATTCAAAATATCAGGACAATCATAACCCGTAGTCATCATGCCAACTGTAACACAGACGCGGGTTTTGCTGCTTTTATAATCATTCAATTCAGGATTGAAATTACTGTTGCCATTTAATTCATCATGAGAAAACCGAACCGTTCGGTCTTGCGAACCCGTAATGTCAGATGTGATTTGTAATGCGAAGGAAGAACCTTTTCCATATTGTTCAGGATACATTTTATTCGCTTCAATATTCAGCATTTCAGTCATTAATCTGCAATGATGGCGGGATACACAAAAGAAAATTGTTTTACCTATTTCTCCACTGATAGGGTCACGCTTGGCATTCTTCAAAAAAGCCTGAACAAACTTTTTATTTGTCTCATCCGAAACAAATCTTTTCATGAAGTCCCTCTTAAAAAACGTATCTTCCTCCTCATCTCCATCATCATTAATAAATTTATAAGTCCATCCCTGTTTGCTCAACATATCTGTAGTAATATCAGTCCGAGCATCCAATAATTTGGGCATGCACAAATAGGGTGGTTGATGAGTTACAGCATCTTCCAGACTAAATCGAAAGGTAGGGTTTAAATCCGAACAACCAAAAGTTTCATAAGTGCTTAACAATAATCTTCTTTCAATATCTCTTGGGTCGGCATCATCAAGATTTACTCCTTTTAAATAGTCCTTTGGCGTAGCCGTCAAACCCAATTTAGAACCCATAAAATAATCAAAGATAACTTTGTTATTTCCTCCAATAGTTCTATGTGCCTCATCGGAAATAATCAATTGAAAATCGGTAGGCGAAAACTCCTTACGAAAACGATTATCATAAGACAAACTTTGAATTGTGGAAACAACAATCTTAGCATTTTGCCAATCCCTCTTGTTTCTTTTATAAATCATGGTTTGAATCCCATCCTCCTCCAGATAATCTTTGAAATTATTATAAGCCTGTCTTTCAAGTTCAAGCCTGTCAACCAAAAACAAAACCCTATCGGCATTGTTAGAACGAATAAACATTTTGATGATAGCAGCACTCAACAATGTTTTGCCTGTACCTGTAGCCATTTCAAAAAGGAATCTTCTTTTGCCATCAACAAATTCCTTTTTTAATCTGTTAGCAGCTAAAATCTGATAATCTCTCAATTCACGAATACCTTTATTAATTTTGGCTTCTTTTTTTTGAGAATCAGAATAACTAAGCCATTTTGAATCTTGAGAAACAGCAATATAATTTTCATCAATATGCTGTTCAGACATTTGTTCAGGATTAGGAGTCCATTTAATTGCCTCCCCTAATTGCTCCAGACTTAAAAACTTTGATATAACAGTAGGCTCACCATATTCCATATCCCAATAATAGTGAACATTGCCATTCGATAAAAATATATGACGAATATGTTTACCCCTTGCATATTCACGCGCTTGTTCCTTTGCATCAAGCGGGTCAATATTTTCACGTTTTGCCTCCACCAAAGCAATAGGTCTGCCCTGATCATTCATCAAAAGATAATCTATAAAACCATTAGGAGCATTCTCAAGATCTTCCCCCAAATTAATATTATTATATTTTGCCTTCTTTGTCCTATGTTCCAAACTGATATTTTCCTTGCCCTTATCATCATTAAAGAACCGCCAACCCGCTTCCGTGAGAAGTTGATTGATTTTAATACGTGCTTTGGCTTCTTTGTTATTTGACATAAGAATAAGATTTTTGCAAAACTACAAATTTATCCTCACAGGCATCTCACGATAAACCTCCCCATCCAACCTGCAACCTCCTTTTGCATGTTGAGGATGGTCAGCATCAATAGTGGGGTCATAAGGATCAATATTAAATTCAGGTCGTCCCCATTGTTTAAAGAAAAACAAAACACCCGCCTTTTCGCACTGCTGTTTTAGTTCCATTACCCATTCATATTTCATTGGTCTGGCACCATGCCCCGATTCTCCACCCACAATAACCCAATTGATATTTTTTAAATTCAAATCAGGCAAAGGTCCCAATAAAGGTTCAAAAGAAAGAAACTTTACATAAGCATCGGTATTTCTTAAAAAATCAATCCGGTCAACAATTGTCCCCATAGTCGCTAAAGTCCCATTATTAATTTCATTCATCACCTTAAAAACCTTTTTAAGAAAAGAAAGGGGTATATCCTTATGAAACAAATCACTCATCGAATTAACAAAAACTGTCTTCGGCTTCTTCCATTCAAAAGGTGTTTTCAATGATTCCGGATATATGGTCAATTCAAAGCCATTCAAATATTTTTCCTGCCGCATCGCCTTCAACCTCCTCGACATTACCTCAGCATAGCAAAACTTGCACCCTGCCGTCAACTTATCGCATCCTGTGGTAGGATTCCATGTTAACTGTGTCCACTCTATGGTTGATTGTGCCATTTGCTGGATTTTCTTAATTGTCCACCTTGCCCCAAAAGTCCCCAATGTCCCATTGTTATTTTATTTTTTAAAAAATTATTTCTTCTTGTTCCTTTCATCAATCCTTGCTTTAAACATTCTTTCCTTCAATCCCCCCTCTTTAATAAACGCTATCTCCAATGCTTTCATCTGCTGACTTAAAAGATAGGTTACTATTTTTATCAGACAAATCATAGAGTTAGCGCAAATTTCAGGGTCATCATTTTCAATAGCTTTAATAAAAGTCTTGTAATTTGCATTTGGCGTTTTGTTCAACTCACGAAAACGCACGGTCAATTTATGTTCCTTTTCCCATAAAGGTAATTTATTGGTTCTTAAAAAATCTTCATAATCAATCAAAAGTTCCTCTAAACTGGCACGAGCTACATTAGTTAATTTTATTTCAGTTTCCTTTGACGTTGCCGAAGCCATACTTCCCTCAGCAATATTTTGTTTGCCGCTCCTCGCCGCTTGCACCATTTGATCAACCGTTCTGTCAAATTTCCCAAAAAACCTTTTGGTAAAATATATGGTGCCATCATAAATAATCTCAGATTTTTGATAGGTTATTAATTTACGATAGCCCCCGTTTGGTGGAAGAAATCCTTTTTCATTTTCCTTTTCTGCCATTTTTAATTTTATATTTTGGGACACTTGCTACTTTTAAGACATTGGCGATCTGTCCCAACTGTCCCCCGAGTCACCAATGTCCCTGATTTTTCTTTTTTCAACCATCTTTAAATTTATTTCCTCTAAAATGCTTCGTTTTCAACGAAGGCGGAAAATTAAACATAATTATCGAATTAATACTTATTATAAAAAAGAATAACGTTATGCTACCTTAATTATGCCTATCTTTGCAAAAAAACAATGTAAAATGGGAATTGAGAAGAAAATAACATCGCAGGTATCGTTTAAAAAGAAGGAGGAGAAAAATGTTGTTAATTTTTCCTTAGAGTCCATAGAGGTTCAGGAAGAATATATTCCTCAGAATGCTAACAGTTTAATAATGACTAATGAGGATGTTATGTGGAATTTTTCTTATTTAATAGAAATTTATCCTGATGAGGAGGATGAAAAAATGAACAGGGTTGAAATTACAGTTGGCATATCCCTTTATTATACAAATGACCCTGAACAGAAATCAATTATAAAATTTGTTTCATGTTCTGAATTTCTTGTAACAGCTGATATTAATGAAGATAATAAACTGAATGCATTAGGAATGTTGTTAAATATTGCAAACTGGAACCTGCAAGGAATTTATATCAGCAAATTAGAAGATAGTCCCTTAACTTTGCTGCCACCTCCTGAAATGGATACTTCTGATTATATTGAATATTTTAAAGAAATAATAGCTGATGAATGGAATTGAAAGTGTGAGCATGCAACTGATAGATTTATCGTGTCGTGAATTTTTTATTCATATAAACTATAACTCACAAAAACCGATTGAAGGAAAGGGATTCTATTTTACCTGTCCCTATTCTTTTGATGTTGATGAAATCAATGCGGAACAGGATAAACTCACTGTCTCAGTTAAGATTTCAATGCATCTGATGAAGGGAACACGGATAGCGGGTTTAACAGTAAAATCTGTTCATTATGCCGGAAAGATTCATGACTATCAATTAAAATTTAATGTTTTAGGTGATTTAATAAACCAGGCAATGTCAGTTGCTCAGGGCTGTTGGATAACAAAATTTAAAAATATTCACATTCAAAATTCAATCCCTCAGGGAATTAATAAGTTTTTTGAAAATGAACTGGAGTTTAAAAAGAGTATTGACACCTGGAAATAATACTGATTAAGCAATCAGTTTATCCCAGTCATAGTTTTCCTCCCAATTACCTATTGTCAATCCTCCTTTCTTAATATTTGCTTTTGACTCCCGGGCAAATGGTTCTGCAATCCTGATGTATTCATCCCTGTATTCTTTCCCGAAATTCATCGAATCCAATCTTTCCACCATATAATCCAAATGGTCGGTAGTGAGAATATGACATACACATTCTATTGCAATGACAAGATATATGAATTTTTTGAAATTAATGGGAACTTCGCCTTTATCTGATTTGTTCAGATCATTTCGGAAGGTAAGATAAAAATTTGGCGGAATAACCTGTTCAAATGTTTTTTGGTTTTGTTTCCTGTTGAAAGAAGGATTATTAAAAAATATTTCATCCATTACCAATACAGTTCCTTTAATCAATAAGGAAGAACCATAAT
>Ga0206927_1193_pt1 | contig 12100 bp, 14 predicted proteins | sample Alteio_BWOrgHeat_60_FD_153249 | JGI IMG/M metagenome (GOLD analysis project Ga0206927, IMG submission 153249) | Enriched cells from forest soil in Barre Woods Harvard Forest LTER site, Petersham, Massachusetts, United States -... | ecosystem: Environmental > Terrestrial > Soil > Temperate forest >... | reverse complement strand
TTTTTGAGCATAAGTTTTTATTCTTGAGGCAGTTTATATATAAAAACTTGATGTTTTGCACGAATTTAATAAGTTACCCCCATGTTTAACAATAAATCCATACTTATCACCGGGGGCACAGGCTCATTCGGCCATCAATATACCAAAACGTTGCTAGAACGTTATAAGCCGGCGCGCATTATTATTTATTCGCGCGATGAGCAAAAGCAATGGCAGATGCAGCAGCAGTTTCCGCAAAAGGAAATGCGTTTCTTTATTGGTGATGTGCGTGATGCAAATCGCTTAAAACGAGCAATGCGCGGGGTTGATTATGTGATTCACGCGGCGGCTTTGAAAATTGTGCCGGTGGCGGAATATAACCCGATGGAATGTATCAAGACCAATATCCACGGGGCAGAAAATGTTATTCGTGCGGCAATTGATGCTGGAGTTGAAAAGATAATTGCGCTTTCAACTGATAAAGCGGCCAACCCGATTAACTTATATGGCGCAACGAAATTAGCCTCTGATAAGCTTTTTACTGCTGCTAATAATATGGCGGGCGGGCATAAGGCAGTTTTCTCGGTAGTGCGTTACGGCAATGTTGTTGGCTCGCGCGGGTCAGTAGTGCCGTTTTTCAAGAAACTGATCGATGATGGCGCAAAATCTTTGCCAATTACCGATGAGCGGATGACGAGGTTCTGGATTACGCTGCAACAAGGTGTTGATTTCGTATTGAAGAATTTTGAGCGTATGTATGGTGGCGAGATTTTCGTACCGAAAATTCCTTCAATGAAAATTACTGATTTGGCCAAAGCTATGGCGCCGAATTTGAAAACTGAAATTATTGGCATTCGCCCTGGCGAAAAACTGCACGAAGTTATGTGCCCGGCGGATGATTCGCATTTGACTCTGGAATTCAAAGACCATTACGTGATCCAGCCGACAATCAAATTCACCCATCGTGAGGATGATTATAAGTCGAATAAATTAGGCGAAAAAGGCACGCCGGTTAAGCAAGGTTTTGAATATAATTCGGGCACTAATCCGCAGTTTTTAAGCGTAAGCGAAATTGCCAAAATCAATGACGAGAATTTGTGATTCCTTACGGAAAACAAAACATTTCGGAAGATGATATTAAAGCGGTTATTGAAACGCTAAAATCTGATTTTATTACGCAAGGCCCGGCAATTCCGCAGTTTGAAGATGCCCTGAAAAATTATGTCGGCGCCAAACATGCGGTGGCAGTTAACTCGGCAACTTCCGGTTTACATATTGCCTGCCTAGCACTTGGCGTTGGCAAAGGTGATGTGGTGTGGACTTCGCCAAATAGTTTTGTCGCCTCAAGCAATGCGGCGCTTTATTGCGGGGCGGGAGTTGATTTTGTTGATATCGATCCTAACACCTACAATATTTCGCCGGATGCTTTGGAAGAAAAACTCAAGCAAGGGCGGGTGCCGAAAGTGTTGATACCGGTGCATTTTGCCGGGCAATCAGCCGAAATGGTGCGGATTAAGAAGCTGGCAGATGTTTATGGTTTTAAAATAATCGAAGATGCAGCGCATGCGATTGGCGGGGAATATAAGGGCAAGAAAATTGGTGCTTGTGAATTTTCAGATATTTGTGTTTTCAGTTTCCATCCGGTGAAAATTATTACAACTGCCGAAGGTGGAATGGCGATAACCAATGATGCAGAGCTGGCGAAGAAAATGCAGCTCTTGCGCTCACACGGAATTACGCGTGAGATTGAAGGCGAGAAGTGGGAATATGAGCAGCAGGATTTAGGTTTTAACTATCGTATGACAGATTTGCAGGCAGCGCTTGGCACCAGCCAGCTGAAGCGTATTGATAAGTTTATCGCGCGCCGCCGTGAGATTGTGCGGCGTTATGATGCGGCGCTGGCGGAATTGCCGCTGCAAATTCCATTCCAGCATCCTGATACAAAATCATCGTATCATTTATATCCGATAGTTTTGGATGAGTCTGAACAGCGAGCTGAAGTTTTCAATAAATTGCGTGATACTGGAATCGGTGTGAATGTGCATTATATTCCAATTCATACTCAGCCATATTATAAAGCGCTCGGCTTTAAAAAAGGCCAGTTCCCGGCGGCGGAGGAATATTATTCGGCTACAATTAGCTTGCCAGTTTTTTATGATTTGAAAGACGATGAGCAGGAATTTGTAGTAACAACGCTGAAAAATATTCTGGGGTAATATGAAAACAATTGAAGCCACATATAAGCTAAGTGCTGAAAGATATAAGCAAATCAACCGTATTTCTTATTATAAGTCGCGGTTATTATGGGCGATGGTTATAATCTTTGTTATTGCTACAGCGTTATTTGCTTATAATATTTATAATTCTTATATAAGAGCGCATTGCCAATTTTCACCCTGGTTTTTTGAAAAAATCTGGCCCGACATTGCTCTTATCATTTTTTATTTATTGCTTATCTGGCATTTCCTATTTGGCAGAAACAGGGGATTAAATAAAAGATTAAAATCCAGCCCACTGATTAATGCGGTTTATAATTATAAATTTACATCTAAAAAGATGTCTTCCAAAACGTTAAAAGATGGCCGGGTTATATCGGAAACGACAATGGATTGGAACCTTGTTTCATTGGCCTATATTTATAAAGATATAATTTTATTGCGGATGGCAATGGGTTTTTATTTCATACCTGCCGATGCTTTTAAAACTAGGGCGGAATTTACAGAATTCAAAACTTTCATTAAATCAACAATCAAGAAAGTAGTAAATCGCAGCAAGTGAAAACCGTAGCAATAATCCAAGCCCGCATGGGCTCAACGCGCCTGCCGGGGAAGGTCTTAAAAGATCTTGGCGGTAAAACCGTGCTGGTACATGTGATTGAGCGGGTGAAATCTGCTGGGGTGGATGTGGTTGTGGCAACGACGGACAAACCAGAAGATGCCGCTATTGAAAAAGAAGCGCTGAAGAATGGTGCAAAGGTTTTTCACGGTTCCGAAGATGATGTTCTATCACGCTATTATTTTGCGGCCAAAGAAACGGAAGCGGAGCTTATAATACGCATAACTAGTGATTGCCCGCTCTATGATGGCGAGTTGCTAAAAGATATGCTGGAATATTACAAGGGCGAAGATTATCTATCAAACACTATTGAACGCCGTTTTCCACGTGGATTGGATACGGAAATTTTTACTTTCAAAGCTTTAGAAAAATCCCATCTAAATGCCAAAGACAAGTTTCAGCGTGAGCATGTAACGCCTTATATTTATCAAAACCCCGAGCTGTTTAAAATTCGCCAATATAAGCGCCAACCCAACCTTTCCACCATGCGCTGGACATTGGATACGGAGGAAGACTGGCAGATGATTAGCGCGGTTTATAAGGCGCTATATCATGGCAAAACCTTTTCTACTGTCGATGTGGTGAATTATCTGGAAGCGCATCCGGAAGTTGCTAAACTTAATGCTCACATAGAACAGAAGAAGTCATAATAATGAAAATTGTTTTTCGGGTAGATGCATCGCTAAAAATCGGAACTGGGCATATCATGCGCTGCTTGACTTTAGCACAGGAGCTAAAAAAACGCGGCGCGAATGTGGTTTTCATCTGCCGGAGTATTGAAGGTAACTTGCATGAGATGGTGGAATCAAAAGGTGTCAAAGTTGTAAAACTTCCGCAATCTAATAGCGTAAATGAGAGTTATTGTTTTCACTCCAACTGGCTGGATGCGCATTGGCAGGAAGATGCAACGCAGAGTTTACTACACATAAAAGGCGCGGATTGGCTAATTGTGGACCACTACGCGCTTGATGAAAAATGGGAATCGATCATCCACCCGCATATTGATAAAATATTAGTTATTGATGATCTGGCAGATCGCGAGCATGTTTGTGATATATTGCTTGATCAGAATTATTATTTGAATGCCGAAACCCGCTATAAACATTTGGTGAATAAAGAATGCCAACTGATGCTTGGGCCAAAATTTGCATTGCTCCGTGAGGAATTTGCTTATGCGCGTGCGCGATTAAAACGAGGCTTTTCCGAGATTAAGAAAATCATGGTTTTCTTCGGTGGTGTGGATGCGAATAATGATGCTGGCAAGGCGATTGAAGCAATCAGTGGTTTTAAAGGCGAGGTGATTATTGTTTCAGGTTATACCAATAAAAACCTTTCTAAGCTTGAGGATTTTTGCACTGAACATAGTAATTTCCGCTTATTCCGCTCGATCAATAATATGGCTGAACTTATGGCAAATGCTGATTTAGCAATTGGTGCAGGCGGCAGTACATCATGGGAGAGAGCAGCTACGGGTCTGCCAACACTTGCATGGCCAATTGCAGAAAACCAGATTCATGTTTTGTATGATCTGAGTAAGGCCGGAATTGTGAAATTAACTTCGCCGGAAAAGTTGGAAGATGATCTGATTTTGCTCAATGGTGGCGAGCGGATGGAAATGTCGCGTAAGGGCATGGAAATTTGCGATGGCGAAGGAACAGTGCGGGTTGCTAATAAATTGTGGAGTCGCTAATGAGCTTTACTTTACGCGAGGCAACAATTGATGATTGCGCAGAAATTCTTGAAATTCGTAATGAAAAAGAAGTTCGCATAAACTCATTTGACCCTAATAAAATAGAATATGCGGCGCACGAAAAGTGGTTTAAAGGCGTGTTGGCAAACCCAAGCCGCAAAATATTGATTTTAGATAATGGCCAGATTGCTGGGGTTTTGCGCTTTGATATGGATAGTGAAAGGGCTGAAACTTCTATATATTTAGCGCCGGAATATTTTGGCCGGGGCTTAGGAGAAATTTTGCTGATCAGGGGCGAGGAATGGCTTAGAAACAAACATCCTGCAATTAAACAACTAACTGCCAAAATAAAATCTGATAATACTCGCTCGCAAAGTTTGTTTGCGAAATTCGGTTTTGTTGAGCAGGGAGAAATTTGGGTGAAGAAAATATGAGCGGGTTTAAAATTGGCAAAGTTGCAATTGGTGCTGACCATGCGCCATTTATAATTGCGGAAATGTCAGGCAACCATAACCACTCGTTTGAACGGGCGATAAAAATTGTTGAAGCGGCAGCGCATGCGGGTGCGCAGGCGATTAAGTTGCAGACTTATACGGCAGATACAATAACGCTCAATTGCAATGCGCCGGATTTTGTTATCAATGACCCAAATAGTTTATGGGCGGGGCGTAAATTGTATGAATTATATGATGAAGCCCACACGCCGTGGGAATGGCATGCGCCAATTTTCAAGCGTGCGCGGGAATTAGGCTTGGAAGTTTTTAGCTCGCCTTTTGATGAAACCGCGGTAGATTTTTTGGAAAATTTGAACGCGCCAGCTTATAAAATTGCTTCGTTTGAATGCACGCATCTTCCGCTGATTAGAAAGGCCGCTTCCACCCGAAAACCAATTATTATTTCGACTGGTCTGGCTAGCGAAGATGAGATTTTTGAGGCGATAGCGGCAGCGCGTGATGGCGGCGCCAAGGATATTATGATTTTAAAATGCACATCTGATTACCCGGCGCGGCCTGAAGATGCGAATCTGGTGACGATTGATGATATGCAGAAAAAATTCGGTGTGCTGGTTGGGTTGTCGGATCATACGCTTGGAGTTGATACGGCTGTGCAGGCGGTAAAATATTATGGCGCAGTGGCTATTGAAAAGCACATCACGATTGACCCGGAAGAGGGTGGGGTAGATGCGGCGTTTTCTCTGGGGCCGAAAGAGTTGCAGGCGCTGGTGGAAAAAACGGAATTTGCCTGGAAGACTGGTCGAAAATCACCGCAAGATAATGCGGATTCGCCAGCACATGGCAAAGTTCATTATGGCGGCACGGAGAAAGAGCAGAATTCCAAAGCATTCAGGCAATCTGTGCAGATTAGAAAGCCGATTAAAAAAAGTGAAAAACTGACTGCTGATAATATATGCATCCGCCGCCCTGGCTATGGTCTGGCTCCGAAATATTATGATCAAATGCTCGGCAAAAAAGCGGTAAGGGATCTGGCTATGGGTGAACGGACCAATTTAAAGATGATTAGTGAATCTTAAGCTTTCGATGCCGAAAACCCACATGGTTAATGGCAAAATCAGCCTTAAAATGAGTAATTACGGCCTAAAACTTGCCAGCAGTAAGGGCTGATTTAAATTAAAGACAGTCCAACCAATCCATATATGCTTATGAAAAGGTCGTTCCTGTTTTTAGCTGGGCCTGCCAGCCCATTCTTCGCGCTTCTGGGCGAGGAATTATTAGAGCGCGGGCACCGCGTTTTGCGCATTAATTTCAATTCCGGTGATAAGTTTTTCTGGGATGGCGAACATACTGCTGATTATAAGCTGCCGCTCGAGCAATTCGGTAATTATATTGATACGGTTGCTAAGCTGCGCAAAATTACTGATCTGGTTATTTATGATGATTCGTGTGAAGTGCACCAGGCAGCAATAGAGGCTTTGAAAAATCATAAAATCCGCATTCATGCTTTTGATGACGGCTATTTCGGCGAAAACTGGGTGACGCTGGAAGAAAGAATTTTTGGCAATAAAACAGTTCTCCCGAAAGATCCGCGTTTTTATTTGCGTGCAGCGGAAGAAGATTTGCCGCGAGTGAAAAGGTTTGTTTCGGGTAAACGCGCGAAATCATTTTATAAATTGCAGTATCACCTATCATCTTTATTCGGCAAAGCGCACGGATTTAAAGAAAGCGACGTAAATATTATGCCGATTGTATCATATATACGCGCTTATTTAGCCGGCATGAAAAAGGCGAAATTGAAAACTAATTATTTCCTGGCTGATTTGGAGATGGGGAAGAAAGCTTCATTCTTGCGCAGTTTTGCCGGTAATGCGGATGAAAATAATAATCTTGTATTATTTGATGAAGATTTCGTGAGCGCAGAAAACCGCGCCAAAATTATGGAAATTGCGGAGAAATATAATGTAGCAGAGCGAATTACAATTGTTGAGAATGCCAATTTCGCTAATGTTGTAAAAGGGGCAAAAGCTTATATTACGAATAATGATATGAGAGCTTTAACGGCAATTGCCAAAGGCAAACCAGTGATGGCGCTGGCAGAAGCTATTTATAATATTGCTGGTTTAACCAGCCAGTGCACGCTCAACGAATTTTGGAAAAATATAGAAGCGCCGGATGCTGAAATCTTCCGCAAATTCCGTAATTACGTGATTTTCAAAACACAGATCAACGGCAATTTCTATAACCGCAAGGCGATGAAACTAGCGATTGGCAATGCAGTGAAGAAGATGATTGGCAAAGTAATGGTGGCTGAAACCAGCGAAATTTTCGACGCTAGCTAATCTTTGCTGAAAGCATTAGCGCTGCGCAAATGCGCTTTGATACTATCGCGAATTTCACGGTAGCCATATAATTTCATTAGACGGTTGCTGCCAACATCTCCCGGGCTTGGGATATTGCTCCAGAATTTGTGTTTGAGTTTGTGTTTATCCATTAGGTCTCTAATTTCCGGGCTATATTCATTAGCCAGGCAAATCACCAGATCAAAACTTTTTGATTTAAGGCGCGAAAATGAACGTGGTTCGTGGTTGGAAATATCAAGGCCAATTTCCTGCATAACTTCGACGGCAAAATAATCAACCGGGCCGGTAACTAAACCGGCAGAGGAGAATTGATGTTCAGGATAAAATTCCTTTGCCATTGCTTCTGCCATTGGTGAGCGGACGGCGTTTAATGTGCAGAGGAATAATATTTTCATAGAATATGCAGCACGGTTATGATTGTGAAAATCCGGCGCGCGGTTTCAAAATCAAGGTTGATTTTATTTTCCAGTAAATGCAGCAAAACCTCTGCGCCTTCATTATGAACGCCGCGACGGCCCATATCAATAGCTTCAACTTTTTCGATAACGCCGTTTTTGAGCGCTTCTTGATAGCTTTCGCAGACAATGAAATAATCTTTGATAATCGAGCGGAAACTGCTGAGCGGTACGGAGATTTTTATGGTTTTCACTTTTGATTTTAAAGTTCCGGTTGGTTTTATATCAAAAATGATTCGCTTTTCGGCAACGCCCAAAATAACATCATAAGGCCCATCAGGGCTCGAAATGACAGAGAAGTAATTATAGAGGAGCAGGTCGTTGATTGCGGTATCAATCTCTTTCACGCTGCGATATTTGGCAAATTCGCTATCGAGTGAAAGTGATTTGATGCGCTCGCTTTCCATATCAAGATTTTTTGGTTCTAAGTTCTACTGATAATGCGTGTGCGCTCAAACCCTCGCTTCTTGCCATGAGCAAAGTCGGTTCGGCAAGTTGCGCGAATGAAGTTTCAGAACAGCCGATAATACTTTGGCGCTTTAGGAAATCAGTCACCGATAAACCTGATGAAAAACGCGCGCCGGTAACGGTTGGCAGAACGTGGCTGGGGCCGGCGATGTAATCACCAATGGCTTCAGGCGTGTAGCGGCCAAGGAAAATTGCACCGGCATTAGTGAGTTGCGGCACAAGGTTTTCTGGGTTTTCGATTGCGAGTTCCAAATGTTCAGGTGCGATGAAGTTAGAAATTTCGGCAGCGACTTCAAGGTTATCAACAACAACTGCTATGCTATTATTTTCAATTGCTTCGCGCGCAATATTTTTGCGGTCCAGCTTTTGCATGGTTTCATAAATTGCAGCAATTACCTGTTGAGCGAAATTCTGGCTGGTTGTAACCAAAATCGAACGGGCAGATTCATCGTGCTCTGCCTGACTCAGCAAATCAGCGGCGATCCAATTAGGATCATTATTTTCATCGGCAATCACCAGAATTTCAGACGGACCGGCGATCATATCAATTCCCACTTGGCCAAAAACCTGGCGTTTGGCTTCAGCTACATAAGCATTGCCAGGGCCGACGATTTTATCAACGCGTGGCACGGTTTGAGTGCCATAAGCGAGCGCGGCAACCGCTTGTGCGCCACCGATTTTATAAATTTCGGTAATGCCGCAGATTTTGGCGGCAGCTAAAACTACTGGGTTCACTTCACCATTTGGTGCCGGACAAACCATAACAATTTGCTGAACGCCAGCAACTTTGGCTGGCATTGCGTTCATTAAAACTGAACTTGGATAACTTGCCTTGCCGCCGGGAACATAAATTCCGGCTGCGTTAACTGGAACGTGGCGTGCGCCAAGCGTTACGCCGAGATCATCAACATAATTCAGATCTTGCGGCTTTAGCTTTTCATAATAGCTTTGGATGCGCTCAGCTGATAATTCGAGGGCTTTTTTCAAATCTGGCGAGAACCAGAGATAAGCCTCTTCAATTTCATTATCACGCGCTTTTAGCTGGTCTATGGTTAGTTTATTGCGGTCAAATTTATTGGTATAATCAAGCAGGGCAACGTCGCCATATTGGCGCACACTGCTGATGATATCTTTCACGCTCTGGACAATTTCTGGTGCAGAAGTTTCATTAATTGCCAAAAGGCCATATAGTTTGGAATAATCTTTTCCGGTGATTGTAATTGTTCTCATGGGCCGATTTTAGTATAGCGGCACGGCTTTGTCACCAGCCAAATTAACTTGAAAACAGGGGAGTTTAAGTGCTAAATACGCCCCGTGTGGGGTCGTAGCTCAGCTGGATAGAGCGTCGGTTTCCTAAACCGCAGGTCGGAGGTTCGAATCCTCTCGATCCCACCATTAACTGTTTAGTCATATTTTTAAAGTAGTTTAGACTTCAAAATCGGAGATTAATATGTCAGATAGTAATGATATGGAAAATCATGGTAAGTCTCACAGGCTATGGCGAATAAGCGTAGCTGTTTTACTTATTTTATCTGCTATCGCACTACTGATATTAGATTATTATATTGTTCCGGCAAGTTTCAGAATGCTCCATGATAACCATGGGATGGGAAGTTACAGTGCTGGCAAGTTTAATGGGCTTTTACTTGGTATTCCGATTTTATTTTTTATCTCCGCATATAAACTCATAAAACATTGTCCTACAGATGAAGAGTACAGAAGAATGAACCGTAACATTCTTCGTACAATAATTTGGCTCATATCTGTTTCAGTATCGCTCATAATATTTATTGGATTGGTAATGTTAGTATTAAATAAGGCTAATATTGGTTGCATTATTTGTAATAATCATCCTATAGGCTAATTCTTTATTAGTTTTTACAAAAATTTTACGACAGTTTGCTGCATATTGACACTGCATATACAGGTTTTGTCTTAAGTTACGGTTATGAATAAATAACCCTAGCAACCACCATTATGACCAATTTAAAAACGGCATTTGCCGCACCGATTTGTGCGGCTTTTTTAAGCTCTTGCGAACATCCATCATTTATGAAAATTCCCGAGCAAGGCCCACCGGAATATCAGGCCGGATGGAATGATGGGTGTGATAGTGGGTTGGCAACTTACGGCACGATGTTTGATAAGCTCGGCCACAGTTTTTACCAGAATTATTCGATGCTGAATAATAACTATTATGTTGCTGCCTGGCATGAGGGTTTTGATTATTGCCGGCATTATAATTTGAAATGGAATACTCAGAATTTTTAAAGTTGCATGTTTTGCTATTATGCCTGATATTTGAAATGTTTAACAAAACAGCCGGAGAAATTATGAGAAATAAAATCCTTATATTATGCGTAGCGATTTTAACCAGTACTGGTGCAAGTGCTGCCGAGCAATTTCATATTGCTGATCCGATAGAGAAAAATAACATGACCATTCAGCCCAATTATTTTACAGGCGTGAAAATGGAATCTTTAAATAAAGATATGGCCAAAACTATGGCGATGGATGATAAGGCAATCCATTTACAGGTTGATATTCATGCGGCAAAAGGTGAGCCACATGGGTTTGGAAAAGGATCATGGATTCCATATTTAAAAATTACATATAAAATAGAAAAACTAGGTTCAGATTTTCATAAAGCGGGCCAGCTTTTGCCAATGACTGCGAAGGGCGGAACTCACTATGCCAATAACATTGATATGGATGGGCCTGGCCAATATCACTTAACATATGAATTTGAGCCGCCATCCGTAAATGGCTTTATCCGCCATATTGATAAAGCGACGGGCGTTCCCGAGTGGTGGGCGCCATTTATGCTTGATTGGACATTCGAATATCCTATTAAAACGAAAGCTAATTAATATTGGCATTTGATAAGAAAACCAATATAAAACATAGATGCTTCATTCATATTCCGTCAGCAATAAAAAACTACAGAAAGACCACCATAAAGGTGGCAAATTATCTGAAGATTTAGCATGGATTGACCTTATTGAGCCGAGTAAGGAAGAAGAAAAACTGGTTGAGGATTTTCTCGGTATTGATATCCCAACTCGTGAAGAAATGGCGGAAATTGAGCTTTCCAGCCGGTTTTATGAAAAAGGCGATGCTCTTTACATGACGGCAACAATTTTAGCGCGTACTGAACATGACGAGCCGGGTGCGCATGCGCTGACATTTATCTTGGCAAAAGAAAAACTGGTGACCGTGCGCTATGTTGATCCAACACCGTTTAAAGTTTTCACTTCAACTGCACAAAGAATAGCCTGCCAAACGCATCAGGGTGAGGCGTTATTATCAGGTCTGCTTGACGCTTTCATTAACCGCATTGCCGATTTACTCGAAGGGGGGGATCGCCAGATTGATGATATCTCACGCCGAATTTTTCGCGATCAGGGCTTAGTAAAAAAGAAAGAAACTAAAATTTTTCAGACAGTTTTGAAAGAACTGGGATTGGCGGCGGATTTAATTTCTAAAACGCAAGAGAGCCTCGTTAGTATTCAGAGGCTGATTACGTTTTTAATACCTAATCTTAATCCTAAAGCAAAAACTTGCCTTAAAACACTCGATACAGTTAACCGAGATGCTATCGCATTACGCGAGCATACTAGTTACCTTATTGATAAAACAAATTTCCTGCTTGATGCCACGCTTGGGCTTATCAATATTCAGCAAAACGACATCATGAAATTATTTTCCATTGTAGCGGTATGTTTTATGCCATCAACCCTGGTGGTTGGATTTTTTGGCACGAATTTTAAAACAATGCCGCTACTTGATTGGAATTATGGTTTCGAGTTTTCGCTTTTCTTGATGATTGCAACGCTCATACTTTCGTTCCTGCTTTTC
>Ga0206927_1192_pt1 | contig 12154 bp, 14 predicted proteins | sample Alteio_BWOrgHeat_60_FD_153249 | JGI IMG/M metagenome (GOLD analysis project Ga0206927, IMG submission 153249) | Enriched cells from forest soil in Barre Woods Harvard Forest LTER site, Petersham, Massachusetts, United States -... | ecosystem: Environmental > Terrestrial > Soil > Temperate forest >... | reverse complement strand
CGGATCGCATCATCCATTCCGCTTGGGAACAGATCGATAATAGAACCACGCACGGCATATTCGCCCGGCTCTATCACTTTTGAAACGCGCTCATAACCATTTTTCTGCAAATAATTTAAAACATTTTCACGCGTGGTTTTGCCGCCTTTTTCAAGCACAAGCGCAACGGTTTGGAAAATTTCCAATGGCGGCAATTTCTGCAAAACTGCATTGATGGTGGTAAGAATTATGGTTTTATTTTTTATTCCACCAACTAATTTTGCCAGTGCTTCAACGCGGCGGCTCACGATAATATGGTTGGGTGATGAGCGGTCATAGGGCAGCGTATCCCAGGCGGGAAATTCAACCACTTCGCGGTTAGGCGCAAAGAATTTTAAACCTTCGGCAAGCCGCGCCATTTCACGGTCAGATGCGGAAATGTGCAAAATCACTGGCGCATCAAGTGTCGACAAAACCAACGCCTCTGCCCCTTGTGGAACATTGCTGATTGTAGTTGGCGGCTTTCGGTTTGCAGTTTGTGGTTTCATTTTATTTCGATTTTCCGGGTAGTTTCATCTACGATTTCGAAATAAATTTCAACCCGGTTTTGTGGTAGATAGTTTTCAGCAATCTGCGGCCATTCAATTAAGCAGATACCATTTTGCAAAGCTTCATCCAATCCGATTTCTGTCAATTCGCTTTCGGCTTTTATACGATATAAGTCAAAGTGATAAATATTTGGCTCATATACCTGCAAAATATTAAACGTTGGGCTGGCAACTGTTACGTTACCGCAAAGCGTGCGAATAAATTCACGCGCAAATTCAGTTTTGCCGGCGCCCAAATCACCAATCAGGCAATAGCAATCACCCCGCTTTGCTTTTCTTGCGAGCTTGCTTGCAATATTTCTGGTTTGTTCTAGATTGGCTGTTTCCATAGCTAAAGCATAAATCAAAAATCGTAAATCAAAAATGAATTCTATCGGCACTTGGACTTTATATAAAAAAGAGGTCAGGCGGTTTTTAAAAGTCTATAACCAGACGCTGCTCGCGCCTGTGGTAACATCACTGCTGTTTTTGGCTGTATTCAGCCTCTCAGTTGGTCGGCGCGCGGCTTATGTCGGCAGTATTGATTTCTCCGAATTCATGGCCTCTGGCTTAATTATCATGACCGTTGTCCAGCAGGTTTTTGCCAACACATCCTCTTCGATGATAATGGGAAAAGTATTGGGCAGTATGGTTGATCTGTTAATGCCGCCATTTTCCGCCGGAGAAATTGTTTTTGCCTTTGTTGCTGCTGCGGTTACGCGCGGCGTAATGGTTGGAATTATCAGTGCAATTGCGATTCGCATTTTTGTTGATTATCATGTCGAACATATTGGAATCACGCTGTTTTATGGTTTTGCGGCGGGAACTTTATTGGCACTGCTTGGTTTGCTCGCCGGTGTTTTGGCTGAGAGTTTTGACCAAATGGCGGCTATCACCAGTTATGTAATCACCCCGCTTTCATTTCTCTCCGGCACATTTTATTCTACCCGCAACTTGCCGGGCTTCTGGCAAAATGTGGCCCATGCCAACCCGTTTTTCTATATGATAGACGGTTTCAGATATGGCATGACGGGCTATACAGATGGCGACCCGCTGCTGGGTGCCATTGTGCTGGTTGGCGCAAATGTGGTGCTGTGGCTAATCGTGTGGAAACTTATCGACCGGGGATACCGGTTGAAGACTTAAAGGGTTGGGCCGCCGGAGTTGCATGCTGCTCGCGCCATTTGGTGGTTTGTTCGTGTTGTGATGGTTTTTCAGGAGGTTGATAATCGGGGCCGTATTCTTGTTGTAACAATTTAAAAATTATTTCAAAAGCTGCTTGGTCAAATTCCCCCACTTCTTGTTTAGGATCATTACTTCGCGACCATCCTGTCATAATTGATAATTTAGAAAATTCCGGATATGTCGTATTTATCTTTGCCAGTTCAGCACTAACTTTTTCTGCATCAGCGGCAGAATTCATGGGGCGGCCGTACAAGTTATTTTGTGTTTTAGCAATAAACCGAAAATAAAACTCAACCTCTGGGTGATTAAGACCAACGTGATGACCAAATTCGTGACCAATAAAATTCGGTAGGAATTCGCTGTTTAATCTATATGAATTAAAGCTAGTTCCATTTACCAGAATAGAAATATCACCAGTGAGTTTTGCATCTTGGGCATGCATTTTCCATCCTTGGTGACGCCAATTATCTGGGCCAATAGCCCGTGCCTCGCTGCCTATCTGCACCATAACATTATATTCGGCATATACGGTAAGATCTGCATCTTGGGGATTATCTACATAAATGAATTTGAAACGATAATTCCATTTCTCCAATCCCATTTTAACTTTTTCAACCAGGTCGGCCGGGATAGACGCAAGTTTCAGTTGAATGCCTTCGCTTATTGGTGGCTCACCAATATATGTGTGGACAAGAAATTTTCCATTTTCCCTTTTTAGCTTCAGTAAAAAATCTTTGAAACTATATTGGCCATCCAAATTTTTTTTAATCATCAAAGGGGGGATCTGATCTTTATATTCCCATAATCCACCATATTTTTCTTTTTCGACGGCAACTTCTCTTCTCTTTTCCAGAACATTGTTAACATGTATGAAAGCAGGAATTCCTGTTACAGCTAAAGCAACTGCAGTAATTGCTTTCCAATACTTCTGCCACCAGGGTTTATTGGCCCATTCTTGTTGTGCCGCTTGTTCGGCAGCTGCCTTAGCTTTCTGTTCTTTTCCCATAATGCGCGGCAAGTTAACAGATCTTAATCATTAAAGTCAAGCCCTATTCCCTATTGAACCGCTAGGCAATTCCTGCTATTTCACAATTACTATGACAATTGCACCTATCCTTCCCGTCTACGCCCGCGCTGATCTTACATTAGATCACGGCAGAGGCGCTTATGTGTTCACCAAAAACGGTGATAAATATCTTGATTTCCTCTCTGGAATTGCCGTGAATGCGCTCGGCCACTGCCACCCGCATTTGGTGGAAGCCTTGACCAAAAAGGCGAAGGAACTATGGCATGTTTCCAATATTTTCTACAGCGAGCCACTCAAAAAACTATCAGATAGACTGGTCGAAAACAGCTTTGCCGATACCGTTTTCTTCTGCAATTCCGGCACTGAGGCAATTGAAGCCGGCATTAAAGCAGTGCGCAAATTCTTTGATGAAAATGGCCAGCCGGAAAAATATCGCATCATCACTTTCGAAGGTGCATTCCATGGCCGCACAATGGGTGCGATTGCCGCCACCGGCACACCAAAAACTACCGAGGGTTTCGGCCCGCTGCTTGATGGGTTTGATAAAGTTCCGGTTGATATTGAGGCGGTGAAAAAAGCGATTACCCCACAAACCGCGGCGATTTTGATTGAGCCAGTGCAAGGCGAAGGCGGAATTTCGGTTGATCCGTTAAAGATTTTGCCTGAGCTTCGCAAGCTTTGCGATGAAAAAGGCCTGTTATTATTCCTCGACGAAGTGCAATGCGGCGTTGGTCGCACCGGCAAATTCTTTGCTTATGAATGGGCGGGCGTTGAGCCTGACCTGCTCTCTTCTGCCAAAGGTCTTGGCGGCGGTTTCCCGCTTGGCGCGCTGTTCATGAAGGAAAAAGTCGGCAAGGCTTTAAAAACCGGCAGCCATGGCACAACTTTTGGCGGCAATCCATTGGCAACGGCGGTTGGCAATGCGGTGCTTGATGTAGTTTTGGAAAAAGGCTTCCTTGATAATGTGCAAAAAATGAGCGAAAAGTTAAAAGCAGCGCTGGAAAGTTTGCAGAATAAATATCCGGCAATCGTTGATGAAGTACGCGGCAAAGGTTTGCTGCTCGGCTTAAAACTAAAAGCGCCTTACGAAAATTTGAAAGTGGTCGATAAACTCCGTGAGAACAAACTCCTCACCAATGGTGCCGGCCAAAACGTGGTGCGCATCATCCCGCCACTCAACGTCACCGAAGCCGAAATTGAAGAAGCGGTTGAGATTATTGATAAGACTTTGAAGACACTTTCAGCTTAAGCTTTGGTAGAAACTTTTTTAATCAGATCTTGCTGCTGTTCTGGTGCTGGAGCTGCTTTCGGTAAAGCTGGTGCCGGAGTGGATGGTGGCGAATTTTTTACGCCCAGATGATGGTCATTACTGAATTTTTGAAGAGCTTCTTGTTCTGCAACAGTCAATATTCCGTCTTTTTTAATCTGATCAACCAAATCAATAAATTTTTTAAGCTCATCAGGTTCTGTATTAGTTGCTGCGAAAGCTTGTGCAGCCTGTGAAATTAGAATATTTGCCTGGCGATTTGTAAAAGGAACTGGCACGCCAGTGTCTTTGGAGCAAATTGATGTCATCTCTTTTGCATCGACTTTGCCATCATGATTGAGATCTAATTCATCCCCAATTCTTCTCTGTTCAGCAATTTTTGCTTTTCGCTCTCCTTCACTGATCTGTCCATTATTATCTGTAATTAGTTTTACAGAATCAATCATTTCTGGAGAATTTTGAAATGAAAAGATTACTGACCCATTAATGGTGTGCATACCATTTAGCCCATTCTGGGTTAGGCCATTTTTGTTATAATCATCAATTTTCTTATTAAGCGCAGCAATTCGTTCTTCAATATTATATTGAACGGCGTTTTCTTGGAGAAATTCTTCTATATTTTTAGGCATAAACTTCCTTATTGCAAAAGTCGTTAACATTTATATATAATTTGGCAGCAAATACAAGCCAAATAACTTCTCATCAACCTATTGAATCCGCGCTTAAATTAGTATATATATCCTCGCTTCCTGATTTTAAAAGCGAAGCAAATGACCAAAAAACGTGACTTTCTCGATCTCGACGCAATTGACGCAAAAACGCTGTGCAAGATCATTGACCATGCGCGGGATTTGAAAAAGAAGAACAAAAAACTGCTAGAAGGCAAAACGCTGGCGCAGATTTTTGAAAAGCCATCTACCCGCACCCGTGTTTCGTTTGAGGTTGGCATGCAACAACTTGGCGGCAATGTTGTTACTTTAAACAGCAATGATATGCAGCTTGGCCGCGGCGAAACTATTGCCGATACGGCGCGCGTGTTATCGCGTTTTGTCGATATAATTATGCTACGCGCTTATTCGCATAATACGCTGTTAGAACTTGCTGAACATTCAACAGTGCCGGTCATCAACGGACTTACCGATCATTCGCACCCATGCCAGATTATGGCGGATATTCTTACTTTTGAAGAGCGGCTCGGCAATATTAAAGGCAAGAAAATTGCCTGGGTGGGAGATTGGAACAATGTTCTGGTTTCATGGATTCATGCGGCGGAGAAATTCGCTTTTGATCTGCATATAGCCTGCCCGAAAGAATTGGTGCAGGCAACTTCCGGCAAACATCTTAAGTTCTGCGAAAGCCCGGCAGAATGCGTAAAAGATGTTGATTGCGTGGTGACTGATACCTGGACTTCTATGGGTGATAAAAACCCGGATCTGCGGCGCAATCTTCTGGTCAATTACCAAGTGGATGAAAAGTTGATGGCGCTGGCTAAAAAAGATGCAATTTTCCTGCACTGTTTACCTGCGCACCGGGGGGAAGAGGTTTCGGCGGCAGTAATTGATGGCAAACAATCAGCCGTTTGGGATGAAGCGGAAAACCGTCTGCATGCCCAAAAAGCCATAATGGTGTGGTGTTTAGATAATTAATAAAAATTATCTCGTCTCTTTAATAAAATTAACCATTGTTTAAACCTCTTTGGCTAAAATTAGCCTTATGAAAGTTATCGCATCAGTCATTAAATTAAGTGCCATGGTAGTTGCCGGAAGCATGTCAGTTCACGCAATTAAAGGCGAGCCTATGCCTTTAAATCTCAATGGCTTAACCAGCCATGTTGGCCAAATTGCCGGTGCGTCAGCACCAGATTTGAACCCTCAGCATTATGCTTCGATGGTAGGTTCAGATCTAGGCAATATGGTCAAATCCGCCCGCCGCTAGAATTCTACAAATTATAGATGATCTTTAAGCGCTTTGGATGCCGACAACGGTCCAATTAGGCTTTTTGCTGGTGAGGTTGCGCTCAAAAGTCCAAATATCAGTTACGCGGTCAATCTGGCTTTTGCTGCCTTCGATAATTTCACCAGCTTTGTTTTTGATGAAGTGGATTTGCTCAGAAACGAATTTCACCACGATATGGCAGATATTATCTTTTACTTCGACTTCAAGAATTTCGGCATTGTCCAACGCAACAACTGTTGTGCTGGCATCTAAGCCTTGGGCATCACGCTTTTCAATTTCATTGTTGAAATTGGCATAAACATCATCGCTTAACAGAAACTGCAAAGCATCGCGCTTCTTTTTGCTAAATGATTCTATAACCAATTCAAATGCTTGCACCGCGCCATCTTTAAATTTCTTCAAAGTGAAACTTGGGTCAATTTTCTTGGCATCATCAACGCTGGTTTTAAGATTGGCAGGGATTTCTTCCTGAACATCATCTTTTTGCGCCGGGTTTAAAATGACGGTTTTGCTATCATCTTTATTGGTTTGCGCGGCTGTGCGAAGCTTTTCTGCATAAGCGTTAGCATCAATAATCTTGCCATTGGCACGTGCTTTTTCGTCCCCATTGGTTTTACCCAATACAGTCCAAATTTTATAGGCAAAAAATAAGGCAATGCCGGCAAAGATAAATATTTCCAAGTCGCTCATCAGTTTAAACTTTTAATTTTCGTATACTCCAATATAGTGCAAAAAACATCAAAATACAAGGTAAACATGGCTAAAAATCAAGAAAAACCGCTGGAAAATGCGCCAAAATTCAAGCTTAGCGGGCTTTACGTAAAAGATATTTCGTTTGAAAACCCGCAAGCTCCGGGCGTATTTTTAACTGAATCTGCCGCCAAACCAGGCATGGGTGTAGGCGTTGATGTTAATATCGGCAAATTACGTGATAATGCTTATGAAGTGGCATTGCGTGTCACTGCAAAAGCTGATGGCGAAGGCAAGGCATTGTTTTTAGTTGAAGTTGTTTACGCCGGGTTATTTATTATAAATCCTGAACTTAAAGCCGAAGAGCATGATAAAATTCTGTTGGTTGAATGTGCATCGGTAATTTTCCCATTCGCGCGCCGTTTAATTGCAGATTTAGTGCAGGAAGGCGGCTTCCCCGCTCTTCTATTGGAGCCGATCAATTTCGAAGCAATTTATAATTCACGAAAAGCACAAGCGGCTTAGTTTATAAAGGCTTCTTCTCTTCCCAGCGTGGGAAAAGCCCCTCAGGTGCCGGCAATTTAGTGCCTGGGCGAAGCGCACTCCCTGCCCCAACTGTGTGGAATAAGCGGTGATCTGCCGGAATTGCCAATTGATCGAGCAATTTAGCAGCAGCATCCGGCACAAATGGCTGGAGCAACAAACCAATGCGGCGCAGGCACTCGGCCAAAGTATATAAAACGGATTTCATGCGCTCCGGATTTTCTTTCTTTAATTTCCACGGTGCATTGGAATCAATATGTTCATTAGCGCGGGTGGCGATCTGTCCAATTAATTCCAGCGCGCGGCTAAAATGTTGATCATAAATAATTTCATTTCTGATTTTATCTGCCTGCACGAAAGCAAAACTAAGCAATTTTTTATCCGATTCCTCAAAATGGAATTCAGGCACAATGCCATCGCAATTTTTGTTTATCATCGAAAGCACGCGCTGCGCGAGATTACCGATATTATTGGCTAAATCCGCATTAATACGCGTCACCATTTTCTCGCGGCTAAAATCACCATCATTGCCAAAAGGAATTTCGCGCATCAGGAAATATCTTGTTTGGTCCAAGCCATAAGTTGCAACTAGCTCATTAGGATCAATCACATTGCCGAGCGATTTGGAAATTTTCTGCCCTTCATTTGTCCACCAGCCATGCGCAAAAATACGGAGCGGCGGGTCGATATCAGCAGCCATTAAAAATGCTGGCCAGTAAACGGCATGGAAGCGCAAAATATCTTTGCCTACCATATGCAAATCAGCTGGCCAGAATTCTGTTTTGAATGGATAACCAAGTGCGGTTAAATAATTGGCGAGCGCATCAAGCCAGACGTACATCACGTGCTTTTCATCGCCAGGAACTGGAATTCCCCATTTGAAAGTGGTGCGCGAAATCGAGAGATCTTTCAAACCGCTTTTCACAAAAGCGATTACTTCATTGCGGCGGCTTTCTGGCGCGATAAAATTTGGATTTTTTTCATAAAACTCTAATAGCGAATCTTGGAAAGCAGAGAGTTTAAAGAAATAGCTCGGCTCTTCTACCCATTCAACATCAGCACCGGTTGGCGCTTTGCCGTTAACCAATTCTGATTCCTGGTAATAAGCTTCATCACGAACTGAATACCAGCCGGAATATTTGCCGGAATATATATAACCGCTTTTCTGCAGAACTTTCCAAAATGCCTGCGCGCCCTGTTTGTGGCGCTCTTCTGTGGTGCGAATAAAATCATCATTGCTGATGTTGAGTGTTTTCAACAACTCGCGGAAATGCTCGGAATTTTCATCAGCCAGTTTTTGTGGAGTAGTGTTGAGTTTAGCGGCAGTCTGCTCAACTTTCTGCCCATGCTCATCAGTGCCGGAAAGAAACTTTACCTTACGCCCATCCAGCCGCATGAAACGCGCCAGAACATCGCAGGCAATTGACGTATATGCATGGCCGATATGCGGCTTGTCATTCACATAATAAATCGGCGTGGTAATGTAGAATTTCTCTTTCATATCAATAAGTTAGCTTTTAACCATTTCTTAGCCCGAAAACCCTTATAATGAAAGCTTAGGATTATTCAAAGGGAAATATAGTGAAACGCGGCTTTACCCTGGTTGAGCTATCGATTGTGCTGGTTATTATCGGCCTGTTGATTGGCGGGATATTAGTTGCGCAAAGTATGATAGGAACTGCTAAGGTTCAGGCGATGGTAAGGGAAATTTACCAATTTGATGCAGCGGTTGCCAATTTTCAGACCAAATATAATTCACTTCCCGGCGACAGCAAATTATTCAGCCCGGCCGGCGATGGCGATGGGTTGATTTTTGACAGCACCAAAAACCTCACTCATTTTGATTCTGAAATTGCTAATTTTTGGCCGCAGCTCCAGCAATCCGGTTTTGACTCTAGCGACCCTATTTATGTAAATGACTTAAGTGCTACAGGTTTAATCAGAAATATTGGGCCGAACCAAAATGTGCCCAAAATTGGTCTGGGGGTTAACAGCGGGGTAATGGTTGCAGATTCTACGCCAAGCCGAAATGCCTATTATGTTGCCGATTATAGTGCAGCTGACGTGAATTTAAACAATATGAAAAATACATTCACTCCAGTGGAAGCTTTGGCAATTGATCAAAAAATGGATGACGGTCTGCCTAATAAGGATACTGGAATTATAATCGGCACAAGCGAAACCGGTGGCTGTACAGTAGCAGATGCAACTGTGCCTGGTGGTTTTCGGTATAATGTTTCTTCAAGCGGCGTTAATTGCTTTCTATCAATTGATATTCTTTCCCAGTCCGGCGGCTTAAACTAGGCTTGCGTAATCCAGCATTCGGCAATTTTTAGCAGTGTATTTACAATCACTTGTTTATGGTCGAGGTTATAAATATCGCTGTTACGCTGATGTTCTTCCCACTCATCAATTGCATCAAGCAAAAGCGGGACATGGATGTTCATATTAATCTGAGTGCCAGAAATTTCCAATGCTTCTCCGCGCACAGAAGCTTTGGCCAGTGAGGTGAGCAGCCAGCCCAATATGAAGCAAAAAACATCCCAACCTTTCTCATTTTTGGCGACTCTCTCGGCAAATTTGCTGAATTGCAGATAATCAGAACGCGGGTAATTATGGAAAATTTCTGCCAGTTCGCCGATAATCCATAATCCGTCATTTTCATAAATCATCTTCGCGGTGCCGGGCGAGCCTTCGGCAAGCATGGTGAGCTGTTCGATATCACTTTCATGCACATTGCTCATGATATTGCCGATCACTTTATGCATCTGCGTCTTAGGCAGGGGCTGAAGGCGAATCTGTGTGCAACGTGAGCGGATTGTTGGCAGCACGAATCCGCCATGTGAAAGCAATATGATAACTGAATGGCGCGGTGGCTCCTCAACGGCTTTCAAAATGCAATTGGCAGCTTCCATGCGCAGTTCATCGGCCGAATCAACAATTACTACGCGATGTGTTCCTTCGGCCGGAGTGCGGGTTAGGAAATCTTTCATCGCACGCGCATCTTCAATGGAAATTTCTTTTTTTTGCTTGCCGGTTTTTTCATCAACCCGGCGTTCCAAAACATAGAGATCTGGGTGGTTGCGGCCAGTTATGCGCTCAAGCGGGCAGTTTAAAATATCAGCGGCAAATTTTACCGCCAGGGCCGATTTGCCAATACCTTGCTGCCCTTCAAGCAGGAAACTCCGCGATTTATTGCGATTGCCGGAGAATAGCAATTTTTCTGCTTCGTCGTGGCCGAGTATGTGGTTTGCTAGGGACATAGTTAGAACTTAGATTAATATTTCTAACGTTCCAAGTTCTAATGTTCTTAAGTTCTTATTCAATTTTAAGCTTACCTGTCTTTGCATCAACGCTGAACTTCAACTCGCCGGCCAGCAACCGCTCGGCATCGCGGCCAAAAATATCATAGCGCCAGCCTTCAGAAAAAATGGTTTTGCCGCCATGCGCGAGCTTTTCAATATCTTCAGTATTACCCATTAATTTCGGCGCAACGTCACTTTCAGCGCATTTCAGTTTAAATAAGAGTTTGAGCAAATCCACCACTGCTGCATCTGCGGTTTTATTCGGGCGTTTTTTAAGCTGGGGAATTTTATCTTTAGGCATTTCAAGCCCGCGTTTTACTGCGGCCAAAATTTCTTTCACCACTGGTTTGCTTAAACTGCCGATATTACGAATATCTTTTAATTCCTGCTCAGTCTCAGGTTTGCGCAGCGCAATTTCAGTCAGGCTTTCATCCTTCATCACCCAGCGGCGCGGCTTGTTCATTTCGCGCGCGCGCAAATCCCGCCATTTGGCAATTTCCTGCAATATGCCTAAATGGGAATTCTTCTTGTCGCGGTGCTTGATGCGCTGCCAGGCGTCTTCTGGTTCATCGCGGTAGTTTTCAGGGTTAATCAGCCAGGCTTCTTCTTCCTTAAGCCAGATTTTGCGCTCCTTGGAGTTCATTTTCTCGGAAAGCTTTTTATAAATTTCAGGTAAATAAGCGACATCAGCCAGGGCATAATCAACTTGTTTCTGGTTTAATGGCCGCTTAGACCAGTCGGTAAAGCGCTGAGATTTATCAATTTCTGCTTTACAGAACTCGCGCACTAATTCTTGATAGCTCACCTGTTCGCCAAAGCCGCAAACCATGGCGGCAATTTGCGTATCGAAAATATTCTTCGGCAATTCGCCGGTGAGGTTATAAATGATTTCCAGATCCTGTTTACCGGAATGGAAGATCAGCAATTTATCGCTGATAAGAATTTTTAAAAGTGGCTTTAAATCTAGTTTGGCTAAAGGGTCAACCGCGTATGTTTTAAGATCTGCCGGGGCGCCAAAACCCAATTGAATCAGGCATAATTGCGGGAAAAAAGAGCGTTCGCGCAGGAACTCCGTATCAACGCAGATATAATCTGCATTAATAAGGAGCCCGCACAAATCTTCAAGTTGTCCTTGAGAATCAATATAATTTGAGTGTGTCTTGCTCACTCAAACTATTGATTACCAGGAGGTGTTTCTGCCGGAGCTAAAGCGCTTTTCGGAGCAGCAGCTTTTTTGTGGTGGTGGTGATGCTTAGCAGTAGTAGCTGGTTTAGCAGCAGCAGGAGCAGCAGAAGTTTTAGCTGCAGCAGCTTTTTTGTGAGCTTGGTGTTTTGCTCTCATTTGCTTTTTTTGCTCAGGAGTAGCATTTTCCCATTGCTGGCGGCGTTGATCGCGAATTACTTGTTGATCTACTGGTTTATCACCTTGCCAGTTGCTAGAACCAGAAGTTGGTCTTTCGTCAGTTGAATATGACCAATCGTCAAAAATGCGCTGGCCTTGTGAATCAACTTCACGGGCAGAAGCGCCGGTAGAAACTACTGCAACGAGTGCAATAGCAGTTAAGGTTAGTTTTTTCATTTTAGTCTCCATTTGTTTATAAACTTGGGTTCACAGC
>Ga0206927_1191_pt1 | contig 12193 bp, 7 predicted proteins | sample Alteio_BWOrgHeat_60_FD_153249 | JGI IMG/M metagenome (GOLD analysis project Ga0206927, IMG submission 153249) | Enriched cells from forest soil in Barre Woods Harvard Forest LTER site, Petersham, Massachusetts, United States -... | ecosystem: Environmental > Terrestrial > Soil > Temperate forest > O... | reverse complement strand
ACTTTAAAACGCGCCAGACGTGCCATCATTAGAAAAGTTCGCAATTCTGTGCAGTTTTTTATTCAATGCCTTTTCTCATTTACGATTACAAAATTAATTACGTCTCCAACAGTGACCATTTTGGCGGCATCTTCGTCTTCTATTTGTAACTTGAAGCGCTCCTCCAATTCCATCAACAATTGCAATGCTTTGGGAGAATCAATGCCCAGATCCGCCGCCAGGTCACGATCGGGCGTAATCAGCGCTTTGTCCTTCCTTGAGACGCGCGCCAGCACTTCTACAATCTGTTCTTGCAATGGGGCCATGGGAATCCTTTGAGTTACCGTCCGTTCCATCAAGCTAATGTATTCACGGACAGAATTCAACCTGCTCGTGTCGCTCAGGAGCAAGACGGTGTGGGACGGAAAAGCTGCATATAAAAGGGAGAGAACCGGCGCGGCGCCGAACCGCCGGCGCTTCTCAAACGTAAACTCGTCGGTTGAATGTGCTTTGGGGCCTGTTGAAATAGTCCTGTCTCGCGCCGCAAACATCCGTATCATTCTGGGTCGACATGCAAACCACCGCTTCATCTTCTGAAATTGTGCTCACGTGTTCCGGGCTCACCAAGGACTTCACCGATCTCTGGGGCCGTCCCACGGTCCGCTCGCTGGACAACCTCACCATGGAAGTGCGGCGAGGCGAGGTCTTCGGTCTGCTCGGTCCCAACGGGGCGGGGAAGACCACGACGATCAAGCTGATCCTGGGTCTGATTTTCCCGACGTCCGGATCGGTCCGGGTGCTCGGCGCCGATCCGCAGGACATCTACGCCAAGCAGAAAATCGGCTACCTTCCGGAAGAGTCTTACCTGCATCGCTACCTCAATGCAGAGGAAACGCTGGATTTCTATGGACGCCTGTTCGATCTGCCGCCGGCGATCCGGAAGCAGCGCGCCGCGGCCTTGATTGAGCGCGTGGGTCTGTCGCACGCGCGCCGCCGGCCGCTGAAGGAATATTCCAAAGGCATGGTGCGCCGCGTCGGACTGGCGCAATGCCTGATCAACGATCCCGAATTGGTGCTGCTGGACGAACCGACCAGCGGCATGGATCCCATCGGCTCGCGCGAGATCAAGGATCTGATTCTCGACCTGAAGAAGCAGGGCAAGACGGTGCTGCTCTCGTCGCACTTGCTGGGCGACGTGGAGGATGTCTGCGACCGCATCGCCATGCTCTATCGCGGCCGGCTGCATCTGGAAGGCCGCGTTAGCGAGCTGCTCGAGGTCGGCGACGTGACGGAGATCTCCGTCAAGAATCTGGCTCCCGCGGCGCTCGAAGCGGTGCGCAGCGAGGCGGCAAAACTGGGCGGCTCCGTGGTCGGAGAACACCGCCGGCGCGAGCGGCTGGAGACGCTGTTTTTGCAAGTCGTCGAACGCGAACGCGGCAAAGCGAAATAAACGCGCATGTTTCCAGCCGAGATTATGCCTTCCTACGACGCCGATCAGTTCAACGCCGCTCTGGCGCTGATCTGGGGATGCGTAGGGATGTGCATCCTGTTCCTGGTCTGGCCCGGCGGCCAGGGCCGGCGCCTGGCCCGCCAGATTTTCGCCCTCGGCGTGCTCGGCTTCCGCGAAGGCATCCGTCAGAATGTGCTGTGGATGATGTTCTCGCTATCGGCGATCGCGGGAGGACTGGCGTATTTTTCGGACGCTGACGGCACGCACTCCGGCCGCGCCCGGTTGATCATCGAGACCAGCTTGTCGATCGGCGAGGTCCTGGGCGCCAGCCTGATCGTGCTGCTCTCGGCATTTTCCGTCTCGCGTGAGATCGAATCGCGGATCATGTACACACTGGGGACCAAGCCGGTTCCGCGCGTTGGCATCCTGGCGGGCAAAGCGCTGGGATTCTGGTGCGTGCAACTGGTCTACGCGGTGGTCTTGATCCTTTTCACTGCGGCGCTGGTCAGAGCGGTGCCGCTGCGCCCGGAGACGCGCCAGACCGACAAGTTCAGCGGCAATACCGGCGATGCCTCTGTCAGCAGTTGGGAAAAGCTGCACCGCAGCACGCTCTTTACGCGGCGCTATCGCCTGCCCGAACACGGCGAAGGCGCCACGCCATCGCTCGCCATAATCAAGGCCGGAGAGCAGCGAACGTTCGAATTTGAAATCGAGCGCAGCGCGTTGAATCGCGAAGCGCTGGAAATTCAATTCCATCTGGCGTCGAGCATGGCGTTCAATCCGCTCATTCCGGACATGCTGGTGCGTATGGGCTACGCGGGGTCGCCGCCAATTCTTGAAAAGACCATCAGCGTGGCGCAGGACCGCCCCTTCAGCATCTACCTGGAGGACACCGACGTGGCGGAGAGCGGCCGGCTGCAGGTAACGCTGGGCGCCTCGAAAGAAGACAAGTACAAGACCAGCATTCTTGTTTCGGCGCAGCATGGAGTACGTGCGGGCCTGCCGGCCGACGGTTTGGTGGGAAATCTGTCGAAGTCGTTCGTTCTGCTGGCGCTGCAAGGATGGATTCTGGCGCTGATCACCACCGCCTGGTCGGGCGTGCTCTCATTTCCGGTGACGGTGGCGCTGGGACTGTTGATGGTGCTGGGCGGAGAGATGTCCCGGCAGGCGCTGCTGCTGCTGGATTCGAATTCGGAGACGCTTAAGAATATGGGCCCAGCGGCCATGGACGCAACGAACGCAGCCAGCGAAGGCGTCAAAGCCATGACCGCCTACATCGTCCTGCTGCTCAAAATTCTTCCTGACTTCCGCACCGCCGGAGGACCGGCGGCGTTTATCGACGGCAATTTCATTTCGGGCTGGGCCATTGCCTACGCGGCATTCTGGATGGGCGTGGTGCGCGCCTTTGGCTGGGCGATTCCGGGCGCGCTGTCGTTCCAGGGACGGGAGGTGGGCAAGTGATCGCGCGCATTTCCTGGCCCTTCGTACTGGTCCTCGTGATCGCCCTGACCGGCGCCGGCGTGGTGCAGCACTACGTCGAAGAGCGGCGCATCGAAAGCAAGCTGATCTGGACCGATCCGGAAGACAAGGAGGCGCTGGAAATCGGCTTCATGGCGCTCGGTGGATTTCGCGGACTACTGGCGGATTTATTGTGGTTCAAGGCCCAGACGCAGCAGGACAGCGCGCACTATTACAATCTGAAGTTGCTCTGCGATCTCATCCAGAAACTGCAGCCGACGTTCTCGCAGGTCAATTCGTTTCAGGCCGACGCGATGGCGTACAACATCGCCAATCACGCCGATTCATGCGAAGACAAGTGGTATTGGATCCAGTCGGGACTGGCGACGCTGGAAAAGGGCATCGAGCGCACGCGGCAGAATTACAATCTCTGGTTTTATCTCGGCTTTCTTTACTTCGACCGGTTGGGCAACGGCAAGATGGAAGATTGCACGCGCGTTCGCGACAAGGAACTGCCGAACATCGACGAGCTGACCGACGCGCAGATCGAGTCGGTGTTCAGCAAGCCGAGAACGTGGACGCCGGGACACGCGCGGCCGGACGAGAACTTTCGCTTCGCCGCGTACTATTTATGGAAATCGGTCGCGACCAACACGGAAATCAATCCGCTGCGCACGGAGCGCCTCTACGGGGAATGCCTGCAGCACCTCGGCCTGTGGCGGGCGAATAAACCGGTCTCCGAATGGACGAAGTGGTCCGACGGCGGATCAGAGCCCTGGTACGCAGAGTTGCGCCGGCGCAATCATGAACGCGGCATGGACTACGATCAGACTGTTCCACAATTGCTGCGATGGTGCATGTACGAGCAGATTCACTTTTTCGGGGAGAAAACCCGAACGGCGCTGGCCAGCGGCAATATGAACGCCGCCGCTGTGAATAAGAAGGACACGGAGGACGCCTATCAGCGTTTTCTGACGTATTTTCCCGGCGAGAAGATCACGATCGCCGGGATCATCAAGGATTGGAACGATACCATGCAGAGGCAGAAGCGCTTCGGCGGAAAATCTTGAAACAGACGCAGTTGGAGAAGCAGCAGCAGCAGGGGCAGTGACCCGTGTGCCCATGGGCACACGGGTGATTTTCACCCTGAGAACCTTTTCGGGACGGATAGTTGCATCTTTTATTATTAGCAGCCCAAGTGTGGCGCAGGACCTAGATTGCGATATAGGTACAATCCGTCCTTGCCGGGCGCGACGATGTCTTTGCGGCCGTCGCCATCAATGTCGATGACCTGAAAGTGAATCCCGCAGCCTTTGCCCTGGCCGATCGGGCCGTAATCGACGATCTGCTTTGAGAAGCCTTCGCCGGTCCATTTAAAATAATAGATGCCCTGCGGATCGTATTCGCCCGGGTCGCCGCCGCAGTGCGCGCGATAGCGTTTGCCGGTCACCAGTTCGCATTCTCCGTCGCCATCCAGATCCACCCAGATGAGATCGTGGTACTGGCTGTTGTACGGATCGATCGGATGCCGCGTCCAGACGGTCTGTCCGTTGACGACTTTTTGTTCGCACCAATCGAGCCCGTAGCCGTGCGCCTGGCCGACGATCAGCTCGTTGACGCCGTCCTTATTGATGTCCGCGACAATGATCGGAACGCTGGCGCAGCCCAGGTCGATGCCCGGCATGTACTCCCACGGTCCGGAGAGCGGATCGGCCGGCGCCTTCAGGTATCCCTTATTGAGAATGATTTCACCGCGGCCGTCGCCGTCGATGTCGCCAAAGCCCAAGCCATGTCCGGTGGGTTTGTCGTAGGCGACGAATTCTTTGAATTTTCCAGTGCCTTTGCCGTTATCGGTGACTAGCTTGTAAAAGCGCTGCGGACGGCCGGGCGTGTTGGGCACGATTTCCAATTGCCCGTCGCCGTCGACATCCCACGCGCGCGTGGTTTCGATGCTGCCCACTTCGGCGATGACGTGTTCGTTCCAGGTCTTCGTGGGATCGCCCTTGGGATTTTCGCGCCAGCGGAGCGTGTTGCCCCACCAGCCGCCGGTCACAAAGTCGGTGTACCCGTCGCCGTTGACGTCCATCGCGATGGTGGAGAAGTCGTCGTAGTATTCGCCGTGCGCTTTGACTTCGCCGATCTTGTATTTGCGATCAAACTTCGGACCCGGATACCAGTACGCGCCGCAGACGATGTCGAGGACGCCGTCGTTGTTCACGTCGAACACTCCCGCGGACTCGTAGCGTTCGTGAGAGATGTGAATCTTTTCAAAGCGCAAGGGCATCGTGAACTCCCGGTTGTTTGTTCGCGTGTACCTTAGGGACCAGGGTCCCTAAGGTCATTCTGACCCTGGTGACTTTGGTCCCTAGGGTCATTCTGACCTTGGGGACAATTGTCCCTAAGGTCGTCCTCAAAAAATCAATTGTTGAGCAACGTCTTGAGGAATTTCACGCCGTTGGACGCGAGCTCATCCTGCGTGCGCGCCAACGGGCGCCAGATGGCGGCAGCGGCAGCGATGGCCTTGCATTCCGGCGTGAAGGATTCGATGACCGCATCGCCGCTGTAGCCGATTTCTTTCAAGCCACGCGCGAGGTCTTTCCACTGTACCTGGCCCGAGCCCGGCGCGCCGCGGTTGCATTCGCAGGCATGGACGTGCGCCAGCGAACTACCGGCGAGCTTGATCGCGTCGTAGATGCTGTTCTCTTCGATATTCATGTGAAAAGTATCGAGATGGATGCGCACCGCATCGCTGCCGATGTCGCGGACGAGGCGCACGCACTGTTCGCAGGTGTTGATCAGATCGGTTTCGAAGCGATTGAGCGGCTCGATGGCTAGCACGACGCCATGGTCGGACGCGATCCTGCCGGCGTCGCGCAGTCCCGTGACGGCCAGGTCCCATTCGCGTTTTTTCTGCTCGGCAGAAACCTGGCGGCGCTTGCCGACGGCTGAATACATCGGCCCGCAGAGGATTTTGGCGCCGATCGCTTCGCAGAATTCCACGGCGGCGCGAATATACTGAAGGCTTTCCACCCGGAATTTCGAATCCTCGTGGGTGAGATCGCGGCTGGGTCCGAATGCGCCGCAGACCAGCGGGCGAAGCTTGTTGGCCTGCAAGGCAGCTTTGACTTCCGACGCGCGGACGTGAGTGGGATCTTCCAGCGGAATCTCAAACGAATCGAATCCCATCTTCGCGGCTTTGGTAATCAGACCCAGCGACTCGGTCGTGAACGGCGAGGTCCAGACCCACGAGTTAACTCCGATTCCAATTGCCATAATAATAAGGGGCTCCTCAAGAGTGGGCCTGTTGGAATGGTCCTATATTGCGCCGCAAAACGCCGTTACTGCCCGGCGTTTTGCGGATCAACGTCCACATTTGGGCTGCTTCAACAGGCCCCTAGGGTGGGGGGATGCCAATCCGAAGTGCGGTTATCTCATCTTGCTGCGAACAACAGTCGATGGCGCGGCCTTTCATCATTATGTACTATGTAGCGCCGGTTTTCTGAATGGATTGGATTGTCAAATGATTGTCTAATCTTGCTCTTGTGATGGGCGCCTGGAGCACGACGCGCATGAACGAAAACGGACCTCTTCTGAGGTTAAAGGGCTGCGGCCGGATTCCGCCGCAGAACAACTGGAAGTTTCCGCATCACGTCCATCAGAGTTTTCATGAAATGATCCTGGTCGTACACGGACAGATTGAGACGCAGATCGCCGGGCAGGTGCTGCGCGGCAGAAAAGGCGATGTGCTCTGGTATCCCATGCAGACGCCGCACGCCGAGCGCTCTGTCGGTCGAGAAGCCATGGAAACGCTGTTTGTATCGTTCGAAGTGGATGACGACGCGGCACGGTCGGAGAGCTCTCCGCTGATTGCGTTCGACCGCAACGGTCGCATCGAACAGCAGCTTCGCTGGATATTCGACATGGTTCCCGGCGATGGCAAGGAAGAGAAGCAGGTGCTCGACTATCTGATGCACACGGCCTTCTTTGAATTTCAGCGCCTGACACGCAACCCGCAACCCAGCGATCTGTTGTTGCGCATCAAGCGCTTTGTTCGCGCGCACATTTCAGAATCCCTGACGCTCGACGACCTGGCGCGCGAAGTCAGCATCAGCCGATTCTATTTTTCACGGGTTTTTAGAAAACAGACGGGAATGACGCCGATGAATTATTTGCGGCGGCTGCGTGTGGAAGCGGCGGAAACGTTGATTTTAAGAACTCCGCTGGCTTTGAAAACAATTGCTGCGCAGGTCGGCTTTGCCGATGAGTATCATTTCTCGCGCGTGTTCCGAAGGGAAACAGGACATCCGCCCAGCGCGCTACGTCGTCGAACGAAAACTGACGTATAAATCCATCGGATAACTTTGGTCAGTGTGGTCAAAAGTAAAATGACCGTTTGCGGACTGGTGTGGATTTTTCAGCACACTGCATTCATTGGAAACACTCTTACATAGGAGAAAATGGCGAGGGTGCGTTAATTTGCTGACAAATTTAGAAATTCTGGACGCATTTGCACAAGATCTCCCATCACAGATACAGTTAAATGAACATTTAGTTCAAAAGAAGTGAAACAAATCGTGACGCAGGACGTCATGAACATGTTCTAGAAACGAGTTTACAAGTAGTCGAAGAAAAAAAGAGAACCCGCCGACAAACTTGGCGGTAAGCGGCGGGTTCGGTGTCGGCGTTAACGATTGAGCGTAGCCGTAAGGCTACGACAATTCCGACGTTTGTTATTCTCAAACGTCTAAGCGCCCTTGTCAATGGTGTGAAAAAAGAATTCCGCGTTGCGGATGATGGGGATGCTCTGTCCCCGCATCTGAAAATTCGTAACCAATCTCTGGAGGAATATCCATGGCTGTGCGCCTGCCGGCAAAGTCGTTGAAATACCTTGCCATTTCCAGCATTATACTTGTGTCTATAGGTATTTTGATGCTGCGAAATCGATCCGCGAGCCAGCCGGTGGCCGCACATCCCGTTAGTCTGCCGATGTGCCCGTGTCAGGGCGGCGGCGAACTAACGAAAACAGCGCTCGCCGGAGTCGCGGCAAAAGCGCGACCGCTGACGGATAAGATTCACGAAGGCGTCTTCGGCGAATTCGAACAGTGGGCGCAAGCCTACGCCGACGCGCCAACCGCGCAGGCCAAGGCCGCCATGGAACAGACCGGCGTCGCTCTGGCGACAAAGCGACGTGACGCGCTGAAATCCACGATCACCAAGGATCCCAAGCATGCGCTGGAATTGGCGGCCAGTTTCCGCCTGCGCCAGATTCTGCCGCCGTCGGTCGGGAAGTTGATGGAGCAGCGCATCGATGCCGATGCGGCGCTCTACGAAGTGGTCTCGAGCGACCCCAAAGCCGGCAATCAGCCGCCGTACTTTGAAGTGGGATACGACGCGAACGTTTTCCACGCGAACATTTACGGCGATACGCATCCGACGCCGTCGGTTCAGAAGCGCCCGTTGAACGGTATTGGCGTGGATCTCGAAATGGCGGTTAACGAATCGAGCGCTCGCATGCTGGAGCCTGAAGAGATCCTGAACGATCCAAAAATTCTCGCACAAGCCAAGATCGCCACGTGCCCGAAGACCGGCAAGCCGGCGTATGTGAACGGGCTGCCCACGGCCGTGGTGCGCGGCACGCAGTTGTATTTTTTCTGCTGCGTCGCGCACGGAAATGAGTTCATCCAGAAGTCGCAGGCCGCAGCGGCTTCGACCGGCCCGACGACCCGCTCGCCTACGGGAACAGGCTCCTTGCCGACCACCAATCCCAGCGAGTTGCCTTCAGGTTTGACGTTCGGAAAGCATCGCTATCTGTTGATCCGCGCGTGCTGGTCAGATCAGCCTTCGGAGCCGGTCAACGAATACACGGCGTATGACGTACTGCGTCAGTTGGATCAATATTATACGGAAGATTCCTACGGGAAATTCAGCATTCTGCCGACAGTGACTCCGTTGATCACTCTGCCCAAGACCTACACCTGGTATGTCACCACCGGAAACGACGATACCACTCATCCACAGAATCCGCGCTACTGGGCGAACGTGAAAGCCGACGCCCTGGTGGCCGCCAAAGCCGCTGGTTATGATCCGTCTGCCTACGACTTCGTCGGTCTGCGCTGCAATTTTGGAAACGTCGCGTCACTCTCCGGCTATCCGATGCTGTTGTCGAATAACGGCGCGTCGACATGGGTGCACGAACTGGGCCACGATCTCGGCTATCCACACGCCAACGCCTATAGCTGTCCCACCCCCGACGCGGCGGGATCTGGAATCGAATACGGCAATCCTTTCGATGTCATGGGCGGCGGCGGCGACGGCGGCCCCAGTGCGCCGGGCACCGTGAGCGGCTCGCCGATCGGTCACAACAACATTTCGTTCAAGAACCTCATCACGGGCTGGCTGCCGGACTTCAACATTAAAGAAGTCACCGCCAGCACCAGCGGCACGTATAACCTGGTCGCCATGGATACCGGGTTCATCAACCCGGGAAACACCTACGGCCTGCGCATGTACAAGGACGACTACCGCGACATTTACGTGGAGTTCCGTCACAATCAGTTCGCCGCGGATCCGTATCTTTGGAACGGCGTAACCGTGAACTTCAGCCCCGGCTTCTGGGGCGACTACGGCGGTCAAACGGCGGGTTCCGGGCTAATCCGTACCGGCGATAACTGGGGTGGTTACTTGCCAGGCCAATTGGGCAATTATCCCCCCATCAATGCGCTTAACGTCGGTCAGCGGTCCTCAATAGGCTCAGACGTCTTGTTGATCGGCGAGACGATGTCGGATAACAAATCCGGGATCTACATCACGCCCATCGCATCGCATGGTCCGACTGGGACGGCGCAATCGTCAATCGATGTCGTGGTCAATATCGGTGATTTCTCAGCGCTGCCGACGCCGACAGTCTCCGTCTCTTCGCCCGGCGGATACGCCTACAATCCCGGCCAGTCCGTTACAGTAGCGGCTAATGCTCAAGACAGTGGAAACGCCCTTGCGTACTTCTGGGATTTTGGCGATGGTCTCTACAGCACCGATTGTATGCCGTCCGAAACGCACGCCTTCGCCAAGGCGGGGCTCTACCGCGTGCGTTGCGTGGTTTCGGACATGAAGGGACATCTGGCTTCGGATTCCAAAGTCTTTACGATTGGCAACCCAACGCAAGTCATGGTCTCAGGCACTTGCACGGTGCTGGACTTCCCCGGCAATTCCACTGTCGCCGGCGCGCAGGTATCCGGATGTGGCGAAACAGTCTATAGCGATTCAAACGGCAACTATAGCATGCATAACACTACGGGCGGAATTCCGACGGCGTTCAAGACTGGCTACCGCGGCAACCTTCCGATCACGCCCGGAGGCGTTAACCCGGTAGATCCGTTCTATCGAAATCTGGAAACCAATGTCGGGAGTATTCCAGCGGGCCAATCACATCCCGCCCCCTTCTCGTCGTGTCATTACGGCACCGTCGCGCTCTCACCAAACGTCGCATCGGTTGCGAAGGGCGGCACTTTCACCATTACGGTGACCCGTGACATGGTGGACGGCACAGTAGGGCATCCACTCCCTTATACCCCTGCTTATAGCGCCTGGATTCAGCAAGCGGTCCCCGTATCGGTCTGGATCCCCGGCTTTGGAGACGGCGTCAGTCAAAGCCCGTATGGCCTTCACGATATTGCCAACGCCATCAATCTGCTGAAAATCAAACCCGCGACCCCGGTAGGCCAGTTCACGACTTCGGCGCTGCATCTTGTCCCGACCAACAAGCCCACGCACATCCAGTGGGACTTCACCATTCCCGCAAATGTCACGCAGGTCACTGCCACGGTAACGGTGAACTCGGACGGCGTCGCGGACCCGCCGCGCGTGATTCAGTTCTATGTCCAGAATTCCGACGGCAGCAACAACGGATCGCTGGGATCGTACCTGCCGCTCAGCCAGGCAGCCGGACAACTTCAGTTGACCATCACCGATCCCACGGCGCCACCCTGTGCGACTCTCTACGCAATTCAGCCCAACGCACAGGAACCCACCGGCACGGTCGGCGGAGTCAACGGCGTCTTTCAAGTCAACCTCGATAAAGCGTCCGCAACCGATCTTCCCGTTCAATTTCAAGTCGTGCAACAGACCGGTGGAGAAGTCGGCGCCACGACCAACACCTTTGGCAACCCCACCAGCGCCGCGGTCTATGGTACGGACTACCTGGTGCAAGACAGCACCGGCGCCAACATTCCGCTGGCAGGCGCTTCGCTGACCGGGACGGTCGTGGTGAAGGCCAATACGACCAGCGCACAGTTCTTCATTGTGCCGATCGATAATGGAAAGCTGCTGCCCAACCGGGTCGTCGATCTTCAGATTATCGGCTCAGGCACGTCGTATGTTGGCGGCCCGGCCTCAAGCAAATCGGTCGCCTACGTGCCGAACAGCACCGACGGAACGGTTTCCATTATCGATACTGCCACATACAGCCAGATCGTGGCCATTCCGTCGGGCTCGACGCCCTACGGTATCGCCACCACGCCTGATCCCACCGCCGGGATCGGCGTCTGGGTCACGAACAAGGGCTCGAACACGGTCACTGTCATTCAGGGCGGAACTCAGGTCAACACGATCAACGTCGGCGCCGGACCGACGGGGATCGCGTTCCAGCCGAATTTCACCAATCCCCTGCTTTCGAATTTCCCCTTTGCCTACGTCGCAAATTTTACAGCGAACACGGTCAATGTCATCGATACCACCGCGCAAGCTGTGCTTGGAACGCCCATCGCAGTCGGAACGGGTCCGCAAGGCGTCGCGGTGACGCCGGACGGTTCGTACGTCTACGTGGCCAACGCCACCAGCGGAAACGTGTCGGTGATCAGCACCGCGACCAACCTTGTTGTCGCGACCATTCCAGTCGGCACAAGTCCGATCGGTATCGCCGCGGGCCAGGGTGTCGTCTATGTCGCCAACAGTGGTGGAGGCTCAGTATCCGTCATCAATATCGGCACGAATACCGTGACCAGTACTATCACCGTTGGCGCGAAGCCCCAGGGCCTTGCGATCAGTCCCGACGGCTCGACTTTATACGTTGCGAATACTACAGGTAACAGCGTTTCCGTTATCAATACTGCGACGAACACGGTCACAGCGACGATTCCAATGTCGCCGGCCACCGGGCCTTTGGGTGTCACGGCCGACCCGGCGGGCGCTCTTGTGTACGTGACGTGCGGCAATTCCAAAGTCGCGGTCATTGACGCCGTCAACAAGATCCTGAAGTCGACCTTTGCCGTCGGCGTCGGAGCAGGCAGTCTCGGAAACATTGTGGGCGCC
>Ga0206927_1190_pt1 | contig 12321 bp, 11 predicted proteins | sample Alteio_BWOrgHeat_60_FD_153249 | JGI IMG/M metagenome (GOLD analysis project Ga0206927, IMG submission 153249) | Enriched cells from forest soil in Barre Woods Harvard Forest LTER site, Petersham, Massachusetts, United States -... | ecosystem: Environmental > Terrestrial > Soil > Temperate forest >... | reverse complement strand
ATTGTCGGGGTCAATTCTCCTGAATCTACAGTCCATTCGTGAGGAAGTAATTCAATCCTTTTAATCTTTTCCACATGCCCTAAATCTTCATTCATCTTGTCAACTTCCTCCTGAATTCTTTTAATAACTTCCGGTTTTTTTATTAAATCTTCATTAGTAACAAGAGCGGGAATGTCTTTTATCTTGCACCAATCCCGAACATAATTAAAAGAAGGAACTATAAAGGCAGCAGGAAATCTTTGGTTCTCACCGATTACAATTAATTGTTCGATGAAAGGAGATTCCTTGAATTTATTTTCGATAGCTTGTGGAGCAATATATTTTCCTCCCGATGTTTTAAATATTTCTTTCTTCCTGTCGGTAATCTTCAGGAACTTACCTTCAAATGTTCCTATATCACCTGTATGGAAGTATCCATCTTTATCAATTACTTCGGCAGTTAAATCAGGCTTTTTGTAATAGCCCATCATCACATTCGGACCCTTGCATAGAATCTCTCCATCATCAGCAATTTTTACTTCAACACCATTAATCACCGGACCAACAGTTCCGAATTTACAATTGCCAGGCTCCAAAGTATTTACAGAAATAACCGGAGAAGTTTCAGTTAAACCATATCCTTCAATAATAGGAATTCGAGCAGCCCAGAATATTCTTTGTAATCGCGGTTGAAGAGCAGCACTGCCGGATACAATAGCTTTTAATTGTCCGCCCAACGCCTCTCTCCATTTATTAAAGATAATCTTATTTGCAATCTTTAATTGGAACTCATACCACCAACCATTGGCTCCATCATGCTCATATCTTAAGCCGAGATTAACAGCCCAAAAGAAGAGAATTTTCTTAATTCCTTTTTGCTCCTTTCCTTTATCAATAATTCTTGCATATACTTTTTCTATCAAACGAGGAACGGCAGAGAAAAAGTTTGGATGAACCTCACGAATATTATCTCCAATTTTATCAATACTTTCAGCATAACAAACCGTTATTCCAAGATAAATATAAACATAAACCAGAGTCCGTTCAAAGATATGATTGATAGGCAAAAAACTTAACGCCATCTCCCCGAAATGAACCGGAGGAAGGTGTTCGCAAGAAATAATATTACTGAGAATATTTGCATGAGATAACATCACTCCCCTAGGAACGCCGGTAGTTCCGGATGTATAAATAATTGTTGCAAGATAATTACCATCAATACCTTCTTTAATCTCACTAAGTTTATTGGCATTGATATTCTGTATTCCTAACTCCTTAATCTCTGTCCAATGTTTTGCTCCTTCAATTTTATTAAAAGTATAAACTCCTTTTACTGTGGGGCACTCCTTTATTATATGTTGAATTTTATTGTACAAATCAATATCGGAAACAAAAACCAACTTAACCTCTGCATCATTGAATATAAATTTAAATTCCTCTTCGCTGATAGTTGGATAAACCGGAACATGAATTGCTCCAATCTGCAACATACCCATATCTATATAGTTCCACTCAGGACGATTGTTTGAAATAGTTGCAATCTTATCGCCACCACCAATTCCCATTGCCATCAAGCCATAACTGATACTATTAGAGTTTGAAATAAATTCTTCGACACTATGATTTTCCCATTTCCCCTCTTCTTTTGCGATAAACATAGTAACTTTAGAAAAGTTTTGAGCTAATCTCGGAAGCAGGTCGAATAAACGGGTAGGGGTCATTTAATTTATTTATTATGTTAATGATTCGGATTTTTAAAGATAACTTTGCCAAAATTAATATAAATAAATGGAAGAATGGTTATAGAGAATGATTTTACAAGGATGCTGAATATAAAGTTTCCGATAATCATGGCTCCTATGTTTTTAGTTTCTAATGAGGCGATGATGAAAGAAGCTATGAATGTAGGTATAGCAGGTGCCTTTCCATCTCTCAATTTCAGGAAGGAGGAAGAATTGGAAATTATTCTGAATAACCTAAATGAATTTAAAAGAACTCCTCCTCCAAAAGGGAATTATGGTATTAATCTCATCGTTCAAAAGACTAATATATATTATGAGAAGCATTTAAAGATTTGTGTTGATAAGAAAGTTCCTTTCTACATTACTTCCCTTGGAAACCCTAAGGATGTAATCGAGGCTGCTCATTCTTATGGAGCAAAAGTTTTTTGTGATGTAACCAATATAACTCATGCTGAAAAATCGGCTTCTTATAATTGTGATGGATTTATTGCTGTTGGTCAGGGAGCAGGTGGTCATGCAGGTCCTTATCCTTTGCAGGTTCTCATCCCTACTTTGAAAAAACATTTTCCAACTATTCCTGTCATTGCTGCAGGTGGAATTGCTGATGGATATGGTATTGCATCTGTTTTAACTGCTGGTGCATCAGGGATTTCCATCGGAACGAGATTTATTGCTTCCAATGAATCGAAAGTGAGTGATGAATATAAAAATGCGATTGTTAATGCAAGCATGGATGATATTATTATGACCACTCGTCTTTCCGGGACTCCGAGTAATATCATTAATACTCCTTATGCTCAGAAGATTGGCACAAAACAAAATTGGTTGGAGCGTTATCTATCCAATCATAAATCAACCAAGAAATATTTCCGTATGCTTGTTCAGATAAAAGGAATGAAGAGTTTAGAACAGGCAATCATCCCGGGAAGTTATAAAACGCTATGGGAAGCGGGACAATCCGTTGAATTGATTAAAGACATTATGCCGTGCAAGGAGATTATCGAACGATTGATTAATGAAACTGAAATTGCAATAAAAGAATTAAACAACGAAATAAAACTATGAAAAGAAGAAATCCATATCCCTATTACCGTTTCTTTTCCTATTTTTGCACCTTCAAATTAAAATGACTCCGTAGCTCAGTTGGTAGAGCAGCTGACTCTTAATCAGCGGGTCCAGAGTTCGAATCTCTGCGGGGTCACACTTTAGAATTTTTTTTGTTTCAACAATTCTTTGTAAGTTTTCTCTTAATAATTATATTTTACTTGCTTTTTTTATAATTATCTTTGCATAATAAATTTAAAAAAACGATTAACATGAAAAAAATTCAAATTTATTCCATACTATTATTCTTGATAGTGGGAACTGCATCTAAATCATTTGCGCAACAACAAGTTCAGGATGTTTTGCAAGGAGGAATACATGATGCCAATTTACTGGCTCAGGATTACATTGCGCCTTTTGGTAAAGCATTTGGGTCAATGTTAAATGAAGGTTGGTATAATACCGCTAAAACCCATAGTTTTCCCTTTTGCGATTTAACCCTCTATTGGAACTGGGCTATGGTTCCTTCTTCTGATAATAATTTCACTATCCCGAATAATTTGAATGTTTTACAACTTCAAAACCCTTCTTTAGGTAATACATCACCCACTATTGCAGGTGGGACAGGAAATGGACCTTCCATGAATGTGATGGTTAATAATCCATTAACAGGAAGAGATACGGCAGTTACTAATTTTAAAATGCCTGGAGGTTTAAGTTTGAAAATAGTTAGTTTACCCATTGCTCAACTAACCGTTGGACTGATAAAAAATACCGATATTTCTTTCCGTTATATGCCAACTTTCAATATTCCTGGAGCAATAAATGCAAGTGCAAGTTTATGGGGAATCGGTTTAAAACATGATCTTATTAAAGATTTTTCTGTTTTAAGTATGATTCCAATTGATTTTTCTATTCAAGGAGGATACACTGGTTTTAAATCATCAGTAGGACTTAGTTTAGAACCTGATGCAAATGCAATTCAAACGGGCGCTGATTACAGTAATCAGAAAATGGAATTTGACGTAAATTCATATACTGTTAATCTGATACTTTCGAAAAAACTTCCTTCTGTAACTTTTTACGGAAGCGTAGGATATGAACATTCAAGTTCTAAATTCAGCATTTTAGGCACCTATCCTATTACCACCTTGAATGCAAATGGTCAAACTCAGGTAACTGATATAACAGATCCTGTAAGTTTAAATTTAGCCGGAGTTAATGGCATGAAAGCAAATGTTGGAGTTCGTTTCAGGATAGTTATTTTCACTCTTCATGCTGATTATACATTTGCCTCTTATGGAGGATTTACAACCGGATTTGGAGTTGACATTGATTTAAAATAAATTATTAACCGCTTGTAAAAGAAAAAGCCTCCCTGAATTAATCAAGGAGGCTTTTTCATGAAGGTTAATCAAATTTTATCTCTGTATTTTAACATTGACAGCATTTAAACCTTTTTTCCCTTGCTCTACGCTAAAGGAAACGTGATCATTGTCACGAATTTTATCCACAAGACCTGACATGTGAACAAATACGTCTTCTTCAGTTCCGTCGATACGGATAAAGCCGAATCCTTTAAGAGGATTGTAGAACTTTACGACACCAGTTTTCATTTTATTTTAAATTTAATAATTAATAATGCGCAAAGATACTAATAATTCTAATGTCCAAGGATTTTATTCATTATTTTGTTATTTTTACAATAGACTATAAGCATCTTTAAATAAGAAAGCCCCCCGAATTTCGAGAGGCTTTCCTTTAAGGCAAATAAATATTATTTATTTCTGTCTTTTTACATTAACAGCGTTAATACCCTTTTTCCCTTGCTCTAAATTGAAGGAAACAAGGTCACCATCGGTTACCATGTCAACTAAACCGGTTTGATGTACAAATACATCTTCTCCTGTTCCATCTACCGTAATAAACCCAAAACCCTTACCCATGTTGAAGAACTTTACTACTCCTGTTTTCATTTTTCTTTAAAATTTAAATTATTAATACTGCAAAGATACGCATAATTAGCATAGCAGGGGATATTATTTGTTAATATTATCATTTTCAATAAGATAATTTCAATTAATCCCAATGTCTTATGTATCTTTGCAACATATTTAACCCCTTAGATTATGGCAAAACCTCATTCAGCTATTTATTCGATTCTTACCCTTCGTTGTCCTCGATGCAGAAGCGGTAAATTATTCGTTAAATCTTCTCCTTATCCATATAAAACAATGGCACAGATGCCTGAAAAATGTCCTGTTTGCGGATTAGATTTTAATCCCGAGCCAGGCTTTTATTGGGGAGCAATGTATGTAAGTTATGGGCTTACTGTTGCATTTTCGGTATTTAATTATGCCTGGATGTACCTCATCTGGGGATGGGTAACCTGGCAGTTTCTTATTGTCAATGCAATATTATTAGTCATTATGATTCCGGTTACTTTTCGATATGCCAGATGTATCTATTTTTATATCATTCAAGGATTTGAATCTAAATTCAAGGGCGAGGAATGAGATATTTCAGCATAAATAACCTTTTTAAGTTATTTCTGATAATTTTAGTCTTTTCAACATCCTCCTGCACTCTTGGAAGGTTTATCTGGTATAATTTTGCTGATATTACTGATTATAAAATCTTCCCTTCTCGTCCCTTAAAAGCATCCACACCTTTTTATCATTTTCAGGAAGGGATTAATAATCCATCTGTAAATGAAGTATTGAAGAATGAGGCTAAAGAAAAAGGATTTAACGCTTTCGATGACCTTGTTTCAAAAAACAAATCGGTTGCTTTTCTCATCATCAGAAACGACAGTATTTTGTATGAGAATTATTACCATGATTATACCGACAGCTCCATTGTTCCTTCCTTTTCTATGGCTAAATCTGTTATTTCGATGTTGCTGGGAATTGCAAAAGGAGAGGGCTATATAAAGGATGAGTCGCAGCCGATAACTGATTATATTCCCGAATTAAAAAACAAAGGTGGATTTGAAAAGATTACTATTAAAGACCTTTTGCAGATGGAATCGGGGATTAAAAGCAGCGAAAATTATTATTCACCTTTCAGCCATGTCGCAAAACTTTATTATGGAAGAAATCAAATGCGGATGATTAAGAATTTAAAGGTTGAGGAGCCACCGGAAAAAGGATTTAAATATAAAAGCATTAATTCTCTTTTATTGGGATTGATATTGGAAAGGGCTACCGGTAAACAAATAACCACATACTTGCAGGAAAAAATCTGGACTCCGATAGGCATGGAGTTCGATGCTTCCTGGAGTTTGGATAAAAAGAAAAACGGATTAGAGAAAACATTTTGCTGCCTTAATGTAAGAGCAAGGGATTTTGCAAAACTCGGAAGATTATATCTGAACAAAGGCAATTGGAATGGCAAACAGATAGTGCCAATGGAATGGGTCATGAAATCCACAATCAATTCTCCAAATAATTCAGTTTGGTGGTACAGTTATCAATGGTGGCATCAAAATCCTAATGATGGCGATTTCTTTGCCGATGGCTTTCTCGGTCAGTTTATTTATGTTTATCCGGCAAAAAATATCATCATGGTAAGATTAGGAAAGAGATATGGAAAAGTGAAATGGCCAGACATGTTTGAAGAATTAGCTCAGAAATTATAAATGTTAAATTATAAATAATATATGGAAAAAGTTAGATGCAAATGGTGTTTATCAAGTGAAAAAATGATGGCGTATCATGATAAGGAATGGGGAGTTCCGGTGCATGACGATAATTTATTGTTCGAATATATCGTCCTCGATGCTTTCCAGGCAGGCTTGAGCTGGTCAACAGTATTGAACAAACGCGAAAACTTCGAAAAAGCATTCGATAAATTCAATGCAAAGAAAATTGCAAAGTATGATGAAAAGAAGATTGCTGCCTTAATAAACGATGCAGGAATCATCCGCAATAAAGCCAAGATACATGCCACAGTTGGCAATGCAAAAGCATTCCTCGAAATTCAAAAAGAGTTTGGCTCTTTTGATAAATTCATCTGGCAATTTACCAAGGGAAAAACCATCAATCATAAATTAAAAGACCAAAGTCAGATACTCGCCCGTTCCCCCGAATCGGATGCTATGAGCAAGGAATTAATCAAGCATGGATTCAAGTTTGTCGGCACTACCATTTGTTATGCTTTCATGCAGGCGGCAGGGATGGTAAATGACCATTTGACAGGGTGTTTCAGGCATAAGCAGGTTTAATGTAATCTGAAAATACCTGTAAAAGTAAAAGCCCTCCGATTTATCATCAGAGGGCTTTTACTTTATACTTAAGACTTGGTATTTTGTATCTTATTTTCCCAAAAAAGGAAACCAATCCGACCAAACCCTTGTTTTATCGGTTCCATCATAACAAACTCTAACCATATAATCTGTTCCATGAACAAATCCATCCTGAATAATTATATGTTTATCAGTTGAATGAGTCTCAACTATTGGTGCGCCTCCTATCTGCGTCTGGATATAAGTTCCATGGCAATATTTTGCTGATTTAACAATATTTATTTCAGCCCTTCCTGCAACACCATCAACCGCTTCAATACTATTTATTTTTGCTTTATCCATCTGACCAACACCTTCTCCGATTTTAGCCATCGTTAAACCAGTGCTTGCCAAAGCAGTAGCGTTTCCGCCTTGCTGAGTATTTACCGGTACAGAAATAGCTTTTAATTTTTCTGCAAAGATATCCTTCATATCATTTGCAGCTTTTTCATCCATCGGAGCTTTGCTTGCGATAGCTTTATCACGAGCAGTTTTATAGTTCCCGCCCGCCAATATCACATCAGCCTCGACAGTTCCGGTAAATACATAATAAGTATTACCTGGAATTCCGGTAGTAGAAGATGTCCAAGGCGATTTAATCCTTATCCAAATCTCATCCATCTCTACAAGCGTTTTCTGCGTATAATCTGTTATTACTTTTTCCATAAATGTTTAGTTAAATTGTTTAATTAATTAGTGAACTGCAAATATACTATTAAAAATTTCAATAAAGTGCAAGAAAAATTTATTAATTTTTTTCAGATTGATTATTTCAGGGTTTATTTTGATGAATTACCAGGTATTTTCTTTCAAAACCACTTGCAAGTTTGATAAAACGACTTGCAGGTTTGTCAAAACGACTCGCAGGTTTAGTAAAACGACTTGCAGGTTTGTTAAAACTGTTTGCAATTTTGTTAAAATTTATTGCAGTTTCATTAAAACCAATTGCAGTTTTGTTAAAACGGCTTGCAGTTTTAGTAAAATGAGTTGCAGTTTTGACAAAACTGTAAGTCCTTTTGGACTAAAAACGATAGGTTTTCACCACCCCGATTTATCAGATATCAATCATTTAGCTGTATTTTGATATTTTTGGAGGATAATTATAAACCAAAAACATCATTTATTGGCAATAATCATCCAAAATCAGGTTTTTAATGGGAAAGAGTTTTTTGGGTCGGATATTACTCCTTATATATAGGTAGCAAAAATCATTATCTGATTAATAAAATTTCCATACCTTTGTTTTTTATAATTGAATATGAACTTTTAAATTTAAAATACAATGAAAAAAATCTTTACTTTAACTTTTATCCTTTTTAATTTAATGGGTTTTGGACAGACTGCGTATATTCCTAACTATGGCAGCGATAATGTAACTGTTATTGATGTAGCAACAAATTCTTATATTACTACAATTCCTGTTGGAACCGAACCGGATGGGGTATCTGTGAGCAATGACGGAAATAGGGTTTATATTACAAATTATTTTGGAAATTCAGTTAGTGTTATAAACACAACTACAAATACTGTTTCTAATACAATAGCTGTAGGTAGCAATCCTTTTGGAATTGCTGTAAGCCCTGATGATAGTAAATTTTATGTTGCAAATGTTAATGCTAATACTGTAAATGTTATTAACATAGCCACTAATGGCGTTACAGCTTCAATTGCAGTTGGCAATTCTCCTTTAGGTGTATCAATTACACCTGATGGAAGCAAGGTATATGTTACAAATAGCAATATAAATACAGTTAGTGTTATTAATACGGCAACCAATTCTGTTTTATCTACAATAGTTGTTGGAACATCACCTACAGGAATAACTACAAGCCCCGATGGTAGCAAAGTTTATGTTGCTAATTTAAATTCTCATTCTGTAAGTGTAATAAGCACTGCTGCTAATAATGTTACAGCAACAATTCCTGTTGGCAATAATCCTTATGGAATAGCTATTAGTCCTGATGGAACAAAGGTTTATGTGGCGAATAGAGGTAATTATACAATAAGCGTAATAAATACTACCACCAATTCAATTGAAGCTACAATTCAAATTGATTGCATAAGCCCTCAGGGTATATCAGTCAGCCCTGACGGAAGTAAATTATATGTTGCATGCTATCAAGCACAAAGAGTGAGTGTAATAAACACAACAACTGATACTGTTTCGACTCAATTAGGAGCAGGCTCTAATCCCGTTGCATTGGGTAATTTTATATCCTCACATGTTAGTGGTATTCCATCTCTAACCAACCCCACCTCAGCCCTCTCCATCTACCCAAATCCAAGCAATGGTTTATTTACAATCTCCAATAATTCTCAACTCTCCATTCTCAACTCTCAACTAACTGTTACCGATGTTTTAGGTAACATCATCTGCCAGCAATCAAAAGTAACAGAAAACACTGTTTCTATTGATTTAAGAACTCAGGCAAATGGAGTTTATTTTGTTAAGATGATTACCAATAATGAAACTCTGCTAGGGAAGTTGGTGAAAGAATAATTGTTTAAAACTCAGACTTTATTTCGGAGGCGGTTGTCCCTTTAGTTCTTGTGCTTTTGCATTCCAGACTGCTGCATTGGCTTTGTCGCCTTTGTAGCCATAAGTCATGCTCAGATAATTGATTATTGTTAAATCGGTGGGAGAATATTTTAATGCTTCGAGGAAACAATTTATCGCCTCATCCCACTTGCCCAAAGTGCCATAAGCACTGCCGAGATTTTTGAGCGCATCAACATATCTTGGATTCCATTTTACGGCTTCGGTAAAATAATTCAGCGATTCGCCAATGCGTCCAAGTTCGAAGATAATCACGCCTTTATTATTCCATGTTTTATCATCGCGAGGATTATATTTCAAAGCTGTATTGTAACATTTAAAGGCGTTTGTGGTATCCTTTCGCTTGTAATAAACCAATCCCATATCACGGTATGCATCAAAATAGGCAGGATAAAGATCAATAGCTTTCTGCATTTCCTGGATGGCATGAGTATATATTGCATCGCGCTTTATGGAATCTTTTTCATTCACGGCATCGCGGTTTTTTAATTCTATTCCTAATAAATAATGATTGCGGCAGGAGTTCGGAGAATCCTCAACTCCCGCGACATATAAGGACATATTATCGTACCACACCGGATTTCGAGTAATGGTTTTGAAAGAATATAAAGCGAGAATTACCGCTGCCACCGCAAGAATTTTTGTGTTGGCTTTCAGGAAATCAGTGACTTTAGTAAATTTAATTTCTGTTTGTTCGGCTTTGAAAACTTTGGTTAAAAGATAAGCGATTATCAGGCAAAAGCCGAGAGAAGGCAGGAATAACAGGCGGTCTGCCATCACCGTACCAATGATTACCAACAGATTGGAAACGATGAAAATGGTGATGAGATAAAATAAAATTCCAAAGGCAACGACATCTTTTTTACGGATTTTATAAACTGCATATCCGGCTATAGCAAGATAAATAAATGTGGAAATAATGACGCGATAATCGGAGAGTTTCATCAGCACAATTTCGCTGTAAGAATAATCATCAGCAAGATGAACAGGGAAAATAAGCAATAACAAATATCTTCCGAGAACATACATTGCCGTGGCAAAGCGCGTGATGAAATCTGGGGCGCTTGCCAGAACATTATCGAGCATCACCACTTCTTTTGTGTTTACAACCCCACCCAAAACTGAATTTCGAATCATGATATATGCCAGTGCAGCAATGCCTAATGGAATGATTGAAATCAAGGATTTCTTTATCGGAAGTTTTTTGAAAACAAATAATAAAATGGGGATGACGGCTAAGAAGGTTATTGCATTTTCTTTAGCCATGGTGGCAAGGAAAAATGCAATTGCTGAGAGAATTAATTTCAGCATTTTATTTGATTGGAGATAATCTAAAAGGAAATTAATACTTACAATACTGAATAATAAACAAAGGATTTCGTCACCACTTTTTATGTTGGCAACCACTTCGGTATGCACGGGATGCGCCATGAACAGCATGGCAGTGATAAATGAAACCAATAAATTATTATTAAACAACCTGCATAAAAGTTTGAATAAAAGGAAGCCCATAAAAGCATAAAGCAAAATATTTATAAGATGACCCGCCGAAGGATTGTCAGGAAAAAATTGCCACTCAATGGCAAACATTACCAGGGACAAAGGACGATATAATTCATCATTACTTGCCCAATAACCATAACGATAGGAGGTATGTAAAAGGGTTCCAATACCAGCGGTACCTTGCTTCACAACAAAGTTTTCTTTGATGACAGAATAGTCATCTAAAGTATAAGTATAATTGATAGTTTGAGCATATAAGAGGAAACCAAACAAGGCTATAATTAAGCCAAGTGATAACTTTAATTTGTTCTTTGAAGATTTAGTTTTTTGTTGCCGGATAGGATTAGCAGATGCTTTATTGCTTAGCTCAATCTTTTCTTTCCTGGTTAATTTTCGTTGTTTGTCCATGAGTAGTTTTTTTGTAAAAGATTTTTAAACAGAATAAAACAAAAGAAACCCATCAATGAAATAAAATATACCGATTGCTCCGACAGCAAGGCTAAGTAACCAAATGTATTTCTTTTTCATGAGTGCAGAAATTGATGAAAGCAAAATTGAAATCTGCAGGAAGATAACAGCCGTTCCAAAGACTTCGGAATGTTTTTTTGATTCATCACGGATGTCTTCATATTTTTTTGCAACACCTTTTAAAGAATCTTTTTCAAACTCATATCTTTTAACATTTTTTGTATAGCTTGCTATTTTCTTCTGGTATTCATCTTCAATATTCGGAGAGGTGGTTTTGTCTTTCATATCATCCAATTCCAATTGCAATTTATCTTTTTGCAAATCATAAATGTATCCTTTAATACTCTTAGCCTGGTAATGTGCCCATTGGTCGGAAGCCAGTGTTTGATTTAATAATGATCTTGTACTGTAACCTCCACCTTTAAAGGTAGAAAAGGTAGCGCATACTGCAATTATAACGGTTGTGATTGCAAGATAAGTTGTCCATTTTTCTTTTTCTTCTGCCATATAATTTTTATGTATTATAGTATATTACCCTTTCCACCTTTTTGGTTTAGGCTGATTTTCCATTCGGATTTGAATTCCTATATTAATACCGTAACTGCTGAAGGGATAAGTTTCATTGCCTTCAAAAGTTGTTTGCTTTGCACCATCAGGCAAAGTACTTAATTGATCAACTCCATTTACCTGGTAAGAAGTTCGTTGCCCTTGCGTTGGGATAAAGAACTGACTATTTAAGGCTC
>Ga0206927_1065_pt2 | contig 12339 bp, 12 predicted proteins | sample Alteio_BWOrgHeat_60_FD_153249 | JGI IMG/M metagenome (GOLD analysis project Ga0206927, IMG submission 153249) | Enriched cells from forest soil in Barre Woods Harvard Forest LTER site, Petersham, Massachusetts, United States -... | ecosystem: Environmental > Terrestrial > Soil > Temperate forest >... | reverse complement strand
CGCAGCACTGGCCGTGGCATTGATTGCATCGCCGCGCGCCAGTTCCGCTGCTGCTGCGCCAAAATTACGCGTCGTCGGCCGCGCGGGCGTGGGCGTGGACAACGTGGACATCGAGGCCGCCACGCAGCACGGCACGGTGGTGATGAACACGCCCGGCGGCAACACGATCACGACGGCGGAATTGACCTTCACGATGATTCTTTCGCTCGCGCGCAAAGTGCCGCAGGCGCACGCGACAATGGTTGGCGGAAAATGGGATCGCAAATTATTTCAGGGCGTTGAACTTGCCGGAAAAACTTTGGGCGTTCTGGGAATGGGACGGATTGGAACGGAAGTCGCCAAGCGCGCGATTGCTTTTGGGATGCGTGTCGTCGCTTACGATCCATATTTGACCGAGGAACGCGCGAAAGCGATTGGCGCGGAATTTGCCGAAAGTTTGGACGACGTTTATCGCGCGGCGGATTTCATCACGGTTCACATGCCGGTGACGAAGGAAACGAAAGAAATGCTGAACGCCGCGGCGTTCGCGAAGATGAAGCCCGGCGTGAAAATTGTGAATTGCGCGCGCGGCGAAATTATTTCGGAAACGGATTTAATCGCCGCACTTGAGTCTGGAAAAGTCGCCGGAGCCGCGCTGGATGTTTTTGCAGTCGAGCCGTTGCCCGCCGATCATCCGTATCGCAAACAGCCGAATCTGATTTTGACGCCGCACCTTGGCGCGAGCACGGAAGAGGCGCAGGAAAAATGCGGCATCGAAGTCGCCGAAGTCATCGCGGGCTATCTGCTCACCGGCGAAGTCCGCAACGCAGTGAATCTACCGTATCTCGATGCGAAAACTTACGAACAGGTCAAACCGTATCTGCCACTCGGCGAAGCTCTTGGAAAATTGCTCGCGCAACTTTCGCCGGAAAATGCAGACCGCGTTTACATCACTTACGGCGGCAATGCACGACTGTTGCCGAACATTGATCCGGTCACGCGCGCCGTTCTTCAAGGATTTTTGGCCAGCAAAAATTTGAAGGATTTGAACAACGTCAATGTGCGCACGGTTGGGCAAAGCATCGGCATCACCGTCGAGGAAAAAAAATCGGACGAGCCGGTGACGTTCAACGAATGGGTTCATGTGCAATTATTCAGCGGCGCAAAAAAATTGATTTCGGCTGGCGGAACATTTTTCGGTTCGCCGAACAATCCGCGAATCGTGCGGCTGTTCAGCCAGTCGGTTGAGATTCCGGTGACTGGCACGCTTTTGCTTTTGAACAACAAAGACCGGCCGGGCATCGTCGGGCATCTCGGCACGCTGCTTGGAAAACATAAAGTCAATATTGCAAGCATGAGCCTGAGCCGCGACACGGCGGGCGGCAGCGCGCTCACGGTTTTCAATCTCGACAGTGTGCCGCCGCAGGCGTTGCTGGACGAGCTTCAGAAAGATGCTGATATTTGCAACGTCAAAGTGGTAAAATTGTGAACGATTCCGGTAAAACCAAGTCAAACAATAACATGAAAATCAAAATGAAATTTATTTTTTCCGCAGCACTGGCCGTGGCATTGATTGCATCGCCGCGCGCCAGTTCCGCTGCTGCTGCGCCGACGACAACAAATGCAACAACGTCCGCTGCCACGACAAATGTGAACACGGACGCCGCGCTGGCCGCATTGTTCGGCGACCCGGTTGTCGCCAAAGGCAAGGACTTTGAGATCAAGCAAAGTGAAGTGGATGAAATGACTTCCACGTTCAAGACGCGCGCCGCCGCACAGGGGCAGACCATTCCGCCAGACCAGTTGATCCAGATCGAAGCAATGTCGCTGGATGCGCTCATCGGGACAAAGCTTTTGGCTCAAAAAGCGACGGATGCGGATCGGGCGCTTGGCAACAAAGACGCTGATACGTATATCGCGGGACTGGTCAAACAAGTCGGTTCACTGGAAAAATTGCAGCAACGGCTGAAAGCCGACGGCAAGACGCTGGATGACGTGCGCGCCAAAATCACGGAGCAGGCGACCGCGACCGACACTTTGATCCGCGAGCTGGGTATCGTCGTTACCGACGCCGACGCGAAAAAATATTACGAAGACCATCCGGCGGACACGGAAGTGCCGGAACAGGCCCACGTCCGTCACATTTTGCTTTTCACGATTGATCCGGAAACACAGACACCGCTGGCTGATGACGCGGTAAAAGCCAAGCGTAAAAAAATTGATGCGGTGTTAAAGCGCGCACGCGCGGGCGAAGATTTCACGGCGCTCGCCAGGGAAAATTCCGAAGACCCGTCCACCAAGGACAACGGCGGCGAGCTTCCGGCGTTCAGCCACGGTGAAATGCTTCCGGAATTTGACGCAGCAGCATTTTCATTGACGAACAACCAGATCAGCGACGTGGTGACGACCAAATACGGATTTCATATCATCAAGCTGATTGACAAAATTCCGGCAAACAAGCTGTCGTTGACCGACAAGCTTCCGTCCAATGACGTAACCGTCGCTGAAGCCATCAAGACCGCGCTCACGCGTCAGAAACTGTCGCCACTCGCGCCATCCTACCTTGAAAAATTGCGGAAGGAATCCAACGTGGAAATCCTCGACCCGAATTTGAAGGCGGCGGAAGCGGCGGCGGAAGCGGCAGCCGCCACCAATGCACCTGCGGTGATGCCCACGAATTGAACCGTCCGAAAGCAATTGAAATGAATCCACAAAACATGAAAACCAGAATAATTTTCTCGACGATACTCGCAGCCGTCTTTTACACGTTTGCGACTGCGCAGGCCGCCGACACCAATGCTGCGACGTCCAGCAATCCCGTCGTCGCCCGAGGCAATGGCTTTGAGATCAAGCGCGGGGAACTGGATGAGGCGATGGCTGGCGTCAACCGTGCCGCCGCTTCGAAAAATCAGGTGATTTCTCCCGAAAACGCGATTCTCGTTGAAAGACAGATATTGAGCCAGATGATAAACAACAGATTGTTGCTGGCCAAAGCGACGGACGCGGATCGCGCCGCTGGCACCAATGCCGCAAAATTACACATGACGGCACTGCAGGAAAGTTTCGGATCGACTGACGAACTTAATAAACAACTATTAATCGTCGGCGAGACGCCCGAAGAAGAACGCTCCAAATTCGCCGACCAGATCACGGCGCAGACGGTGTTGCTGCGCGAACTGAAGATCAGCGTGTCGGACGATGACGTGAAGAAATTCTACGACAGCCATATCTCTGGATTTGAAACGCCGGAAATGGCGCGCATCAGCCACATTTTGATTTTCACGGTTGATCCCGTCACGCGCGCGACACTGCCTTCCGACGAACAGCAGGTCAGGCGCAATCGGGCCGAAGGATTGCTCAAGGCCGCCCGCTCCGGCACCGATTTCGCCACGCTCGCGAAACAATATTCCGAAGACGCCGGCTCAAAGGACAATGGCGGCATCCTGCTCCCATTTCCGCGCGGCCAGATGACACCGGAGATTGATGCCGCCGCGTTTTCACTGACCAATAATCAGATCAGCGAAGTTATTTCAACGGCCACCGGCTATCAAATCATCAAATTGTTAGAAAAGATTCCGTCCAAAAAAACGGGCTACCTTTCTGAAGCCCCGAAAATAAAAGATTTTCTGATGCAACAACAAAACCAAAGACTCTCGCCGCCTTATCTGGAAGGTTTGCGCGCCGCTGCTGGCGTAGAAATCCTTGACCCGAATCTGAAAGTAGTTCCGACGGCAGCGTCCGCCACGCCATCCAGTCCGTGATATGAATTGAAGCGCACTTGTCAAATCCGCTCCATGGGACCATCTTAAAGCGCGTTATGAAAACAAAATTGGGAATTGTGATTTTGACCGTCGTCTGCATCGGCCTGGTCATCGCCCTGATCGTCATGAAACATCAGGCCGACGAACAGCAAAAAGGCAGTTCGAACACGATCCTCGATTTTTCCAACCAGCTCGTTGACGCCCGGCAACATCTTGACGAAGCCAATCAGGTCAATTTGAGCCTGAACAGCGACCTTGCGACGAACCGGGAAATCTCACTCGAACTTTCCAACAGCCTTGCCCAGTCCGCCAATGCTCTCGCGAGCACGAGCGCTTCGTTGCAAAACGCGCAGGAACAGATCACCAATCTCGACCAGCACCTTTCCGATCTCGAGGCGCAAAACGAAGTGCTCGACCAGCGCGTCGCCGCGCTCACCAACAACATCGCATCGCTGAACACGCAGATCGCCTTCACGCAAGTGAAACTGCTCACGTCCGAAACGAACAATGAGTTTCTCGAAGGCGAATTGAAACGGCAGATCGCACAAAAAGAAGAATTGCAGCACAAGTTCAATGACCTCAATGACGTCCGCACGCAGGTAAAAAAATTGAAGACCGACCTAATCGTCGCACGCCGCCTCGAATGGATGCGTGAGGGCGTTGACCCAACCAAAATAACCAAGGGCGGCGAAATCCTCATGCAACACACTGCGCCGTCCTCCAGCGCCACGACAAAACCCAACGCGCAATCCGACAAAATCGCGCCGCCGCTCGGCACCAATTTTGATCTGAACGTCGAGGTCAATTCCGACGGCTCCGTCCACGTCATCCCGCCGCTGACCAACGCACCCGTGACAAATTCGCCGTAAAATTGTCCGTCGCGCGGGACAAATCCGCCCGCAAAATTTTCATGCCGACCTACGAATACATTTGCGAAAAATGCGGCCATGAGTTTGAAGCCAGTCAATCCATGTCTGCAAAACCCTTGCTGATTTGTCCCAAGGAACTTTGCGCGCGGAAAAAATGGGGGCGTGGAAAAATAAAAAAGAAAATCAGCGGCGGCGCGGGACTGCTTTTCAAAGGCAGCGGCTTTTACATCACCGATTACCGCAGCGCAAAATACAATGAAGCGGCCAAAAAAGATTCCGCAGCGTCGAAACCTGCCGAAACAAAAACGGAAGCCAAGCCCGCTCCGGCAAAACCCGCGCCCAAGGCGGATAAAAAATGAAGCTGGCGTTGAATCGTTACATCGTTGAATCGTTACATCGGTTTTACGATTTTACGATTTTACGATTCAATAATTTAACGATTTTTTTCTGCGTCCTGATTTTTCAATTGCCCGTCCACGCGCAATCTCCGCTGTCCGGCATGATTTCCACCCGCAGCGTTTCCGGCCAGTTCATCGTCGTCGGCCCGAAGCAAATTTCACCGATTGCCAATTCGCTTGCCGTCAAAACCAATTCTCAACTCATCCGGCTCGACCCCGCGCTGCTCGCCATTTCCGCCGAACGCATCAAGGACTCGCTCTGGCACGAACTCGGCATCAACAACCAGTGGCGCGGACAGATTTTCCTTGCGCTGCATTCGGCGCGTTCGCCCGACGAAAATGTCACCATCATTTCCACAAAATTTTCCGGCGGCTGGGATTATCACGTCGAACTGCCCGATATTTTATCGCGCACGCGCTTCATGCGCGCGCTGACCGGCGTTATGCTGCTGGAATTCGCCAATCGCAACGCCGGTGCGCGTTCGGCGGAAATTCCCGTGTGGCTCGTGGATGGCTTGTCACAAGAATTGCTTGTGCGTGGCGATTCGGAAATGATTCTGTCATCGCCGGACAGCACCATCAACGGATTTGCGGAAAACCGCACCGTCACAACACAGCGCGGCCTCGATCCGCTGGCTGGCGCACGCAACATTTTGAAAAATTCCGCCGCACTGACATTCGATCAATTGAGCTGGCCGGATGACGACCAGCTTTTCGGCGATGACGGCGGCATTTATCGCGCCAGCGCGCAATTGTTCGTCAGCGAAATTTTGAGGTCGAAAAACGGCACGGCCAATTTGCGCGCGATGTTGGAAAGCCTGCCGCAATTCTACAATTGGCAGACTGCGTTCCAAAAGGCGTTCCGCGAAAAATTTTCAAGTCCGCTCGACGTCGAAAAATGGTGGGCATTGCGAGTCGTCAGCTTTGTCGCGCGCGATCCCGGCTCGATGTGGACGCCCGCCACCAGCCGCGAAAAGCTCGATGAGATTTTGAGCGCGTCCGTCGAGTTCCGTTCCCTGTCAAATAATCTGCCGACGCACGCGGAGGTTTCGCTGCAAGCCGTCATCCGCAATTTTGATTCCGCGCGGCAGACGGAAATTCTACAGACCAAATTGCGCGACCTTGGCCTCGCGCAACTCCGCGTCTCGCCCCAATTCGCCGCCCTAACCGACTCCTACCGCCGCGCCGTCGCCGATTATCTTGGACAGGATGGCAAGCCTGCAACCCCCAACCGCCGCGTGAAAAAAACCGGAGCGAACGACACGTTGAAAAAACTCGACGCGCTCGACGCGCAACGGCGGACAATCGAGGAAACCATCAAGCCCGATATTTTCGCGCCGCGAAACTTGAACACGGCCGCGCCCTGAACGGTCAACTTGACAGGAGAAAAATCAAAATTATAGTCCTTTTACTGAAATGCAGCCGGAAAATTCATCTGCGAACGGCAAGGAGCCGCCCTCGCCAAGTCAATTCAACTCGCTAAAACAATTCCATTCCGCCGGGCGTGGCTTTTGGAGCGACGTTCCTGACAAAGACTGGAACGATTGGAAATGGCAATTGAAGCACCGCATCACGACGGTCGAGCAATTGCAAAAATTTCTGCCGACGCTCACGCCGGAGGAATTTGCCGGCGCAAAATTGGCGAACACAAAACTCGCGCTCGCCATCACGCCGTATTTTTTTAATCTCATTGATCCGGCGGATGAAAATTGCCCGATCCGGCTGCAAGTGATTCCCAAGCTCGCCGAATCCCGCACCGCGCCTTGGGAAATGAGCGATCCCGTCGGCGAAGATTCGCACTCGCCCGTGCCCGGACTCGTGCATCGCTATCCCGACCGCGTTTTGTTTCTCGTGACGGATCGTTGCGCCGCGTATTGCCGTTATTGCACGCGCTCGCGCCTCGTGAGCAACGCGACCGGCTACGATTTTCATCCCGAATTCGACAAGCAGATCGCCTACATCGCCGCGCATCCCGAGATCCGCGACGTGCTTTTGAGCGGCGGCGACCCGCTGCTCTTGAGCGACGACAAATTGGAAAATCTTTTGAGCCGCCTTCACGCGATTCCGCACGTTGAATTTTTGCGCATCGGTTCGCGCATCCCGACGTTTCTGCCGCAACGCATCACGCCGGAACTGTGCGCGATGCTGAAAAAATTTCATCCGCTGTTCATGAGCGTCCACTCGAACCATCCGCGCGAACTCACGACGGAAGTGCGCGACGCGCTGGGCCGACTTGCCGACGCCGGCATCCCGCTCGGCAACCAGAGCGTCCTGCTCAAGCACGTCAACGACGACGCGACCGTGATGAAGGCGCTCGTCCAGAAACTGCTCATGTGCCGCGTGAAGCCGTATTATCTTTACCAGTGCGATCTGATCTCCGGCTCGGCGCACCTGCGCGCGAGCGTGCGCCAGGGCATCGAGATCATGCAGCAATTGCGCGGGCACACGACCGGCTACGCCGTGCCGCAATACGTCATTGACGCGCCCGGCGGCGGCGGCAAAGTGCCGGTCAATCCCGAATACGTCTTGAGCCACAACGCCGACCGCGTGGTGCTGCGCAACTACGAGGGGAAAATTTTCGAATATCCCGAAGCCACAGATGGAACGCCGCTTTCAAAACCGCCGAAAGAAATTGAAGAGCCGGAATTGTGCAAATGTTAAATCAATTGGTTTAACGCTTGACGTTCTTTCGAGCAAAAGTTCTTAATGAAGCATTGGTAGGGTGAGAAAGGCAATGCTGCTCACAAGACAGTGCTAATGATGCACTGCGAACCCTTTCTCGCCCGCCACTTCGATTTACCGTCAATTTTTTTTCTTCGTCAACTCATTAGATTCAAATTTTCAAAAAAAGTTTTGGCACAGTTGATTCTGAATCAATTGTTTTTCTGGCGTTTTCCTAGGATTGCTGCAAATTTTTATGGGGTGATGCTGTTTTTGATGCTGTTCAAAAAAATTTGAAAAATGTTCCGTGAATCGCTCCAGACCAAAACCGCGCGGCTGAAAAAAATCATCGCCGGTTTCCAAAAGACTTACCCCGACGCGCACTGCGAGCTGACTTACGCGAACCCGCTCCAATTGCTCGTCGCCGTGATCCTTTCCGCGCAATGCACGGACAAACGCGTCAACCTCATCACGCCGGAGTTGTTCAAAAAATATCGCACGGCAAAAGATTTCGCGGACGCGCCGCGCGCGGAACTGGAGCAGTTCATCAAGTCTGCCGGATTTTTCCGCAGCAAGGCGAAGAACATCCAGAACTGCTGCCGCAAACTCGTCGAGCACCACGGCGGCGAAGTGCCGCGCACGATGGAGGAATTGATCCAGCTCGATGGCGTCGGACGCAAGACGGCGAACGTTGTTTTAGGAAACGCGTTTGACGTGATCGTTGGATTTGTTGTGGACACGCACGCGATTCGGCTCTCGCACCGGCTCGGTCTGACGACGGAGAAGACACCGGAAAAAATCGAGCTCGCGCTGATGAAATTGCTGCCGGAGAAACACTGGCTGGATTTCAGCCACTGGCTCGTCTGGCACGGACGGCGACGCTGCTACGCGCGCAAGCCGGATTGCGCGCATTGCGAAGTGCTGAAATGGTGTCCGCGAATCGGCGTGAAAGAAATTTTAGCCACAGATGGACACAGATGAAACACAGATAAAGCATCCGCAGATTTCGCCGATTGGCGCAGATAAATTTTCCATCTGTGTAAATCTGTGTAAATCTGTGGCTGAATGAATTGGCTTCTTCTCAATTCCGGCAAGTGCGCCGCAGCGTTCAACATGGCGCTGGACGAGGCGCTGCTCGAAAATGTTTCGCGACTCGGCAAACCGGTTTTGCGCTTTTACGGCTGGACTGAACCGGCGGCGACGTTCGGCTATTTCCAAAAATTTTCCGAAGTCGAGCGCGCGACGCGTTTGCATCCGCTCATCCGCCGTCCAACCGGCGGCGGCATCGTGCCACACGACGCGGACTGGACTTACAGTTTTGTCGTTCCACCGAATCACGAATGGCACTTGCTGAAAGCGGAAGAAAGTTATCGGAAAATTCACGAATGGATTCACGACGCGTTCGCGAAACTGAAAATCGAAACCGAACTTGCTCCAGCCTGCAAAAAATCCGCGCCGGGACAATGCTTCATCGGCCATGAAAAATTTGATTTGCTCTGGCACGGCAAAAAGATCGCTGGCGCGGCGCAACGAAGAAACAAGATGGCTTTATTGATTCAAGGCTCGGTCCAGCCGCCGGTTAGAATTCCGCGACCCGATTTTGAAAATGCCATGTGCGATGTCGCGATGGAAAATTTTAAAATCGAATGGGACAATTTTCTGCTGAATGAAAGCCTGCACTTGAACGTCGAAGGATTGGCTCGGCAGAAGTATTCGCAAAATAGTTACAATCGCAAACGATAGGTTGTGCTATCATATTTTTGATTTTTCAAGGCTGTGAAATTCTTATTCATAATTTGCGCGGTTGGTTTGGCGACGGCATCCACTGTTTCAGCACAGACGCGCACGCTGCGCATCGTGGCTTACAACATCGAGGCGGACATCGGCGTGACAAACAAACAGCCGGCTTTCACGAATATAATGACATCATCCGCAGAAGGACCACCGCTGCCGGGACTGATCGCGCCGGTGACCAATTCATCGGCGGTGCAATCGGGCGGCGTGCTTGAAGGCATCGGCGAGGAAGTCGTGAACGGCAATGCGCAGCCGCTGGACATCCTTGCGCTGGAAGAAACGACGAGCAATCCGCTGACCGTTGCGCCCATCGTGAGCGCATTAAATTCGTTTTATGGAATCGCCGGAATGTATTCCAACAGCAGTTATCAGGCGACGGAAGAATTTGGCGATCCGACTGTCGGCGACGGGCCGAATGCGATTATTTTCAACACGCGCACGGTTCAATTGCTTGCGTCCACGCCGGTTGATCCAGCAGGTGGAGCAAATAATTTAGGTTCAACTTATGGTGAATATCGCGAGGTGATGCGTTATGAATTTGCGCCCGCTGGCGTCGCGCCTGCGGCGACAAATGAATTTTATATTTACGTCAGCCATTACAAGTCTGGCGGGACAAGCGCGGATTTGACCGAGCGCAAAGGCGAGGCGCAAATCATCCGCACGAACGAGGCGATTGATCTGTCAGCGACCGCGCGCATTTTATATGTTGGCGATTACAACATCACGTCAAATCGGGAGGCGTCCTATCAAATTATTGCTTCAAACGCCGCGCCGAACGGTATTCAGCAAGGCGCGGGAGTTGATCCTTATTATCCGGCCAACAACCAAGCCATCAACTGGCACTCTTCCACGACGGACACAAACTTGCTTTCGCAAGAATCTGACAATGGCGAATTCATCCAATACCGCGATGATTTGGAAATGATGACGACGAATGTTTATTCTGGCGCGGCAGGCGGGTTGAAATATGTTCCGGGCACTTATCACTCGTTTGGAAACAACGGCTCCATCGCTTATCAAGCCTCTGTGAACAATTCCACGAACACCGCTTTGAAAAACCTCGTCACCAATGGCCCGGTGTTCATCAGCGCTTCGCAACTGCTCGTTGATTTGACCGGCGGCAGCGACCATCTGCCTGTCGTCGGTGATTACACGATTCCGATTCCAGCGCCAAACATCGCCGGTATCAGCCTCGCGAAGACTAATTTGATTTTCACCGTGGCCAACGGCATCACCAACGCCGCTTACACCGTGTTGATGAGCACAAATGTTGCGCCGCCGCTGGCCAATTGGATTGCCGTCGCCACCAACGTCGCGACCGGCGGCAACTTCACGTTCACCGCGACCAATGCGGCAAGCGCGTCCGCACCGCAAAGATTTTTCGTCCTTCAAGTCAGGTGACCCGCGCAAACGAAATTGCTTCCGCGCCCGATAAAATTTAACTTCCGCCGTTCATGGTGAAACTCATTTTGTTCGACATAGACGGCACGCTCGTCCACACGGGCCACGCCGGCACGCAAGCCTTCAAAAAAACCTTTGCGACGGAATTCGACCTGCATCACGGCGCGGAAAAAATGAAGTTCGCCGGGCGCACCGACGTCAGCCTCGTCCGCGAATTTTTCAAAATCCACGCGCTACCGGAAACGCCGGAGCATTTCATGCAATTTTTCGAGCGCTACGTTTTCTATCTCGACCATGTGCTCGCACATACCGACGGCAAAGTGTGCCACGGCGTGCCTGAATTCATCCGCGACTTGCAGGCGTTGCCAAATCCACCGGTGCTTGGACTGCTCACCGGCAACATCCAGTTGGGAGCGGAACTCAAGCTGCGCCGCTTCGGGCTTTGGGAACATTTTCATTTCGGCGGGTTTGCGGACGACCACGAAGAGCGCGACCACATCGCCGCCGCCGCGTTGGAACGCGCCAAGCGCGTGCTGGGGAAAAATCTCAAGCCGCAGGAAATCGTCGTGATCGGCGACACGCAGTTTGACATCCGCTGCGGAAAATTCATCGGAGCAAAAGTCCTGGCCGTCGCCACCGGCGGCGCGACGCTGGAGGAATTAAAAAAGCACAAACCCGATTGGGCGGTGGAAGATTTGACGCAAATCAGCGCGCGGGAGATTTCTGGTCGCTAAACATTGAAGCCGCATTTCGCCTTTTCTTTCAACGGCCAACATTTAAGCTGCGGGCATGGCACATTTGCAAAAAGCGATTGAAGATTCCGTCGCGACGCTTCATGGATTGACGGCTTTGGAAGAACCGCTGAACCGCGCGGCGAAAATGGTTTTGGATTGCCTCACTTCCGGCAAAAAACTTCTCGTTTGCGGCAACGGCGGCAGCGCGTCGGACGCCACGCACTTCGCCACGGAATTTCTGTGCCGTTTCAAGGAAGACCGCCGTCCGTATCCGGCCGTCTCGCTCACGGCCAACGGCGAATTCATGACCGCCGTGTGCAACGATTATCACGCGGATGAAATCTTCGCGCGGCAGATCTGGGGTCTCGGTGTGCAAGGCGACGTGCTAATCGCGTTCACGACGAGCGGCAAATCTAAAAATGTTTTGCGCGCGCTCGAAGAGGCGAAACGCAAGGGCATCGAGAGCATTTGTTTCCTCGGACGCGATGGAGGTTTCACGAAAGGCGCGGCGACGATTGATCTGATTGTGCAGGGAAATTCAACGGCGCGGATTCAGGAAGGGCAGAAATTGCTCATGCACGTTCTCTGCGAAATAGTGGACGAGAAATTGCCGAAGAAATAATTCAACCACGGATTAATACGAATGGAAACGGATAAAATGTTTTCTAATCCGTGTTTATCCGTGTCCATCCGTAATCAAAAATAGTCAGGTTCGTTTCCCGCTTTCCATTTGATGTTGCAG
>Ga0206927_1189_pt1 | contig 12364 bp, 17 predicted proteins | sample Alteio_BWOrgHeat_60_FD_153249 | JGI IMG/M metagenome (GOLD analysis project Ga0206927, IMG submission 153249) | Enriched cells from forest soil in Barre Woods Harvard Forest LTER site, Petersham, Massachusetts, United States -... | ecosystem: Environmental > Terrestrial > Soil > Temperate forest >... | reverse complement strand
AGGGCTTCAAAGTGCTCTACTTCAGGCGCGAATATCTACTGCCAAGGATCATGGTTGTGACTTTATAATGAGTCGCGCAGACATTTTCTCCATTAGCCAACACAATTTAGAAAAAATCGATGTCCCTATAGCTTATACTCGGGCAGTTTGGACGTGCATAGAGTAGTCCAATTTTCCACTGCCTGATACTTCATTCAGGTGGTTTCCGTAGTTGTACTGCTGAAGATTATTGTCGGAGCCGCCGTGGTCTTTCATAACGCGCCAGCCGTCTTGGTAGGAGGCGGTCGTACCGTTCAGGCTGCCGGAATTCGTAGAGAACGAGCCGATCGTACGGCTCGGAGTATCGTAACTATTCGCTCCGGCGACCAGCGATCCGGCCATCATCAGGAGAATGAGCGGCATCAGGAGCAGGGACCGCATTCTATCACGGAACGGGGACGGGGACGAATGCTGGAAACGGTCGAGACCGGTGGCGAGGGCGGCTTCGAATGTCATTTGAGCGTGTACGCCAGCACCCAGCGACTGCCGCCGTCCCCGGTTTTGATTGTCGTATATTCAACTTTCGCGGCGAACGGTGCGACGGTACTTCGCAAATCGGTCTCCGAGGGGAAATTCTTGATGACTTCGAATTGGCGTCCATCCGGCACGCGGCGGAGTTGAACCACATTGCCTTCGTCGTCATTGCGGAGGAAAAGTTCGTCCCAGCCTGTATCATGGAGCCAGTCCGAAAACACCACCACAGAGCCGGACTGGAGCTTGCCATGGAACGTTGTTAGAAATGGCGCAATCTTCGATTTCGGAATATGCGACCACCAGTCGAAAGCGAAACCGGCATCGAACGAACCGCGCACATCGGTCAGCAGATAGGCATCAGCGCACTGAATGCGCACGTTCCCTTTGACGTACGCTTTCTTTCCGGCGTATGCCAGCATTTCATCACTCAGATCGACGGCCACGACAGAGTTGGCCACGTCAGCGAGCACAGCAGTCCAATGACCAGTCCCGCAGGCCACTTCCAGAACATTGCGGCCGGCCAGGAGTTCTTGGAAGCACTGCGCGTGGCGTGACCAAGCCTCCAGGTAATTCGGCTTCGAGTATCCCCGATCGTGATATGACGCGCGCACACCGTAGTATGCTTCCATTTCGCGGAGTTGTTCGATCAGCGCCATGCAGCGGCCTCCTCTTCAAACAGTCTATGAGGCAACGGGGAACCCAAGGTTCGGTAGGTTTTACAATATTTCTGTCAAGAACAAGGTTCGATCTGCCATTCCATCCAAAATGTACTCAGCATGCACTCAGCGTGTAATCAGCGGCATTCTATCCTGGAACGCCGGAATCCGGCGAGTTCGGGGCACGAGTAGCTTCTGACTGGCCGTTTTTCGGCGTTCTGGGCGTCCCTGAGCGTCCCAAAACGCCGAAACCCTGCCGACAATGCGGATCGCGGCCTCGGAGGGCGTAGCGGCGGCTGGGAGCGTTGGGCCGAGAAATGATGGCCGGAGGGGCGGACGGGTGGTACAATGCAGGGCATGGAAGAGAAGCCCAAGCGCACATTCTGGCAGAATGTCTTTACATTGGGGAATATTCTTCCCGCAATAGCCTTTCTCGGCATCTTTATCGGCCCCGAAATTGTCCAAGACGTACACCGCGGCTGCATGCAGAGCGTACGTCCGTATGTTGCTTCCATGCTCGTTCCATTATTATTCATGGTATCGCGTCAATGGCTAGTAGCTAAATACACACAATCGACAACCAAACCTTGGCGCCCCTGGTCCTCTCGTCAAATAGATGCGGCCCTGACTGAGCGCAATGGCGATCAACAGAAAGACCCAAAGCCAGTACAGTTTCATCTCTCCACGGCTATCGTACTGATGTTTGTAGCGGGTTTGTTTTTGGGGTTGAGCATTCACAACGGGGGATGGCCCTTCCTCGTTTTTATTGCAGATCCGGTAGGAAAGCCGTTCGTTAAACCGGACGATGTGGACGTTAAATGTGTAGTAAACGATATTTATATATCGTATCTTGCGCTCATTTCCGCTTATTGCTTTTGCGAGTTCCTCATCCGCCGCCGCGAGCCGCCAGTCCCGCGTTCCAAGAGGCGTCCCATGCGGCTATGATGCGGGGCATGGAGCAGGCGGAGCGTCGGCCGGGGAAGTGGAAGCCGTGGTTCAGGTCTGTGCAGGGCAGGTTAGTTAAAAGCGGCGGGAATTGAAATGATGAAGAATGATTGGGTGCGGTTGGTTCCTTCACACCGTTCCGCACGGATTGTATTAGCATTGCTCGCTGCACTGCTTCTCATTGTATTCACCATCGAGGTCTCGTACGGGCCCGCACCATGAAAGGGTCGCATCTGTGGTGGGACAGGTCATCCGTTAAAAAGGACACACCGCAAGACAACTAAAACGGCCGACCGCCCATGCTTCGTCCAACTAGTCGCCGTAGGTATACTGGCGCAGGTCGTTGTCGCTGCCGTCGTGTTCCTCCATGACGCGCCAACCGTCGTACTTGATGACTGTTCTATCTTGCCCTGCTCCAGCGTCTTCGTGGGCGGCAGGTTCACGCGCTTTGCATACTCGGCGACCGACTCCTGATGGTCGCGGCGGGCGGACTGCTGGGAATCCATGTGCTTCTCTGGCCCGGCGCAGAGATCGTGGTCTTCTACATGGCGTTCCATTGGAAGCCAGAGGTTCAGGTTCCGATCTCGTTACTGATTCTGGCCGCCGTCGCCTCCGTCTCCGAATCCATCTTCCGCCGCCGCTCCGCCAGCCTGACGCCGCTTCTTATTCGCCCGCCTTCGACGCCCGCCCTTTTCCGGTTCCAGAAGGCGGCGGATGCGGTCGTCATTCAGAAATCGCTGGATGATGGCGGCGCAGGCGGCTTGACAGGTTTTTGCCCGTTCGTGGCGTCGTTCTTTCCGGTGTTCATGAACGCGGCACTGCCATCATGGCTGCAAAGCCGCCTTACAAAGCGTTGCAGTGGAAGCGGTGGGCAGTTACGATGGTTGCAAAGTTTTTCAGCGTTCGACGGTACGGGTAGTTCGTGAATTGGTCACGCAGCCCACCGCTGAACTTTGCGTTGGGCAGACTGAAAAATATGAGTAACAAACCCAAGTGCATAATCATCAGTGGCCGTCCCGGGTCAGGAAAGACCACTCTCTCCAAGAAACTCGGCCAACGACTATCTATGCCGGTCATCAGCCGCGATGAGATCAAGGAAGGCTATGTTAACACTTTTTCCATCAAACATGATCAACTTCCGCCAGACACCAATTCAGTGGTTTCCAATTTCTTCTTCGAAATCGTGAACCAGTACCTAACCGCGAAGATTTCTGTGGTCATCGAGGCTGCATTTCAACACATGGTTTGGGAACCGCGAATATCAAAAATCGCTGAATTAGGCATTCCGTTCATTGTAATATGCTCAGTTGACGGAGAGATGGCGTCAAGGCGGCATCTACAGCGGGGCCTCGATAATCCGAATCGAGAGTTCTATCATGGTGACAAGCGGGTTTCGATCTATAGGGAAACGGGCGTGTTGTCTCCTGCTGGTGACTATGTGGCCCCCAAATTCGATGTGCCCACGATCCACGTTTCGACAGAGGTCGATTATTCTCCCTGCATAGAGGATATTGTTAATCAAATCCTTAGATTAACAGCCCAACAAAGCGGTGCGCGCACCAGACGTCTTAACGAGCGCCCGTGACCTTTGACGTTACGCGGAAATCGCCATTTGCTGCGCGACCTTTCGCCCACGGATAAGAAATGGTATCGGCAGCACGCGCATGGCCGCATTCTATCACGGAAGTCGGAAAAAAAGTGCCGGTGGTTGCGCAGGCGCGCGCTACCGCAAGAGCCTGTGCTGAGTTGTCAAGCCCGACCACCGAGTACCCCTGTTGGAGAAGCAGTTGCGAGTGCCGTCCCATTCCACAGCAAAGGTCGAGTACTTTGTCAAATTGCCCCAATGGAAGCTGTTGGCAGACAAATTCGACTTCGCGTTTCGTCTGAGCGCCGTCGATTGAGCGACAGAACACATCGAACCACTGCTGTGCGTATTCGTTTGCCATCGGTTCAAATTGCCTCGTGACGATATTCGCGCCCGAATCGCCCAGAGGAGCCGCAAATGCGCAGCCGGGGCCGGGGATGGATGGCCTGCTGGCCGGGCGGCGGTGCAATGGGGCGTATGGATGAGGAACCGGCATGGATCGAATTGCTGTTCAAGCGGCAAAACCGGCATCATTGCTTTAAGACCCCGTTCCTTCTCCAGTTAAACGCAAGGCAAATTGAGGAGTCATTGTCGCTCGTGCCCGAAGAGCGCTCGCATCTGCGCAGAATCGCATTGCAGCGGCTCGCATCGGATGACATCGACCATGTTGTAATCGCACTGCTGGCATTGTTTGTCGTTGGAACTTCCGCGGACGCGTTGATCGTCGAACCGCTGACGGTGCATGGTGACGAGTATGTGAAGAAGGCGGCCAAGACATGCTTATTTGAACTCAGGAGGCGCGAATGAGCGACAAGCCCAGGCGCCGCTGGATTCAGTTCCACCTCCTGACGGCGGTGGTCATGATGTTCGTCGCCGGGGGAATGATGTTCGCATTCTTCCGTTACTGCAAATTCCTGTCTATCCAATCACAAGAGCATTGGTTTAACATGCAACCCGGATTTGGAATTATTGTTCTGCTTTTGGTGGTCTTCTGTTGCCCTGTTTTGATTCTCTACGTAACAATGAAGTTTTGCGAGTTTGTGATCCGCCACCGCGAAGGTCGCAAGCCATGAGCGAGACAGAGCCGCCGAAGCCTCCATGGCTTCAATTCCGTCTAGCTGCCGCGGTTTTGCTGATGTTTGTTTCTGGTGGCGTGATTTGGGCCAATGTAGCATTTCCCTTTTTTCCGCCCGGAATCAATACAACCGCAATTTATCTATCGGTTATAACGCTCTGCGGCTCGTACGAGCGTTATTCAAGGGGGCATGTAAAGAATACACAGGTTTTGGCCGGATGGAACCGGATTGTGACCAGGCTGGTAGGGCGGCTGGCCTGCCGACATGCGGATCGTGGCCCCGAAGGGCGTAGCGATGGCCGGGAAAAGATGGCCGGAGGGGCGGGAGGCGATACAATGTGGAACCTATTGCCGATGTATTATTCGACCATTCTGCTAGCCTAATAGCATGGAACGTGCACCGAATGAGCCCCAGTCAATCCAACTTCGCCTTGCAACTCCGGCAGATGTGTCATTGCTCTTACAATTCTGGAGGGATGCTGGCGCGACGCCTAACTCCGCTGGATCTGAACACGATTCTAAGCCACGACATCCGTCTGCCGATATGTCCCCATCTTCGCGAAACTCGGCGCGGCGCTCCAGAATCCGCAGCAGCACGGGAGCAACCTCAGTGACCTGTTCTCCGGCGATCCAGCGCTTCCTGCAAGATCCTGCGACAGTCAGCGCCGCAGCATTCAAAGCGTCGGCGAGGCTGTGCTACGTATTGGAATGAACGAAGTCTGAGCGATCGCCGCCACGGTGATCGAGGAGCTGGCGCACGGTGATTTTCGCCGCCGCCGGATCCATTTTGTCCGCCAGGTCGGGGAAGATTTCTCGAACCGTGGTGTCGAATGCGAGTTGCTTTCTATCGATCAACTGACCGATCAAAAGCGCCGTCATCGCCTTCGTATCCGACCCGAGATGAATCAAATCCGTCGGAAGAAACGCGTCGTTCGAGCCCACTTATTGATGACCAAGCCGGGGGACAATGTCCGCAGGGTGTATTTCTATGGGTTTCACAATGACAATCCCAAACAACTCTTTCGCAGCTCGCTGTCGCTCGATCGCGTGCTGGAAAATCCCATGGGAGAATATCCAGTCATTGTCGTCTTTAAATGCAACGGGAAGCCAATTACAGTCAAAGCAGGCGGACCCGTGCGGATGATTGTTCCGGAGTGTTATGGGAATCGAAATATTAAGTATTTAAATACCATCATCTTGAGCGCCAATTATCGCGGTAACGACAGCTATGCGGGTGGAACCGGTGGCGGCAACGATACTGAAAGCCCGATGAAATCGTGCGCGTATTCCATTACCGTTGCGCCCACATCCCCAGCCGGCAAACCCATAGCAATTTGTGGCAGGGCGCAGGTGGGGACTTCGGGTTTAAGCAAGTTACAGTATTTGATATCTCCAGTCGATCAACCCCCGACTTCGGATGATCCGTGGCTGACGCAGCGTGCGTGGACGGACGCAGAAATCGCGCCGCCGCCGGAAACATGGGGAGGGCGACTACCAAATGGAAAACTTCCTGAGATTCCTTTACAATTTGATACAAAATCGGGGCTGCCACTCACATGGCCGTTGCGCTATACCGTCTGCCTTTGGGGGCGATCGCGCCAGGTCTCAAGTCTGGAAGCTATAAAGTATACGCAAGGGCGGTTGACAGTTATGGAAATTGCGCAGCCGTTACCCCGTCCTGTTGACAAATTCTCCAGTTCTGGACAGAACGATTTGCGTAGTGCGCCGATACTGGTAACTTGAAATTTGACACAATTTTGCTATGTTCCAAATCTAAACAGCGCTAGTCTCCTGAGTCGGGTGCGTGGCAGATTGCGCAGCTCTTTTTAGATAAGCAGTTTTGGTCGACCAGTATCGCGATTGTCTTGAGAGAGCAAGAGCCTTCGTAGGCAAAGCATCGCCTTGATGCCCGTCGATTGCAGAACTGTTCGGTGCCCTTCACGAGGGCCTGTTCGATGAGGTGGTCGCAGCGGTTAATTAGGTGTCGATTGCATTGCGTGTGGGAGCGTTGATGAAGCGGTCGTAGGTCTTCGAGCCGTCATGGATCATGACCGCCGACTTTCCAGCCTGTTTCATCGGCGACCACCCAGGAGCGGTGCGTCATAAACCTCGTCGACGTGTTTGGGCGGCGGTCGATGCGCCTTGGGTCCATAGGCAGCGCCGCGTTTGCGGCCTGGCTTCTTGGGATCTGGCAACGCTGACCCTAAAATGGCTGCTTTTGAAGTGCTTAGGGGTGGGTGTTTTTGAGTGCACGCTGACACGAGGCAATGAAGCGCTGAGCGATTTTAGCGGGCTGTGCGTGCGAACGTATGTCTCAAAGCCGAAACGAGGCCGTCGGAATTGAGAATAAAAAAAAACGGCGCAGAAGACAATCTATGCAAACCTGTGAAGAATTAAAGGCGGATTGCGGTTGATCTCCGGAGCAGCGCATCAGTGACGCCGGAGAGAATGATAAATTCAACTGGTGCAAAGGGAGAATGTTTGGAATGGATGATTTTCTTTTCCGAAGCCGCGTTGTCGCGCAGTTCAAAATTTCCTTGATTGCCACCCGGAAACCCGATGATGTGAGCGCCCCATTCATTCTCGTTTTTTGAACGGATTGGTGTTCGGGTCATACCACGCAAACAGTTGCTCGCGCAGTCGATTGACGAGCCCCGCGGTTCCCGCTCGCTGCACCAAGTTGGACACTTCGCCAGGATCCTCATGCAAGTCGTATAGCTCCGCACCGGCATCCTGATGGTAGACATACTTGTATTGTGGCGTGCGGATCATGTATTCGCAGACGCGCGCGCGCAGATTGTATTCTGAGAACGCCGCCGCCGGGCCGCACGCGTCCGGATTCGTCAGTACGTCGGCAAAGCTGGAGCACTCCAGCGCGCTCGGTGCCGGCGTGCCGGATAGTTCGGCCAGGGTCGGGTACAGGCCCATGTATTCAATCAGCGCCTGCGAAACGCGACCGCGCGGGATCCGCTTGGGATAACTGACAATCAGAGGTACTTTCACCGCCGGTTCGAACAGGCAAAACTTCTGGAACATGCCGTGCGTGCCGTGCATTTCGCCGTGGTCGGACGTGTACACCACGATAGTGTTATCCAGCAGCCCCAGTTCGGCAAGCGACGCATACACGGCGCCGACGCACGTATCGACAAACGCCAGGTTCGCCATATAGCCGGCCATGTGGGCTTTGCGGCACTCCGGATCGATGCGCAGGAAATGCTGGATCCGGTCTTGGACGTGCTGTGGATAGGTGCTGAAATCCCCGGGATCGGGCAACCGGACTTGATCCACCGGGTATCTTTCCGCCCATTCCCGCGGCGCGAACAGCGGCGTGTGGGGCTTCATGAAACTGGAGATCAGGAAAAAGGACTGGTTACGGTAGCGCTTCAGGAACTTGATCGATTCGCGGGCGATAAACATATCAAGGTGGTCTTCGGCCGGAAGTTGCGAGGCCATACTTCTGAAGTCAAAGCGCTCGACCTGTCCGGCCCACGGGCTCTTGCCCAGCCACAGGTCGGCTACGTCCGGCAGGCCCGCGCCATCGTCGTCGACGGTATCGTAAAAATGTGGAGAGAGCGGATGGTTGGCGATCTCGTTGGCGTAGTGCTGTGCCCTGCCGCCGAGGTACATCAGCCAGTCATTGATCGTCAGGTAGTATTCGAAGCCGTGATTGTGCGCGTCGCCAAAGTGCATCTTGCCGATGAGTCCGGTCAGATACCCATTTTGGGCGAAATGATGCGCCAAGGTGCGATAACGCCAGTCGAGCCGGTCGCGATTGTTGATCGCGCCAGTGGTGTGCGCATAAAGGCCCGTCAACAGCGAACTGCGCGAAGCCAGCGATACCGGATATGAACAGTACGCGTTCTCCAATCGCACGCCTGCCGCGGCGATGCGATCGAGGTTGGGCGTCGGAACCGCAGAGTTGCCCGCGCAAGTAAGCATGTCCCAGCGGTGCTGATCGGTCATCAACACGAGTATGTTCGGTTTTGTAGTGGACGTCTGGTCAGGCATGGACATGTCTGATCTGATCCTGAGTTGCGAGAGTTTAAAAGTATCCGTGCGGTGCGGTTTCAAACCCAATGCACGCCAGATCCGCGAGACGGGGCTTTGCTAATATCCCGTTGCCGACGCCAGCAGGCGTGTGCTGCAATAGGTAGCATTGGCGGGTTTGCTTTCCAGCGTTTGTACGATCAGTCGCTCGACATCCGTGGCGGTGACTTTGCGCGGAACCAGGGTCGCAGCTCATCGATAAGACCCTCCAAACGCTTTTGACAGAACCTCTTGCCTTCTCACAAGACCTCAACGAATATTCGGCGACGAGCACCGATTGCACCGCCTGGGGTTCGACATGAATATTCGTACAGAAAGAGCAATTCATGTATTATTAACTCAAGTCTCACAACACTTGCATAAGGTTTTATTCCCGCGACCTGAATATGTAGCACGGTGGACTGAGAAGAACCCGAGGTGGCGCGAAACGAGAACGCTCGCAACTGGACGTTAGTGCGCCGCGAGAGTGGGCTCTTCCACTGGGATCTCGCCCAGCGGCACGTCGGAGACGATTGGGAACAGGTCGCCGGTCAGTTTATCGCCGACCTTGATTCCTGCCCCGTCGGTCACGCCGTGGCCCTTACCAGAGTACGTCGTGCCATCGGGCATGTACAGAATGGCCATGGCTTCGCGCATTTCATCGGTCTTGTTGGGACCGGCATAATGGAACGTCAATCCATTGTGGAACGTGCACGACCCGGCTTTCAACTGACACGAGACTGGCTTGATGCCCTTGAGCTGCGGAGCCATCTCGAACAGGTTCTGCGGATTGCGCAGGTTGATCGCGGGAATAGTCGAGTACTTTTGCGTGCCGGGTAGGAACGACATACAGCCGTTGTAAATCGTTGTATCGCGCAACGCGATCCAAATGCTGGTCTGGTGGCCCTTTTCGCGGTGCGGCCAGTAGTGCGTGTCCTGGTGCCACGGCGTCTTCGAACCCGTGCGCGGTTCCTTGAACAGCGCTTGGTCGTGCCAGACGCGCATGCGGTAGCCACTCAAGCGCGCTGCAATGTTGCCAAAACGCTTGGATAGGGTGAAATCTTTGACTTTCGGATTGCGCAGCCAGAGGTTCACTTTCTGAATAAAAATCTGTTCATACGAACTCTTGACATTGCTCAGCGGATCGGCCGAATTTGGCGCCCTCGTTTCGCGCCCGGACCGCACCGGTATGCTCTCGTCATCGACAGCCTGTTCGACCGCCGCGCGAAGTGTTTCCAGTGCTTCGCCGGTAACCACGTCATTGAGTTGAATGAACCCATTCTGGCGGTAGTAGGCGATCTGTTCGTCGGACACTACGTAGTCTTGAGTCTTCATCGGCCTTGTTTCTCCGAGAGTGCGTGGATTTTTCAACTATAGGGAACCGCATGATGTTAGGCGCTTCCAGTCTTGAAGGAAATACGCCCGATTGAGGTAACTTGCAGCCTTGCGTCAGGCACCAAACGGCCTCGCCGCAGAAAGTGATCCACGCCCGCTTCATTATGAGAAGAGAAGCCATTCGATGTAGTCAACATGATTCAGTACCTTTCAGAACGACGCTCCAATTCTAAAGTTTAAGCGAACCCCCGTAGGCAAGCGTAATTTTGGGCGGCGTTCGGATGATCGAGTTCGGGTTCCAGGATCGCCAGGCACTGAACGTTCTGAAAGCCGCATCCACTCAACAATTCCAGATGGCGTGCAATCGTCAAGCGGCCCGCTTCGAACTGGCAACTGGCGCCTTCTGGTTTGATGAAATCGCCATTGAGCATGATCCCGCCGACCTGGAGCACGGTCTTGCTCGCGCGATAAACGGTGGCGATATGCGCTTCGCTGCCGAGGTCGTGCAGCGCCCAGGTGGAGACAATGGCGTTCACGGGAACACGCAATGCCGACGGCCAGTTATCCTTGGTTAGATCGGACTGCGTGAAACGAACGCGGTTAGCGAATTTGAGCAGCGTCGAAGTGGCGATATTCAACATGGCGTGCGAGAAATCGACGCATTCGTAGGACGCTTCCGGAAGCGCAGTCAGGATGTGTCTCGCCAAGTAACCCGGGCCGCTGCCCAGTTCAACAATATGTCCTTTCTGACATTCATTGGCCTTTAGAGCCTGGATCAGTGTGTCGAAAAGTTGCAGGCGCGCAGGCGACGGTGAAAACCAATCGGCCCAGTCGCGCGCGTACTCGACGTTGTGAAAGTCGTGCGTGGCGCCGACTAATTCGCTCATGTGTAACAGCTCCTTAAAATCGAATCAACCACGCCCGGCGTTTCCCAGTTGTTAGTCGCATTCAATATAACTAATCCGCTTTAGTAGGATACATCCGAAGGCGGTCTTGATCCACAATAATCCACAAAAAATCTCCGTTTACTTGCTACGTCAACGTGAGGGTCAGTGCACAATGACTTGCAGCTCCAGAAATTCGCACCATTATCGCCGTGCAGCAGAAAATGCGCTCTAAGCCAGCAATTTCTGGCGAATCAATCCATTGCGCGCTTTGCGCAAAGCGAGGACCTCGAAGCAAGGCATCTCGCGCTCGACGCGGTCCAGGCGCCAACAGGACAAGCCATGCCTGTCGGCAGACAGGGCAAGAAAGAAGTACAGGCCGATCTCTTCAGCATTCATGCGCTGAAGAAATTGCGATCCCCGCAACCGGGTATCGATCCATGCAAACGACCGCGGAACAGAACGGAGGGCATTCGGGCAAAGCACGGGCAAGGGGCGAGAAGTGGGCACGGGAACGCTCCTATAAGAGGCACTCTGCCGAGCGGCAACGCACCACGCGGACAGCAGCGGCCTGAGCAGACCCGTGCACCCCCTCATCAAGCCAACTAGGAAAGCAATTGCAAATAAATAAAAATCATTTTTGCACGCGCACTAATAGTCGGGTCAACGTCTGCTAAAGCAGATACATAAAGAATATTCAACTGATACAGAGAAACTTCGAAGTAAATCCATTGCCGCCTCCATAGGGAGAACGGAACTTCCTATACGAGGGACTCGAACCTCCGGTATTCTCCTATGAGGGGCGGGTTTGCTGTGCTGAATCTGTGTCCTACGGACGGACATTAGACAGACGTTAATGGTACGTTGATGTCCGGTTGGGCAAATTTACGGAGAACTGGACGCGGGCATTACTACAATCCGGAAGCCAATATCGTTGCTTTGGATTTCTGGCCTGGCAACGTTGCGGAAGGCAGACCGGAAGCCCTGCGGACTATAACGGTATGAGCCGCCCCGAAGAACACGACCTATGTCCGGTGACGTTCCAATCGGTCAGGCAACCGAGCGCCGCACGCCGTTAATTGACGACGGGTGGCTGATTCGCAATGCGTCGGAATCAGAGCTTGAGCATAACGTAGAGCACAAATGGGGTTCATCTGAAATGGTTTATTATGGATGGCCCTATTTCGCCGTGGCAAAAAAAGGATGGTTCTTTCTGCGCGGCACAAATTCAGGGGGCACGTACAACGCTCTGTACGATGCCCCCGGCATGATTGTCGATGCGGGGATCGTTCTGTTCATCGGCCTCGCCGTCGCCTTCCTCTCCGAGTCCATCATCCGCCACCGC
>Ga0206927_1187_pt1 | contig 12458 bp, 6 predicted proteins | sample Alteio_BWOrgHeat_60_FD_153249 | JGI IMG/M metagenome (GOLD analysis project Ga0206927, IMG submission 153249) | Enriched cells from forest soil in Barre Woods Harvard Forest LTER site, Petersham, Massachusetts, United States -... | ecosystem: Environmental > Terrestrial > Soil > Temperate forest > O... | reverse complement strand
CGGCGACCGAGGAGGTCGAGATCGGGCAGTCTGCCGGCGTCGAGTTCGGCGTCGATGAGATCCGCGAGTTCGGCCTCGCAGGCGCGCTCATGCGCTAGCGCCAAGAGACCCACCATGGTGCGGCAAGCCCGCTTCTCGCCGTCGGCCGTCAGCAGCGCCTCGAAGGTGCGCTGGTAGGCACGGCGGGGAAAGAGCTGCTCGCGGTAGACCAGATTGAGCAGCGCCATTGGTTTGCGTCGCAGGGCATGGATGACGTGCCGGTAATCGATGACATGACCGCGCTTGCCGCTGGGATGTGGCCGACCCCGGCGTAACGTCATCAACGGCGTGCTGCCGAGAAGGCATTCCAGCCGGTCGTCGTATAGGCGCACCCGCAGGCGATGGCCGATCAGCCGCGATGGCACCGAATAGAACACCTTCTTGAGCGTGAAGCCGCTCGTCGAGGTGACAGTGACGATTGCTTCCTCGTAATCGGTGGTGCGACGCTCCGGCAGTAGCTGTAGCGCTGGGCGCTCGAGTTCCAGCCGCTTCTTCAGCCTGGCGTTGCGGCGACCGACAATCTCCTCGAGAAAGCGGCGGTAGTCATCCAAGCTGTCAAAGTCGCGCGAGCCGCGCAGTAATAGCGCGTCCTCGACCGCCAACTTCAGATGACCGTGCGGGCTCTCGATCGAGCCGTTCTCGTGCGCCACGCCGCGATTGTTGCGGGTCGGCTCCATGCCGTAATGGGCGCACAGCGCCTCGTAGCGACGCGTGAGATCCTCCCGCGCGTCACGGTCAAGGTTACGGAAGGCGGCCGACAGGCTGTCGCTGCGATGCTGCAAGGGAGCCCGGCCGAGCGCCCACAACGCATTCTGCAGACCCTCGGCCAGCGCCACGAAGCTCTCGCCGCCGAGCACGACATGGGCGTGTTCCCAGCCCGAGAAGGCCAGCCGAAAATGGTAGAGCCGGTGATCGAACGGCGCGCCGGCGATGCTGACGCCGCGATCGCGCATGTCGGTGAAGTCGGACAGTCCGAGCCGGCCCGGCGGATGCTCCTGCCGGAAGATGACCTCCTGCTCGGCACCGTGCAGCGCCCGCCAGGTGCGGATGCGCCGCTCCAATGTGCGGCGGATACCGGCGCCGATCGCTGGGTGGCGCCGGCGGATCTCGTCAAAAATAGCGACCGGCCGCAGACCCGGGGTGCTCTTGAGCAGCGGCACCACCTCGCTGTCCCAGACCTCGCCCAGCGGATCGGGCCGTCGCCGCCCGCGCGGCGCTTTCTTCTGCGAGGGCATTCGCGGGTCGTGTTCAAAGCGATAGCCGCTGGAGGTCGCGAATCCGGCCTTGGCGGCCGCAACGGCTGGCGCCTTAGTTTGACGGAAACTCATGTACAGCCTCATCTGGCGATCAGTGATGTGGCGGCCGGACAACGGGCGGTTCCTCATCGGCATGAAGAACCGTTCCATATCCAGTCGGCCGTGATCGCCGGATGCGCTGCCCTCTGCGGGCTCGCGCCGCCGTTGGATTCGCGACTTCGCTCGGGCTACGCCCTCTCTGCGTCACAAACCCAACGCCGCTTTCTCATCCTGATTGACGTGCGTTTCTCGCCCTGATTGCCGCCCAGCAGAAAGCGGCGCGAGGCGAGCTGAGACTGCCCCTGCCGGCGGGTCTGGCATACGGCCGGGATAGCCGGATCGGTTTCAATCCCGACGAAGAGGTGCAGGCGCGGCTACATCACCTGTTTGCGAAGTTTCGCGAGCTTCGCAGCGCCAAGGCGGTCATGCGCCACTTCCAGGAAGCCAATTTGCTGTTGCCGGTGCGGCCGCTCGACGGACCGTCACCGCACGACGTCATTTGGCGGCCGGCGAGCAATGCCCGCATCCTTCAGGTTCTGAAGAACCCGGCTTATGCGGGTGCGTATGTTTACGGCCGGCGCCGGCGCACGCCGATCGGCCGGCGTGCTGGTTTGCCAGGAAGCGCGACCGAGGCGGTGGCGATCCAGGATTGGCCGGTTTGCCTGAAGGACGCCTTTCCGGGATATATCGATTGGGAGGAGTTCATGGCGAACCAGCGGCGGCTCGCGGATAACCTCAATCGGTACGACATAAACCGCCACGGAGTGCCGCGACAAGGCAGCGCCTTGCTGCAAGGCATTGCTGTCTGCGGCCGTTGCAGCCGACGCATGGGACTGCATTATTCGGGACCGCACGGCAATTACCCCGTCTATGTTTGTCGTGCCGATCAGCATCAGCATGGTGGGCCGCGCTGCCAGGAGGTGCGTGCCCTCGGGATCGATGCTGCAGTCGAAAGATTGTTGCTTGAGGCATTGACGCCAGATCGTCTTGCTCTGGCGCTTGCCGCGCTCGGCGAGCTGGAGAACGAAGCACGCGCGCTCGAACATCAATGGTCATTGAAGCGCGAGCGGGCGCGCTATGAGGCGGAGCGGGCGCGCCGGCAATACGATGCCGTCGAGCCCGAGAACCGGTTGGTGGCCCGGTCGTTGGAGCGGGTCTGGGAAGATAAGCTGCGGCAAGTGGAACAAATCGACGCCGAATACGAGAGTTGGCACCGGCAGCAGCCAATATCACTAGCCGCGGCGGATCGGGGTCAGATCCTCGCGCTGGGCGAAGAGCTTCCCAAGTTGTGGGGCGCGGCCGGTGCGGTCGAGCGCAAGCACATCCTGCGGCTCGTCATTAAGGAGGTGATCCTTGATCAGCGGCCCGCAAGCGGCCAGGTCTGGATGCGCGTCGTCTGGCAGACCGGCGCCGTCAGCGAGCACAAGGTCCGGCGTACGGTGAACAACTACCGGAACTACGCGGACATCGCGACACTCGAAGCGCGAATACGCGATCTCGCCGCCACGCAGAAGATCGACCGCGACATCGCCGCCACGCTCACCGCGGAGGGCCTGTTGTCGGCGCATGGTCGTCCGTTCAGCGGCGGTGAGGTGCATATACTGCGCAAGCGCTGGCAGATACCGACGGTGAAGATCAACGGCACAACTCCCAATCCCCCGCGATGGCCTGACGAGACATATTCCGTTCAAGGTGCGGCTGCGGCGCTCTCGGTTTCGACCCAGACCGTTTTCAAATGGCTTCAGAAAGGGCGATTGTCGGGTCGCCAATTGACCAAAGGGATGCCCTGGCAAATTACGCTGTCCACCCCGCAAATCGCCGAGTTGCGAGCGCTGGCGCGACGAACAAACTCTTCGAAGAAAGCGGTATCATGACATCTTCGGCTCGGCGATGACGTCGTGCCATTTGTCGACAGGCACCTGGCTGGTCAGAATGGTCGAGCGGCGGCCGTAGCGCTCTTCGAGGATTTCGTAGAGATCGCGGCGTGCGCCGCCGTCGAGTGGTTCGAGGCCCCAATCATCGAGGATGAGGAGTTGAGCGCCGTTGAGGCTGCGCATGACGCGGCATAGCGGCCGTCGCCGCAGGCCAGGGCGAGATCAGGGAAGAGTTTGGGGACGCGCTGATAAAGGACTGAGCGATTGTTCTGTGAGGGCGAAAGCCGAATGGCTGAGCTACTCGACCGCGACCCGGCCTCGCCGGGATGGCTCCGACTATTGATCCCCATACCCTATTTAAAACTACCCTTATTCAACCGCAACAGCGACAGTCGGCTCCAATGCATTTCGGGAGCGCAAACTAACGATACTTTCCCAATGTTCCGGCAAACACAACTCGCCAAGCCCGTGCTTCGATATCGCACCTATTATTTCGTCTTCAGCCGCTAATTGGGCGAGTGAATCGGCCAGTGAACCAAATCGAACGAGTTCCCGTCCAATCTTCTCAACGTAGGCCCGAAGGAGCAACAGTCGAAACGCCTGGTCCTTTGCATTCTCTGGGCCCCATTCTCGAATAACAGTCCTGACTGCGGTCAATTGGTCCATAAAATCGGCCATCTCCCTCGACGTAGATTGGGTCGCCCCCTCTAGATCTTGGTATTTTCGATAGAAATACAAAGGCTTCGGGATGACCCCTATCCTCCTCGCAGTCATGTACACTCGCGCGACAAAAACATTATCCTCGAAATTGTGAGCTTCGGGGAAACTGATCCCATTATCTCTTAAAAACGCGGTCCGATACAATTTGGCACAAGGGCCAAAATCGTCAAATATTCTCCTAAATTCGCTCAAACGCTCCTCGTACCTCTCGCGCTCTACAACGATATATTCCGTTTTCGGGTCCTGGGGCTGTCGGTGGGGCTCCGGCGATGAGTACCAACCATGTTCGTCGAACAAAACCAGAGATGATGTTACGAAATCGAGCGCCGACTCCATTGATATTAAAGCAACCATTTTCTGCAACGCATCCGTTGCGAGAACGTCGTCTGCATCCAAAAACGTAATATACTCGCCCCTCGCTTTAGAAATTCCTTTATTTCGCGCCGCTCCAGCCCCGCGTCTATCTTCTACGACAAAAACAATATTGTTGTATAACCGTGCAAATTTAGATATTTCCTCACGACCGCCATCCGTCGAGTTGTTCTCGACTATTACTATTTCGAAGGGCGACCCAGCCGCATCCTGAGCAAGAGCTGATTGTATAGCCGCATATATCCACGGAAGAGCGTTATGCATTGGAATAACGATGGAAACCATCGGTTTGATTTCAGTTGGCCAACACCGTTCATACGGCAACGGCTCAACAATTCTCCAAGTAAAGTTCGTCTGTTCCGGAACGCAAAAAAAGCATCGCTCAATCGAGTGAGCAATGGTACCATCGTCGGGGATGGGTTCTTCCGGAAAGTCATCGAACTTCAGCCCAGCGTCTAAAATAGGCGCTAACGCTCTCGGTCGAAACCAGAACATCGACCCAGCTGGAAATTCGGGGCAATCGTCCCCAACATGACCGTTAGACAGACCGAAGCGCGTCATAAGTTCGATGACTATTTGCTTATTTCGCCCCCACTGCATGAACGGCCTAATTCGCCAATGCGGCACGGGTCCGACTGCTCCTAGTCGCTCATCGTTAGTGAACATCTGAATGATTCGAGCGGTATACGCCTGATTGAAGAGCAGTTTTCGTAAGATGTCGTCCATCCACTCGCTCCCAAACGAACCATGTTCGATTGATTTCTTGGTGTGTAAGTGCAACGCAAGATCGTACCCCTGGAGGTCTTGTGAAAAACTAACAATCATAGGGGCAATATCACGCCCGCGATCGGGGCAAACCACCAACCGGTACGGGTTCAACCCGGAGCGGCCCAGTTCTTCTGCTACTATCTCTTTTATAGAGGAGCTTACTGATACAAATAAATCGAATTTGATCGGGATATTTCGAAGATGGGAGATAATCAACGGTAGACACTCAACATAAAAGCAGTGAATATGTACCGCCAGTTTCACGGCCACCTCATCAGGCCCGGGCCACGAAGACACGGGCAGTTGAATGGGGGCGAATCGCTTTCGTAAGTCAAAAGGTAGTTTGAAATTATCGATTAAATACGGATTGCACCGGCGGCCGGATCGCACGCCACCGGCTGTTGCATAGTGCAGCAAAGGACACACATCTCGAGATACATCCGGATTGGCATCAAAATAAAAATTCGTTTGAAACCATGAGTTCGGGTTTCGGTTCTCACGGAATCCCTGGTCGAGGTAATGGCGGTAGGGGTCACAACCACTTGCCGCAACATCGGGGTTCATCATAAGATAGAATTCGCTACAAAAATACCCGAGTTTCGTTAGAAGGGCTTCTTGTTCATCGGTATTGAGGTCCGATACACTGGGGGTTGTTGATTGTTCGAGCAATCCCAACGCATCGCTATTTGATCTTTTTACTGAGTTTGAGTTAAATTCAATAAGGCATCGTAATTCCGTGATTTCCGCATCAGACCAACCGAAAGCGACTAGTTCCTTTGTAATTTGTGGTACGGAAGGGTTAAGGGCGAACGCCCGCAAGTAAGCGAACTGCGCCTCCAAATTCTTACTTTGAATTTTGTAAAGGTGCCCGAGCTGTATCCATGAATCGGCCGCCTGTGGATCATAAGCAAGCGATGTTAGATAAGCTACCTTCGCTTGATCAAAATTCTCTAATTCCTTCAGAGCATGCCCGTACTGTATCCAGATCGGTGCATTTCCCGGTTGCCTCCGCAGCGCTTTGCGATAAAGCCGTGTCGCGAGCGGCCAATGCCCGTGATCCCGAGCGAGGTCGGCTCGGCTGATGATACTCGGCCTCTTGCGCTTAAACGCGGAAAGCGCGGCTTGGAAAGACGACTTATCGCTATTAGGAACTATGACAGAACTACTGTGTGCTGCGGGCGGCTGGCTGGATGCTAATAATTTGGCTTCAGGCCAGCCGAGAGAAGCCAGCTCGCGCATCGCATCCGGAGACGATTTGCGCCGAGTGAAAGCCCAGAGATATGCGGTTTCGGCGTCTTGGGTGCGCCCGAGTTCTTTCAGCAGGTGGCCGAGCTGTAGATAAGGATCAGGCAGTTCGGGCGCATAGAGAATTGCTCTCCGATATGCGACCTCAGCCGAGTCCAGGTCACCCAAATGCTTTAGAACATGCCCGTATTGAACCCAAATGCTCGCGTTAGCGGGCCTGCGATTGAGTGCCTTTCGGTAGAGTCGGAGCGCTAGCTCGAGCTTTTCCAGTCGCACGGCACGATCGGCGCGAGTTATCACTGATTGGCGCGCTTTCAACGAAATCAAGGCAACCTCCGCTGATGTTTTCCTCGAAAAAGTGGACGGGGTTAGGCCGCGATTTTCTTGGCATGGGCGGGAATGAGATAGCCCAGGGACGAGTGCAGGCGACGTGAACGGTAGAAGCCCTCGATATACTGGAACAGATCGCGTTGCGCTTCGGCACCAGTGGCGTAGACGTGGTGGTAAACCCACTCGATTTTAAGGTGCGAAAGAAGCTCTCCATCGGCTCGTTGTCGAGGCGATTGCCCTCGCCGCTCATCGATGGGATGATGCGGTAACCAGCGAGGACCAGCCGGTTGGCCTGGGCGGCGTACTGAATGCCGCGATCGGAATTATGGATCAGTCCCGGCGCCAGCGGCTCCAATACCTGCTCGATCCGAGCTTCGCTCTCGGCTACCTTGGCTTGATAGAGGTTGTAACGATCCGCCTGAGCGGGGGCGAATACGTGCTCCTCACGGCACTTGCCGGCCAACGCCGCGCTGATCTCCCCGACCGACGCATGACAGCGGCAATCGCGATGGGCGGCGAGTAACGCCGGATTGCGTTCACCTGCCATAATGCCGCGCACGATGCGCATCCCAGTCGCGCTCGTGATGTCGGACACAATCTCACACAGCGTGAAGTCCATCTGCATCCAGTGCCGTTTGCGTGTGCTGGATACGGGAAGCGGCGTAGCCCATTAACCACTCGCGTTGGCGCAGATAGGCGCACAACGTTGCCAACTCGGCTTTGGGCCGGAAGCTCGCCCTCACCAGCCTGTATTAGTCCAACTGCCGCAACCACAGGGCACCGCTGACATCCGTCTTGCGACCGCGCACGTGCTCGGCGTCACGATCATTGACCAACAACACCTCGACGCCGCACTGGTCAAGCACTCCAAACGGTGGACCCCGTACACTCCGGTAGACTCCAATGGCGACCGGTCGGACTACCGACTCACCGAGCACTCCGCTACGCGCTGCAGATCATCCGTGTAGCCCGACCTATGAAAGTCAACGACCTTTCCCGTCGCACCGAGAAACCGCTGCAATCCTTCCAACTCAAGAGTCCCTCCGCACCCGCATCCTCTAATTAAACTACGCATCCCGCCGTCAAATGACCTGTCGCTCATCTTCTACCTATAGCCATATCAAGCTCCTGCCCCAAACATCCCGCAATTTCCCGCATGTTGTCCGTCGGCGTGAAAAACCAATCCACCTTATTCTTGCCTCTCCACCCAATCTCGTTATCCTCCTCAAAACTCCTACAGAGCCTATCTAGCAACTCGACTGCATCCGAGATTTGGCCTGACTCCCATGAATATATGTTTTCGTGGACCTCGCTGAGGTCCTTCCTTAGGTACGTGTTCGTCAACACAAGCATCCCTGCGGCAGCCATTTCCAATGGCGGGTAGCTTGGGTGCGGCGAGACCATTAACGACAAACCGACCGCACTTCTCGACATCAACATCCCGTACTCCTCCAACGAAAGGCGACCCAAATGCTCTATGCGCGAGCGCGCGCTTTGCGTTATACCTCCCTCACCCATTCCCAAAAACCGCCAACCTTCATAATATTTCGGATCTCGGCTCACAAGCTCGTCGACTATGATCTCACAAAGTTCGTAACAATTGCGGACCGCGTGTGTTCGATAATAAATCAGGCAGTTTTTGTGCTTGTTGACGTGTCGCATTGAAGCCGCAAGTCGCGGGGATAATCCGGGCTCGTACGTATGACCCGTGACCCCGAACTGTTCGTCAAAAAATCGCGCCAGCATCTCTGTGTTTATTATCGCGACGAATCGGTCCGGTTTCTTGTAAGTTGCATCCGCTAAATAATATCGGCTCGACCACGCTTGAAACGGCGCTTCGTAATCCTGGATAAAATAAAGGAACCTACGTTCAGGTAGGCCGAATATACGACTTTGGTCGCCGCATATAAGCGATATCAGATGTGCACTCTCCCAAGCTGTTGCCAAAAAGAAGTCGTTCTGGCGCAGATCTAATAGGCGCCAAGAACGCTGGCCTGCGTCGCATACGATTGAACGATTCGGCCGATCGAACTCACCAAGATTAATATTCTGAAACCCTTCCGGCGGCAAAAAACTTTCTGGCGGACTCCAAATACTCATGATCCGCGCATCCCACCCTCCGTCCAACGCACCCATTATCTCCGCAAACAGGTCGAAAGCATTGTTCAAGCCGGCATAACCACGGCTTCGATCCAAATCCGGGACAATCAGCGTTAATCTAGGTCTTTGAATCATACTTGCTACACAGTTAAATGGCGCCAGCTCACCAAGGAAGGAATCTACCAGACCCCTCCGCAACCCGACAGGCAATAGACGAAAACCGCCGTCGGTCAGAAACCTTTCTACATCAAAGTAGCTGTCTTCTACAAAATCCGAGGTCCCCGATAGTCTCACCCATCCATATCCGGCAGCCTCGACCACATACAGAAAGGATCGTTCGATCGCGTGCGCGAGCGTCCCGTCGACCGCTCCGCTCTCTGGTTCAAACATCTCAAACCGCAGGTTTAAATTCAACAAAGGCCTAAGCGCGGCGCTTTTAAACCAGAACATTGATCCCGATGGAAAATCTAGCGGAGTTTGATCACTGATGTCAATCTCACACAGCCTGAGTAGATCGCGGACCAGTTGAAAGTTGTGTCCCCAATTGATTTCCCCTCGTTCCTGCAACAACTTAAAGTGCGGCAATAGACTTGCACCAATTTTCTCGTAACTTAGAACCTTTAAATGCGCCGAGACGACTTCAGCAGTCCCCACTAATCCATCTAACAGAAACTGCCGCCACGTATTTATATCCTCCCGATGTACGGATTTCTTTGTATGCAGATGCAGTCCGATATCTACCTCTGATATACGGTCAGCAAAGCCTACTATCCAGGGTCCAATATCGCGCCCTCTGTTCGGCAACATGCGTATTTCCGCAGGGTGCCTCAAATGCCGACCCGTCAATCGCTCAAGTCGGTCAACCTTCTCTGTGGTATCCGTGGAGATAAAGACTGTGCAAGGTGATGGAATGTTGTTCAAATATCGAAACAGCTCTTCACAGAGATCAAGGTAAAATGCGTGGACAAAGGCTCCTATTCGCGGAATCGGATTCATCTCCGTCGGTTTCCGAACCATCGCCTGGTAGTCGATTTGCGGAGTCTCACTCAGAACCACCAAACTTCCAGAATGAAGAGAATCTCCTTCCCGCCCGGGCAGATTGTTCGCGAACCCAACGGTCAAATAATGCTCTTCCGCCGTGACGTCTGTTCGACCCCTCAAAACATGCTCTTTGTACCAGTTAGCGTGAAAGAATGGGTTTGGGTTCATCCCCGCGAACCGACCGATCGTTTCATAATGGAGAAGGGGGCCAATTGCTCGCTCTGCTTGGCGCATCGACAGATTCGAATACCACTTCGAGCGAAAGAAAGGGTGAGGATCAAGCCCGTGTCGCCATCCTTCCTTCAGGTAATGTGCAAGCGGCGACTCTCCTCCCAAATCCGGACACTGGCTTAGATAGTGCAGTGTTGAAAACAACGGGTGGGGATCATAGTCTGCAGCTGCGGACAGGTATGTCTCGAGCGGAGTTGATTGAGCTGCTGAGCCATTATACTGCGCTACAATGAATCGACCTATAACAAGCGGGTGTGGATCAAAGCCTTTGTTTGCACCGCGAACAACATAGTCGACGAGCCCGGGCATCCCATCGTCAGGATTGGCGCGTGCTCGATACCACGTTTCGTCAAAAAGTATATGCGGGTTGAAACCTTTCCGGTATCCCACTAAAAGATAGTGCTGTACTGGGTCCACATCGTCACTTAAATCACTCAGGTATTCTTGCTTGTACCAATCGGGTGCGAACAATGGACTTGGAGGAACATCGCGCTGGCGTCCTGACGTTAGATAATGAACGAAGGGGTGATCAATTGACACCGTAGTGGCCCGCCGTTTGAACTGAGCCACGTAATACTCCGGCGCAAATAGAGGATGTGGCGCCTTTCGCTCATAACCGCCGGCCCGAAGGAAATGCACAAACGGGTTAATCTCGGCGCTCAATGTCCGAGGCTGTTGCGATAGGTACCAGCTGGGGTCAAAAAGATAATGAGGAACAACGTTCCAGAGGCTTCTGTTGCCTAGGTATTCGGCGGCCGTCGGCAGGCGAAACTCTTGTGTATCCTCATTGAAATTGCCCGCGACCGGAGCAAAAAAGGGGACAATTAACGCCAGATCTTCCTCAGAAGGCGGTACCAATGCTGGGTCGTCTGAAGATGTACCGTCTGACTCTGAGCTCGCTGCTGCCCTAGCGTCGCCCTCTGTTCTATCGACGTTGCGAACATTGCCGTCAGATTGGCACATCTTCTTTAGACTTTGAATTTGGAGTGGCGACCAGTCGAAAGCTGTCAGCTCCGACAGTGCTTCATCAAGAGATGGGTCCAAAACAAAAGCACAAATGTAGGCAGACTCCGCCTCGTCTCGTTTGTTTTGCAGCTTTAGCACGTGAGCCAATTGCAGTCGAGAATCAGCATCATTGTCCTTGTAATGAATTGCCATACGATATGCGATTGCGGCTTCACTCAAATTGCCTGATTCTTTCAGCGCATGGCCATACTGGACCCAGATAGGTGGATTCGCCGGATTTCTGTCGAGCACTGATCTGTAGAGGGAAGCGGCAAGATGCCATTGCCTGGTCGCGGTCGCTCGGTCCCCAAGCGTGATGGCGCTTGGTCTCGGTGTGATCACCAACCTAAGTCTTTCCAGTAGCTTCATTTCTATGATTCTGACGCGTCTATTTACCGGGTTTTTGGATTGACTGCGAGAACGCGTCGATACGTCACTTGGTCGCTACCTTGCTGATGCCGAATTCGAAGCAAGCAGGCGTTCGGGCCAAGTGGCTCGCGCGGGCCGAAGCTGGTGGTCGATGCTGTCGAAGAAAGCCTTGATGTCGATATCAGTGTATTGGAATCAAGTCCGCCAGCACCAGTACCTTGTCTAATCCCGTTGAGCACGTCAAACACCCCACACCTCACTACTCTCCTGCGCAGCTAATAGCATCAGATCTCGCAAGCTCAGAGGCGCCCCCGGCGCCCTACGACTCATGGTAATAAAGAACTCAAGCTCGCCCGTGGTCGCGAAAGACGACTCTTTCAAGTCGACGAGACTGAGAAACGTCAGCTGACGCAAGATCAATCTAAAGTGAGACGGAGTAAAACACAAACAGTGAACGTCAACGGACCCGCCCTGGACAAGAGATTTTGCAAACTGATCTAGCAAAAAGACAGGTGGGTATCTCAAGTTAATGGAGCCACGGCTCTCCGCATCCCACACAATGGCCCCATCATTGGTGCAACTATAAAGGTAATGCTCTGCAGTCGCACCTGGTGACGCTGTCTGTTGTGAGCCGACAGACGGCGTCCGTTGTGCGCGAATATAGGAATCAATTATAGACGAAAGTGAACTCGTTGGCCGCAACAGATCGAAGTAGAACCGTTTGTCAGGAACAACCAGAGACAGAACCCCCTCCTCGCTCAGCAGCCCAGAGCATTGTTGAAAGAATCGAATGAGGTCGGGAACCTGTTGGATCACATGAGAGGCGACGATCCAATCAAGATCATGGTCAAATCCTGTGAGCCCTCTCAGATCGTCTGTGCCGTTCCAAACAAAATCTACCGGCTCGATGGCAGAGGGATCCGCCTGATGTTCCACTGCTAACTCGACAAGCTGCTCATAAGAGAGGACGTCCAGGGTCTTCACATTGTAACCAGCCGCTTTCGGCATCAAAGGACGATAAGCGGGCCCGATCTCGAGCCCTCGGCCATCCGATTTGAGGCCGGATCGA
>Ga0206927_1172_pt2 | contig 12647 bp, 15 predicted proteins | sample Alteio_BWOrgHeat_60_FD_153249 | JGI IMG/M metagenome (GOLD analysis project Ga0206927, IMG submission 153249) | Enriched cells from forest soil in Barre Woods Harvard Forest LTER site, Petersham, Massachusetts, United States -... | ecosystem: Environmental > Terrestrial > Soil > Temperate forest >... | reverse complement strand
CTGGGTTGATAAGCTAGGAAACGTTACGAGAGCTGAAAGAGGTTTGGGTACTCGTTGTTCCGATCCTACCTATATTAATAAGGCTATTGATGCTGCCATGAAAGTTAAATGGGAATCTAAACCTGATGCTCCGGAATCACAAATGGGAAAGATAAAGTATGTCTTTTCTCCTGAGTAGATGAATATCTATCAAAAAACATTACACTTCTTATATAGTCAATTGCCGATGTTTCAACGCATCGGCATTGCTGCTTATAGATCAGACCTGAAGAACACTAAAATGCTTCTGGATGCTATTGGTAATCCTCAGAAGAATTTTAAAACCATACACATTGCAGGTACTAATGGCAAAGGTTCTTCATCTCACATGCTTGCTGCTGTTCTTCAGAAATCGGGATATAAAACAGGACTTTATACATCGCCACACATGAAAGATTTCAGGGAGCGTGTGAAGATTGATGGACGCATGATTGGAAAGATGTATATCGTGGATTTCGTTAAGAAACATCGGGCTGCGATGAAACAGATTAAACCTTCTTTCTTTGAGATGACTGTGGCTCTTGCATTTAATTATTTCAGCGATGAAGGAGTTGATATTGCAGTTATCGAAACGGGGCTGGGAGGCAGATTAGATTCTACAAATGTCATTCAACCTGTGGTATCGTTAATAACAAATATCGGGATGGATCATACCGAAATATTAGGCGATACTTTAGAAAAGATAGCTATCGAGAAAGCAGGGATAATTAAACGATGGGCACCCATTGTTATCAGTGAAACACATCCTGAAACCAAGGATGTCTTTATATCGACTGCAGAGCGAAGGTCTTCTGAATGTTATTTCGCCGATCAAATCCTTCAGGTTATGAATGTCTATCAACCTTTTGATAGTTCATCTAATCTGAGGCTTGATATTAATAAAGGAGCTATTTCTCTTTTCAAGCACCTGGAATCGGATCTTAATGCTTCTTATCAGACGAAAAACATTCTTGGTGTTCTTCAAACCATTGAAGTGCTGAAAGAAAAAGGATATACTATTCCTGATCAAAAGGTGAGGGAAGGACTTAAACAAGTAAAGCATCTTACAGGTATTATGGGGCGATGGCAAACTATCTCTGAATCACCGCTCACCATTTGTGATGTGGCACATAATGCTGCAGGAATAACTGAATTACTAAAACAGGTTGCATTGACCCGACACATTAATCTGCATTTTGTTTTCGGAGTTGTTAAGGATAAAGATTTAACCAAAGTCCTTGATTTACTTCCTAAGGATGCCACTTATTATTTCTGTAAAGCCGATTTGCCAAGAGCTTTGGATGCAACAGAACTTCAGACTAAAGCTGCAGAGCATAATTTAAAAGGTGCTATTTATCCATCCGTAAAAGCAGCCTTGGAAGCCGCTCAGAGTAATGCTCAATACGAAGATTTGGTATTGGTTTCAGGAAGTACTTTTGTTGTTGCAGAGGTGGTTTAGTTCATTACTGAACTAAAAGCAATATTAGTGTCAACTATTATCTTCACTTAATAAGTTTTTTTCAAAGTTTCTTCCACCTGTCTTTCTTTATTCCTCAACCCTCACATTCCTATTTATATTATACCTAACTTTGTAGTGTTAAACCAAATCAAACTATAACCATGAAATATTTATCATCATGTTTTAAATTAGTTGTTTTTATCTTAATCATTTTATCTTTCAATAGCTGCAAACAAAAGGGATGCAATGATAAATCAGCATTAAACTACAGCATTGCTGCTAATGAAAATGATGGTTCGTGCATCTATTGCACTACAACTATCAGCCAAAATGGAACTAATACTGTTTATCTTATAGATCCAAATACATCAAGTGTATATTATAATGATACTGTTGCCATATTTTATTTAACTCAAACAACTTTTTTTCATAACTTCCATGAATGTGGAAATGATTCTACTTATCTGTATCTGAGAATTAAAAACTTACTTAATCAGGGCGAGAACTTTTTCTTTAACTTTGATGGATTTTCTCTTTGTGGCTTTGTCAGAACATCAACGACTTATGTGACATTATCTCCAAATCAAATAACTGATGAAATCCTTTTTGATACTGAAAAATATTCACAATGCAGTATTACCGGTTCATCACCAATGATTATTATTTCGGGGCGTATTAATTATCAATAAAATTAACCCCCGCATTCCTATTTTTATTATACCTAATTTTGTAGTGTTAAACCAAATAAAAATATTACCATGAAATATTTATTTTTAGTCCTTGCATTTTATTCATCATCTTTAATTGCTCAATCATCTTTAAGATTCAACAAACGTTTTGTTCAATGTGAGGATAAATGGGTGGCATACCAAAGGGATAAGGATAGCACCTATACTTATGGCTTTATATACATAGATTCTCAGGCTGGATTGACTTATCAAAATAAAGGAAGATTTAAAATTACTGATGATAACACTTTTGTGTCGGTAAAGGATGCTTTGGATACCATTAGTTTGAAAGTCAGGTTGCAACCCAATAATGTTAAGGTAGCAATTATCCCTGATGATAAATTAAAAGAGTTGCAGTTACCTGAGTTTCCTGATTGGTTACAGTATTATAAAACCGATACTGGTACTATCGAAAGATTATTTCGCTGGGGATATTTATATAATTCGTGGGATGAGTGTGATATTGCGCTGCCTTACCTGGAACGCGGATATAAAATGAATCCTGATTTCAAGGGGCTCGCATTTGAACTGGCTTATGCTTATAATGCTTTGGATAAATGTGATAAGGCAATAACTGTATTGGAAACCGCACTCGCAACTCATCCAAACGAATGTTATATGTACAAAGAACTTTCGTATGCCCAGATACATACCGGGCAATTGGATAAGGCTGCAATAACATGTAAAAAGGGTATTGGTTTATGCACAGATAAATCCATGAAGGCTGAAATTGCCATCAACTTAGCACAAGGTTATTATAAACTGAAAGACAAAACGAACTTTAAATATTGGGCTAAGGAAACAAGAAAATGGGCTACCAAAGGTGATGATTATACATCGAGCATTAATAAGATGGAAGCTGATATGGATAAATAACATGGAGAAGAAAAATAATCAAACAAATGCGTCAGCAACATGATTAAAAAGCTCATCGGAATGGAAAAAATCGGGATTAAGGAGGTAAAATCCGCCTATTATCACACAATGAAAACATGCTTTTCAACGGGGAAAATGATAATATCCGCCATTATAACGAAACCTGTTGTTACTGAAAGCTTCCCTGTTGTCATTAAACGATTCCCTGTTGTCACTTTAACATTCTCTGTTGTCATTAATCGAAAAGGTGCTGCCATTTTAACGAAACCTGTTGTCATCAATACTAAGCATGAACAATCCTAACTATACCTGCTGCCGTTTTAACGATACCTGTGCTCACTTAAAGGATAGTGTCACCCATTTTAAAGAAACCTGTTGCCATTATAACGATACCTGTGCTCATCAATGTATAGTGTCTGCCATTTTAACGATACCTGTTGTGATGAACGTTATAATGAATGATATTTTGCTTTCCCTGTTTAAAATGAAGCTATTCTATGTTTAATCTTATCGAAAACACATTAATAAATATATAAAGATGATGAATACTAACGACAAAGAAATCAAAGAGAATTTAAAAGCTGCTGACAGGAATGAATCAATTGTTTCTGCTGAAGAGATGCTATGCTTAAGTAATCGGAAAATGAATTCAATTAAAAGAATGATTGATAAAAAAGAAAGAATCAATGCCGATAAAATCAGGAACCAGGAGATGGAAATTGAAAGGAAGATTTTAAAGACAGCAAGGTTGGAGTATGATGATTTTTTGATGGCGAATGATTTTGCGGTTCATAAACCCTGGAACAAAAGCCAGTTGGAAACTATAAAAATAATTGAAAATGCTGCAAAGATGGGAATTGAATTGACGGAAAAGGAAGTAAGAAAGATAAAAAAGGAACTCCGGATTCAGGCAAAGATTGTTCATCCTGTTCAGCGAATTAAATACCTTAATACATTAGGGGAAAGAGTGGGATCAAGAGGGGTTCCTATTATTTTGCTTGCAATGATAAAACTGATAAAAGCCCGATGTCCGATGCCAAGGAATTACAGAAAGTTTCAATTGAAAGCAGTGAAATTGGCAAAGGCGCAGACGGATGATATTTTTGGATTTTTTTCTGACCCTTTCGATGGTCTTGATCAGATGATTGAAGATACCGGAACCTTATTTACCGAGATAGAAAACTATGAAGCAAATAACGGTACCGGAAGCCTTGAAAGAGTGAAGCGGGCAATTTATGAAGTTAAACTTTCGGTGGCTGCTTTGGTGGTTTATGTTAATAAACTTTGTCGGGCAGATCAGGAAAATAGTCTTGCAATTATTGCTGCTGCCGGCATGATTCAGAGAAAACCAAGAGCGAAAAATACAAAAGCAGATTTTTCACTTAAACATGGAGCTACAGGTGAAATTATTCTTATTTCGCTTGCCGCAAAAATTAATGGAAAGAAAGTTACGGCAACTTATTACTGGCAATATGGATTGATGATTGAAGGAGTATTGACATGGTATGATTTGCCCGATACAATAAATCAATGTAAAACTACTGCAACAGGAATGCCGAAAAACATAACGGTCTTTTTCAGAAAATCAGTGCGAACCAAAAAAGGCGGCAGGAGCAAATGGTGCAAGGAAATAGGTATCTCACCGAGATAAGGGAATAGAAATTAAAAAGACAAGGAAATCCTGATTGGAAACGGTGGGGATTTTTTGGTAGATTGATAAATTATTAATGTAACTTTGCTACTTGATATTATGAATTACTCTAAACAATAAATAGGATGAAGAAAATAATTACAATTGCTTTGATGCTTGTGAGTATGATAGGGAATGGGCAGACGGCTTATGTAAGCAATCAAGGTGATAGTTCAGTATCTGTTATAAATGTTTCTAATAATACATATGTCACTTCTATTCATGTTGGCTCGCAACCTTTTGGTGTATCTGTTAGTCAAGATGGAAGTAAGGTATATGTTTCTAATCTTGCTTCTAATTCAGTAAGTGTAATAAATACAATATCAAATACAGTTTCCGCAACAATTACAGGTATATTTCAACCTCAAGGTATATCTGTAAGTCCCGATGGCAGTAGGGTGTATGTAGCAAATGGTAATGATAGTTCAGTAAGCGTAATAAATGCAATAACAAATACATTTATATCGGCAATCCCAATTAACGGTTTTGTTCATGGTGTTTGTGTAAGTCCTGATGGCAGCAAGGTTTATGCAGCAAGTTATGATAATTATTCAATTAGTGTAATAAATACCGCAACAGATTCAGTTTCAAGCACAATTACAGTAGGTTCTGGTCCTGTTGCAATATGTGTAAGCCCTGATGGAAGTAAGGTATATGTCTCAAATCAAACGAGTAATACAGTAAGTGTAATAAATACAGCTTCAAATACTGTATCAGCTAATATTTCTGTTGGTAATACTCCAAGAGCTTTAACTGTAAGTCCAGATGGAAGTAATATCTATGTTACAAATTGGAGTAGCCATTCAGTAAGTGTAATAGATGCTTCTAATAATACTGTTTCTGCAACAATTCAAGTTGAAGCTAATCCCGATGGTATATCAATAAGTCCTGATGGAACAAAAGTATATGTCGCATGTTACGGTGCTAATTTAGTAATTGTAATAAATACCGCTACCAATACAGTTACAACTGCAGTTGGTACAGGTCAGAACCCCGAAGCCTTTGGCAATTTTATTTCAACAGCAACTGTAGGTATTCCTTCATTAACCAATGAATCCACCACCCTTTCCATCTACCCCAATCCAAACAATGGAACTTTCACCCTTCATTCTCAAACCCCAATTCTACATTCACAACTCGAAATAACAGATGTATTAGGTAGAACAGTTTATACACAATCAATAAATAATTCAACCCAATCAACCATAGATATTTCGCAATGCAGTAATGGAGTTTATTTCTATCAGCTTACAAACGGAAAAGAAACCGGGAGAGGTAAGTTTATGAAAGAGTAAAGTTTCACTGACTCAGTAAAAATATAATTGAACAGAAATCCTCATCATCAATAGTGAGGATTTTTTGTAGTATCTTTGCAAAATGAGTTTATGGTTTTAAAAGGATGGAATGAAGATAAAAGAAGTGATAAATCTTATTGAAAATGATGGATGGTATATGGTTCGGCAAAAGGGAAGTCATAAACAATACAAGCATAAAGTCAAAAAAGGATTAGTAACAATTGCAGCTCACAAACTATCGGATGATATAGATAAGGAACATTAAACAACATATTAAAACAAGCACAATTAAAATGAAGAATCTGACTAAATACCTGGTGATATTTGAAAAAACAAAAAGTGGATATAGTTGTTATGTCCCTGATTTACCAGGATGCATTGCCACTGGCAATACAAAAACCATTGCTGAAAAGAATATTGCAGAAGCCATTCAATTTCATCTGGAAGGACTGAAAGCAGAAGGTTATAAGGTGCCTATTCCAAAGACAGAAAGTGAACTGATGTTCTTTACGTTTTAATAAGTGTAAATAAAACAGCGAAATCCTTCCCATAAATATGGGAGGGATTTTTTATTATCCATTAATTAAATTAAAATGTATATTTGCCGCAAATGAAGAACCTTAAACACTTTATCGGCATCTTTATTATTACTTTTAGTGTCAATGTTCAGTCGCAATCATTGACGATTAACTTATTAGGTGGTCCAGGCTTTACCTATTTATCAAACTCCAACCTGGCTCATACTTTGGGCACAACAAATACTATCAGCACCACCGATTCCCATGCCGGATGCTTTGGAATATCCCTTACTGACAGCATTTCAACCTTCTTTGGTTTTAATCCCGGTGTCATATATTCAGGACATAATCAACAATATAGTGGAAGGGATAATTCTGGAAATACATTTAATTCCGAAATAAAGATAAGATACCTCGATGTACCTTTATTGCTGCGCATGGGTGAGTCGTATGGATTTTATTTTGAGATAGGACCACAGTTTTCTTTTATGTTAAGCGCTGCCGAAGATGCAACCGTAAATAATAGTCAGGTAGAAATAAACAAGGATTATTCAACAGATTTCACCTTTTTTTCTTTTGCTGCAATTGCTGGTGTAGGTGTTAATATGAATGTATCCTATACAACTACATTTAATCTTGGCTTCCGCTATGGTTATGGCTTATCAGATGTTATAGATGAAACCTCAACCCTCTCCTCACATAGTCTCCCGTTCATTATTGCCAAAGGAAGTAATGCTAATGGAACATCTTATGCCGGCACCAGGAGAACATTTATAAGCTTGTTAGGAAGTTTAAATTTTGCTATTAAATAATGCATTACAAGGACTTAAAATCTTTTTGTCTGTTTTATTAATTATATGAAACATATCATTTATATTATCATAATTTGTTTTAGTGTCAATGTTCAGTCGCAATCATTTACCATTGATTTGATGGGTGGAGTAGGATATACTATTTTATCAAACAATAATCATCCCTCTGCTTTTAATGAATTAACAAATGTAAATACTATTTCAGCATGTACCGGAATCTCTGCCATGGATAGCCTTACCCGAAGCATTGCTCTTAACATCGGAGTTATATATGCAGCGCATAATCAACAGTACACAGGAGAGATATCATACACCTATATTTTCAATTCTGAAATTAAGATGCGGTATCTCGACTTTCCATTGTTATTGCATTTCCATGATGCTGATGGAATTTACTTAGAGATAGGTCCGCAAGTATCTTATTTATTATCAGCAAAAGAAGATGCCAATATCAACAACATCCAGGAGGAATTAAATAAAGATTTTGCTTCCGATTTCAACCAGTTTTCATTGATGGGTGTAATTGGATTTGGTATGAGTAAAAAGATATCCCATTATTCTTCATTTAATTTAGGTCTCCGCTATGGATATGGATTAACCGATGCTATTAATAATGATAATTCTAATGCAACCTCCATCAACCACAGCCTTCCTTATGCTATTGGATCCGGGGGCAATGGATATTATAATCCTTATTCATCCTCATCAGCTTATGCTACTACCCGAAGAATATTTATAATGTTATTCGGGAGTTTGAATATTGGTTTTTAATAGTTGACTAATAACGTTTATCATAAATCATCCTTCCTCATTCCACAATCCAATTTATTTTTGTTTCTTTGTAGCCAATAAAATAACAACCAAATGAATAAAAAACTGATTATTACGATTACTGCTATCTTTATAAGCATTAATTGTTTTGCAATTGATGAGGGCATGTGGCTCATGCTGCTCCTCAAGAATTATAACGAAGCCGATATGCAGGCAAAGGGCTTAAAACTTTCTGCCGATGATATTTACAGTGTTAATCATGCCAGTCTGAAGGATGCTGTGGTAAGCCTAGGTGGTGGTTTCTGCACTGCCGAAGTTATCTCTGATGATGGATTATTGCTTACCAATCATCACTGCGGTTTCAATGCTGTACAAGCACATAGCACCGTGGAACATGATTATGTAACCAATGGTTTCTGGGCATATTCACACGATCAGGAACTCCAGAACGAAGGGCTTACAGCCACCTTTTTAGTTCGTATGGAGGATGTTACCAATGATGTTTTAAAGGAATTGAATGATTCAATGTCGGAAGGAGATCGCGCAGCAAAAATGAGAACTGTCTTTACATCACTCACCAAAAAAGCCACCGATGGAAATGATTATACTGCTGAAGTAAAACCTTTCTTCAATGGAAATGAGTTTTATATGTTTGTATATCATGTCTTCAAGGATGTTAGATTGGTAGGCTCACCGCCTTCCTCTATCGGAAAATATGGTGGCGATACCGATAATTGGATGTGGCCCCGTCATACCTGTGATTTCTCCATGCTTCGGATTTATTGTAATAAAGAAGGAAAGCCTGCCACCTATTCGAGAGATAATGTCCCATATCATCCCATTAAACATCTCGATATTTCTCTTGCCGGTTATCATTCAAAAGACTTTGCAATGATAATGGGTTATCCCGGCAGGACAGATAGATATCTTACTTCCTATGGTGTTTCAATGGCGGTTGATCAGACTGCAAATGCAATAGTGAAAATCAGGACCAAGAAACTTGCCATCATTAAAGAAGGTATGGATGCAAGTAATGCAGTGCATATTAAATATGTAGCAAAATATGCTTCTACTGCCAACTATTGGAAATATTATATCGGACAAAGAAAAGGTTTATTAAGACTGAAAGTGGAAGCTCAAAAGAAAGCTGAAGAGAATGCTTTTGCAGCATGGGTAAACAGTGGTGATGATAAACGTAAAGCGAAATATGGAAAGATTTTGGATGATATTGCCGATGCCTATAAGGATATGCGGAAGTATAATATAGCTCGTCAATACATTGGTGAAGCTATATTCCAGGGACCTGAGATTTTGTTGTTGGCTTATCAGTTCCAGGACCTTGCATCTAATCTCGATGAAAAAGGTCACAAGGAAAGTGACATAAATGATATGATAGTAAAGCTGAAGAAAACAGTCGCCGAACATTTTAAGGATTATGATATGGCAACAGATAAGAAACTGTTTGCAGCCTTATTGAAGATGTATCATGATGATGTTCCTAAAGATCAGCAAGCTCCTGTTTTTGCTGATGTTGATAAGAATTATAAAGGAGATTTCAATAAGTTTGCCAATGATGTATATTCTAAATCTATCTTTCGCGATAGTGCTTCGGTAGCTAACTTCCTGAAAAAGCCGGATGGAAAAACAATTGATAACGACCCTGCTTTTAAAACGTTTATTTCTATTTATAAGGATTATTCATCTAAATATCGTCCGATGATTACTGCTTTAAATCAGCGACTGGATAAGGACAATAGATATTTAGTTGCAGGTCTTCGTGAAATGAATCCAAACAAAAAGTTCTATCCGAATGCTAACTCTACTATGCGATTGACTTATGGAAGCGTATTAGGTTATACTGGTATGGATGCAATAAACTATAATTATTTTACCACTCTTGATGGCGTTATGGAAAAGGAGGACAGTACAAATGAAGAGTTTGTTGTTCCTGCTAAGTTAAAAGAGCTTTGGGAGAAAAAAGATTATGGACCATATGCCGAAAATGGTGTATTAAAGACTTGCTTTATAACTAATAACGATATCACAGGCGGCAACTCAGGAAGCCCTGTAATGAATGCTTATGGTCAATTAATAGGTATTGCATTTGATGGCAATTGGGAAGCTATGAGTGGCGATATTGCCTTTGATACTGAATTGAAACGCTGCATCAATGTTGATATCCGTTATGTTCTTTTTATTATTGATAAATATGCAGGCGCCACAAATCTAATTAAAGAGATGACGCTTGTTGGGAAGTAAGGAAAAGATGTAAAATTTAAAAGGGCAGATGGCAGATGTAATGCACTTACGCCTGCCATCTGCCCTTTTAAATTTTACCTATATCTTTGGTTTCCTTGTATGAATCCTGATTGCAATCAATGATAACCAAATCCCTGCAATCAAAGAAACAAAAGCACCAAGATATAGCCCTGGAACTATTTGTTGAATAATAAAGAAGTCGTAAGTTCCATGCATTAGAATAGCAGAGAATAAGCCAAGGATTAAATAAGAGGTCTGATGATTTCTGAACTTAGCTAAGCCTGTAAAGAATCCCATCAATACCCCAAAGGTTGCATGTGCAGGAACTGCCGTAAACATTCTTATTATTCCAGCTTCCCAACCACCGTTAATTACATAATGAATATTCTCAACAGTAGCGAAGCCCAATGAAATCATAACAGCATAGGTAATACCATCATAAGGTTCAGAAAAAACTTTCATCGGATATGCATATAATCTTAGAAATAAATACTTACTCAATTCTTCTACTAATGCAACGAATACAAAAGCATTTAATAAAGTATTTGTAATTGAAGAACGATCAGAAAAAAATCCAAGTTGCTCTGGGAGGTTTTCTAATAATATTGCCGGAACAATACTTACCATTCCTAAAAGAAAGCAGATAACAAGGTTTTTGAGAGGCTCCTTTTCAAACTTATCTCTCCAATATATATAAATAGCAATCGCTAACCCCGGTGCAATCGCCAAGGCTATAAGAAATAAAAAAGGGAACATGAATTAAATAAGTCAGGAAGCTGTTTCTGTCTCGGTAGGAATTTCTGTAGAAACTTCTTTCTTATATTTGAAGAATTTCTTTTGGAAGATTAAAATTAAAGCAACCCCTATTGTAATAGATGAGTCGGCAATATTAAACACAGGGCGGAAGAACTCGAAGTCCTCTCCTCCCCAAAATGGAAACCAATGCGGAAAATGACCATGAATAAGAGGGAAATATAACATATCAACAACACTCCCATGAAGGAATGATGCATAGCCATGTTCAGGAAACAGAGTAGCTATTTGGAATTCATTGCTTTGGGTAAATATTAAACCATAAAAAGCACTGTCAATGATATTACCAATGGCTCCGGCAAAGATTAAAGCACCGCTTGCAATCAAACCCGGATGCGCCTTTTGTTTAACAAGATTTCGCAAATACCAACCTAAAGCAATAACAACAACTATTCTGAAAACGCTTAGGAATATCTTTCCATAACTCCCCTCGAATTCCATTCCGAATGCCATACCGTTATTTTCAATAAAATGAATCTGAAACCAATGACCAATGATATTTATAGCTTCATTTTTAAGCATGTGAGTTTTAACCCAAATCTTAACAGTCTGGTCTATTAACAGGACAAGAAAAATAACTATGAGGGGTCGTCTCACAGGAGAATAAATTTTAATAATTTAAATGAAGTAACAATACTCAATCCTTGTATTGATTGTTTTTCGCTTCAATACTTTGGGTGGTATGAGGAACCGCTCTGAGGCGTTCTTTCGGGATTAATTTGCCGGTCACCCTGCAAATTCCATAAGTTTTATTTTCAATGCGAATCAAAGCATTTTCCAATTGTTCAATGAATTTCTTCTGACGGATAGCCAAAGCACTTGCTTCTTCTTTTGCAAGAGAATCGGAGCCGTCTTCCATCAGTTTAATGGAGACTGCGGTATCATCAGTACCATGGTCATCGCTATTGGTAATAACCTCCTGCAAGCTGATTAATTCCTTTCTTGCGTCTTCTAATTTTTTATTGATAAGTACCTTGAATTCCTCCAGTTCCTTGTCATTATACCTTGTTTTTTCTTCCGTTTTCATTATTAAAATTTATTTATAAATATTCTTGTTTTGATAGTATCGTCCACTTCCACTATATCTCCGTTTCCATTATCCATTTGCTTAACCATTTCGAGAGAATTTGCTAAAATTTCGGTGCAAATATAGTCTTTATTATTTAAAACGGCTTTATTTATTAAATCATGCTCCTCAATCTTTACATTTATTTTATCTGTAACCTCATAGTTCTTATCTTTCCTCAGGTTCTGAATCCTATTAACTAATTCCCTTGCGATGCCCTCATCTTTCAATTTTTCTGTGATGATTGTATCCAATGCGACAGTCAGATTTCCACTATTGGCAACCTGCCATCCTGGGATATCCTCAGAACTTATTTCAACATCGGTCAGGTTAATTGTTATC
>Ga0206927_1185_pt1 | contig 12657 bp, 7 predicted proteins | sample Alteio_BWOrgHeat_60_FD_153249 | JGI IMG/M metagenome (GOLD analysis project Ga0206927, IMG submission 153249) | Enriched cells from forest soil in Barre Woods Harvard Forest LTER site, Petersham, Massachusetts, United States -... | ecosystem: Environmental > Terrestrial > Soil > Temperate forest > O... | reverse complement strand
TCGGTCGGGACTCGCAAAACGCTTGCAAAAGATTGAGGCCCAGATGGCTGATGCCATCCAGGCTGACGCGCTCACAAGGAAGTGGGTGGTCTACATCACCGCGGATGCCGGAAGAACCCGTACACCCTATAAAGAGATTGTGTGGACGCCGAGTCCGCCACGGCTATCTCCACGCCGGTAGCCCAATATCATGCCAATCCAGGTGAGCAGATCGAGAGTCGAGAGACGGCTTCAAAAGCTGGAAGGGGTGTTGACCGACGCCAGTCGATTCGCGCCAAACTCGCCGAAGTGGATCGAATACTGGGACCGGCAGTTCTATCTGTACCTGAGCGGGAAGGATCGCAATGCAGTGCGACGCGCCTCGGTCGACACCTTCCGCGCCGTCATGAAGTACGCGGACGAGAACCCCACGTCACTGGTTGGTTAGATCCCACCGGACGAAGAGGACGGTTCGACCTAGCCGTGAAAGCGATCACCAGGCGGCTTGCGAGACTTGAGCATGAGAGGCGGGAACAAAGGCTGCTCGCGATGCCGCTGGGCGAGGCTAGAAGAATCTTTATGGAGAGGCTCGAACGGATCAGCCGCGCCATGCAAGCCGAACGGGACTGCGGCGACTTTGTGGCATCCACTCGAACGTTTGAGGAAGTTAGGCAGATGGTGTACAAGCATCTCGAAGAGAGCCGCACCCGCCGCGAGGAGAATGAGAGGCGTGAGTCGGAACGTCGCTGGTCCGGCCGGCTCCCGGCTCGAAGACTCCGAACTTGACTGATCCACCGCACAGAGCGATGAGTGTGTTGACCAGTTGGTCAGCACCATGCAGATGGAAACCAAGTTCCTCCGCCTTCCCGGCCCCCTGACGATCGGCTCCCACTTCAGCGAATGGCGAGTGACATGGCTGGGCGCCTGGACGCGCCATCGGCTCTCCTACATCGTGATGGTCGCAAGAATCCTCCGCTGAGTACGCCCACGCGCCGTTTTCAATAGACTTCCGATAATGCTAATTATCGGGCGGTCAGTCCAGGCGCTGAAGCCCCGTTCGGGCCTTCCTCCCTAAGACATCTACTCATGGTCACTTGCGGCCAGGTGCTCACCGTGAATGACGTTCATCTGGAGTGATGCCCCAGAACCGCTTCACGACTAGTAGACAGACTACCGCTTAATGTGGTAGTCTCTCTACTACTATGTCGGGAAAACTCGACTTACTGCAAGGAACCCTCGACCTGCTGATCCTGCGAACTCTTCAGTGGGGACCACAGCACGGCCACGGGATCGGGCAGGCCATCCGGTCGCGGTCGGACGATTTACTCCAAGTGGAGCACGGTAGCCTCTATCCGGCTCTTCATCGCCTTCGGCGTGAGGGTTGGATCGAATCCGAGTGGGGCGTTACCGAGAATAATCAACGGGCGAAGTTCTATCGTCTCACCGCGACGGGTAAGAAACAGTTGGCCGCGGAAGAAACCCGGTGGAAACTGTTTGTGAAGACGATGGGCCGGGTGCTTCGTTCGCAGGAGTAACGCACATGTGGAAACGGCTTCTCTGGTGGTGGCGGCGCAAGCAGGAGAGTGAAGAGATCGAGGAGGAGTTGAGGGCGCATCTGGCGATTGAGGCAGACCAGCGCACGGCTCAAGGGAGCAGCCCGCAGGAAGCACGGCTCGCGGCGCGGCGCTTATTCGGGAACCAAGCACGCATCGCGGAAGAGTCTCGAGACGTGTGGCGCGTGCTGTGGCTGGAACAATTGTGGCAGGATGTCCGGTTCGGCGTTCGCGCTCTGTGGCACAGCCCCGGATTCACTTTTATCGCGCTGCTGACCCTGGCGATCGGCGTTGGAGCCAACACCGCGATTTTCAGTGTGGTGAACAGCGTTCTGATCCAGCCTCTGCGTTACCCGGAGGCCGGGCGGCTGGTGGCGGTCTGGCAAGTGGCGCCCGGGCTCCCCAACTTCACCGGAAAACTGAACTGCGCGCCCACGATGTACTTCACCTACCGTGAGCAGAACCGGACTTTCGAGAAGTTCGGCGTGTGGTCCACCGGCGGGGCGAGCGTTACGGGCGTGGGGGATCCCGAACAACTCCACGTTGTGTTTGTGACCTATGGCGTGCTGGACGCGCTGGGCGTGCAGCCCGCTGTCGGGCGCCGGTTTTCCGAAGCCGACGATACACCCGGCACGGAAGAAACTGTGATCCTCAGCGACTGGTACTGGCAGAAGCGGTTCGGCGGCAATGCGTCCGTGGTGGGCAGCACCCTGCAAGTGGATTCGAGGCCCCGCCGCGTGATCGGCGTAATGCCTAAGGATTTCGAGTTTCCGGGGAACCTGCCGGAGCTGTTTATGCCCGAGCGCCTGGAGCGCAGCAAGCTGTTCCTGGGCAACTTCAGCTACACGGGCCTGGCGCGGCTCAAACCGGGTGTCACCATCGAGCAGGCGAATGCGGATCTCGCCCGCATGATCCCGATCTGGGTGGACTCCTGGCCGCTCCCGCGAGGATTCAACAAAGCGTTCTTTGTCAATGCCCGTTTATCGCCGAGGATTCGCGCGCTGAAGGAAGACGTAGTGGGCGATATCGGGCAGGTGCTGTGGGTCCTGATGGGAACCATTGGACTGGTTCTGCTGATCGCCTGCGCCAACGTCGCCAACCTGCTGCTGGTGAGGGCGGGAGGGCGACAGCAGGAGTTCGCGATTCGCGCCGCCTTAGGCGCCGGGTGGGGCCGCATCGCGCGCGAGCTGCTGATTGAGAGCCTGACGCTCGGAGTGCTGGGCGGCGTCATCGGGCTGGGGCTCGCTTACGCGTCGCTGCGCGTGTTCGCGGCCTCCGGACCGGACACTCTGCCGCGGATGAGTGAAATCGGCATTGCTCCACTGGTGCTGGTGTTCGCGCTGGCGGTGTCGCTGGCGTCGGGGCTGTTGTTCGGTTTGATTCCGATCCTCAAGTACGCGCGTCCTCGAATCGCGGCGGCGCTGGGTGGGGGCGGACGGACGCTGAGCCAGAGTTGTGAGAGGCATCGGGCGCGGAACACGCTGGTGGTGGTGCAGGTGGCTCTTGCGCTGGTGCTGCTGGTCGGCTCCGGCCTGATGATCCGAACGTTTCAAGCCATGCGAAACATCGCTCCGGGATTCACCAACCCTGGCAACATCCAGTTGCTGCACGTTTCGATTCCGGAGGGACAGGTGAAGGAGCCGGATCGCGTGATGCGGATGCAGCAGGAGATGGAGGGCAAGTTAGCGGTGATTCCCGGAGTCGAAACGGTCTCGTTCGCCGCGGCGGCTCCGCTGGAGGGTTTCTACTCCAGCAACGTGGTGTATGCGCAGGACAAGGTATATACGGCAGGTGAGATTGCGCCCATCCGCAGCTTCCGGTTTGTCGCGCCAGGATATCTCAAGGCGGTGGGCACGCCGCTCATCGCCGGGCGCGACTTTACCTGGACCGATCTGTACGACAGGCTCGATGTGGCGCTGGTCTCCGAAAACATGGCGCGTGAGATGTGGGGCGATCCGGCCGCGGCGTTAGGCAGGCACATTCGCGAAGGGGCGGGCGAACCGTGGCGGGAAGTGGTGGGCGTGGCCGCGGATGTCCACTCGGAGGGCATCCCTCGCGAAGCGCCCAAGACGGTTTACTGGCCGGCGCTCATGAACAATTTCCGCGGCAATCAGGTCCAGGTGACGCGCGGAGGCGTGTTCCTGGTGCGTAGTAGCCGGGCGGGCACGGAGAGTTTCCTCAAGGAAGCGCGCGAGGCGATCTGGTCAATCAACGCCAATCTGCCGGTGTTCCAGGTGCAGACGGTGGAGGATCTCAACCGGCAGTCCATGGCGCGGACGTCCTTGACGCTGGTGATGCTTGGGATCGCGGGTGGGATGGCGCTGTTGCTGGGCATCATCGGAATCTATGGCGTCATCTCGTACGCGGTGACGCAGCGGACTCGCGAGATCGGGATTCGCATGGCGCTCGGCGCGCGCCCCGGCGAGTTGCAGCGCATGTTCGTGCGCGACGGGCTGATTCTGGCGGAGGTGGGTGTCGCGATCGGCGCGGGCGCCGCCGTGGGACTTTCGCGTCTGATGAAATCGCTGCTGTTTGAGGTGAGCCCGCTGGATCCGGTGACCTATGCTGCTGTCGCTGTGGTGCTGGTGACTTCGGCCGTGCTCGCGAGCTATCTGCCTGCGCGTCGCGCTGCGGCCGTGGATCCGCTCGACGCACTGCGGGCCGAGTAGCGCCCTGGGCACCGTCCCACGAATCGCACGCTGCTCCGAAAGGGCCCGGAAGTTCGCGCGAGGCGTCGCAACTTCTATCCGGATCGTCGGCAATCGGCGTTCGCTTAGAAACGGTGTCCTGGACAGCTTATTTCTGTGAAATCGGCTTGGGCGGAAAGGATCGGCAAGCTACCGATATTCCTTCATAACGGACGGCCGCTACGCAGGTGCTCGGGATCGCGCTCGTGAGCAGAAAGGGAAGGCACTTCAGATAATCCTTCTAACGAGCGCGTTCGAAACGTGCGGGAATGTCTGAATCGAGCCCCGTTGGCAGCCGGACGGTCCCCGCCTCAAGCTCTCAACTTGGTATGAGCCTATTCTGCAAACCGGGCTGTCGCGATCGTGATTCCGCCCCAACGGGTTAGTTTGGATCGCCGCGCGACCCCAGATCGGCAGACGCGGCTTAATGCTGGATCGTGAGTAAGATTCCAGATTGGCTTAATGCTGGATCGTGAGTAAGATTCCAGATTGAGTGGCCCCGCCGTTATACGTCGCCGCGATGGTATTGTCTCCATCGAGAGCAGAATCCGGTACGGTCACGTTGAACTGATACAATCCCGGTGAAACTAGGCCGGCGAATTGAACCGCTGCTCCGACGCCCCCGATCTTGACCACCGGTAGCACCGGAAGGTTGCCTGCCTGCGACACCGATCCACTCACAACTGCCGCGGACACCGGTCCAAATCCATTGGCGTAAAGTACGGGGAAGCCCACCCGTTTCGTCAGGCACCGATCGGGCGAGAATCGTCAAAGAAGTAGACGCTCACTGGCCCCCTGCAACGCGTCACCGTTCATCTCCGCTCTAATCCGGACAGCCGTGAAAGATTCCATTACCCCGCTCGCTCCCGCATCGCTATCTGGACAGCGTCACGCTGAATGCCGGAGAGCATACCCCGGAAGATGATACCGTGCAGGGGTAGCACGGCGTACCAGTACATTAATCCGAACAAACCCCGGGGCTGGAAGAGGGCGGTTTGCCGCAACGTGCAATCCTGCTCCCCATTCGCTCCAATCCGGAAATCGAGCAGCGCTTCGCCAGGCAGACGCATCTCCGCGCGCAACGAAAGGGAGCGATCCTGGTCCACCCCCACCACCCGCCAGAAATCGAGAGCGTCCCCATACCGGAGCGTATCGGACTCCCGCCGACCGCGGCGCAGTCCTGGACCGCCTGCCAGTCGGTCGAGCCCGCCTCGAATCTTCCAGAGCCAATCCGCATACCACCCACGCTGACCGCCAATCCGGCAGACGGCCCGAAATAAGGCCCACGAGGGAGCGGCGACAGCCACTTCGCGTTCGTCGCGAAACACCGTGCCCCCGGACCAGTCCGGATCGCCCGGCATCGGGCCCGCCGTGGTCCAGTTCGTCTCCACCAGGTGTGACTCCAGCTGGCCGATGGCGGAACGGATAGCCTCACGCACGTTGAGCAACTTCTGAGGAATAATCCGCGTGATCCGGTCCTCGCGTGCCGTCTCCGTTGAAGTCGCCCACCGCCAGCGCCGGAAACTGCAGCGCTATGTCATCTCTGATCGATGGTTGCGAGACGGTTTGAAAACCCTGCGCCGTGACGGAATACACGGCCATCGGAACCTGTGCCGACCGCGCTGGCGCGTTGCCGCGTCACCGCTGTAGTACGCCGTCAACGCGCCCCGTCCTGCCGACAGGGAAGCGGTGGTGAGCGCCGCGGTTCCAAACGCCACCGGCGCGATCCCCACAACCGAAACGCCCTGATAGAACGTAATCCTGGTAGCTGCCTCACCGTATCGCGTCGGATTTGGGGAAGCCGAAAGAATAACGGATGACGCCTCAGCCGTCGAGCCGGCCGTCAACAGAGCCAGAGCAGTTCCAACCACGATCGAGCGCAGGGCCGGGATCACCGTTGTATTGTAGCCTTCAGCACCTCCTGTCCGGGCGCTAACCGACGCCCCAGTGCCACCTTTGGCTCACAACCAGCCAGTCTTCCCGAGCCGGCGAATGTGCAACTAACTTCTTCATCGAGGTCTTGAAAGTGCTCGCATCCGCCTTCGGCGGTGCATTTTACTTGGGTGACAGATTGGGGCGAACAACATTATTTCGCGAATAATGAACTGATCGAAACGTGCTCTCGGGAAAGCTTTACTTACGGATCAATTCTCAGGGCTATTTTATGAGCGTTGTTACGATAGCTTCCGCAAAACGCAAGCGCTATCTCGCCAACGTCATTCTCGAAGGCCCCTATTTGACCGCGGAGGTAACGGTGCCCAGGTAAATGGTCCCTGACGCCACTGCCGTGTCCAAACCGGAGACGAGAAGCGGAGAGTAGAACGTGTATTGGACGGTGGTCGTGACCGGTGCGGTGGAAAAATTCGAGAGCACATAAGCAGGGACGGTAAACTCTCCCGCCTCCGCCGGCGCGGTGCAAAAAAAGTTGGGGAAGAAACTCGATCCTGTGCCTCCAAGAATGTTCACAAAGCTCCCGGGTGCGCCACCGGTCCACGTAACGCGGAGTCCTTTCGATCTGTCGATAGAGGCAGCATCGGCGGGGTTGGTCCACGTCATGAGCGGTCCGGCGAATTTCAAGGTTGCCGAAACTGGACCTACATCAGATCCGCCCTGGCCATTGAACGTATAGATGTCGCCAGCGGAGATGGCACCCGTGAAATCACCAACTGCCGCAGATGGAGGGGCGGGCAGCACGGCCGATCCGCCGGGACCTGAGACTGTGATCGGACCTCCGTCAAGGCGCGGTACAGGAGCAGGCACTCCGTTCGGAACGTGATACACCAGACAGCCGGCGGGCGACACCCACGGCCAGGAATAGGAACCCGTGTACTTCTGAAGTGTCGAAATTGCAGTCAGGCCGATTGTCTGCACGCCGCCGGGTCCCTGATAGAAGTACTGGATCACGTTGAGAATGCCGACCCTGAATCCCTGTGCGGTTGAGGCGAGCGCGAGCTTGCTTCCATTCATCCCATACCCGGCGTCAATGCAAGCGCCGCCTTGCTTGTTGACGGGAATCTGGATCACGTTGCTCGCGATCATTCCCTCCGTGACAGCCGCGACGGGAATCCAGCACCCGGTGGGCGCGGATGTGGGGATCGCGAAATTGATTTGGTTCACACCGGGGTAAGGCGACGCGCCCTGATAGAGGATCGCCGCCTGCTGTGAGCCGACATAAATCTGCAGCGGAGTCTTCACGGCGTGAGGAGTGGATGTCAACGTCGTGTCACTGTCCGCCGGATCTGCTCCGAGCCCCGTCGCCCACAGAGTGACCACCTGGCCTGGAGAAGCCGAATTCGTATAACTGATTAGGCCACCCGTAGCCGCGTCCGTCACGACGCCGAAGTAATCGTTGTAGCTGTTAATTCCCACGGCGCTGGACACCACCTGGATGGGATTCGACTGGGTCACGTGTCCTCGGTAGGTAACCGTGACAGTTCCGCTCCCGAGTGGAGTGGAGGCCGGGAGAACCGCAGCCAGTTGATGCGGGCTGGTGTAGTACAAGGCCGGATGCACCGTCTGACCGTTCACCGTTACGCTGATGCTGGATCCATTCAGCGTGAGCGGGAGACCGGCGCCGGCGCTGGATTGAAGCACCGGATCACCCGGGTCGGCCATGTAGTCCCCCGTGATGAGAAAGAGGCTGCTGGGCGCAATCCCAGAGTTCGGAAAGGTCGGATACGCGGAATAGACCAAGCTGGAATTGTTGAGAATCTGGTCTATAAAGGGAACTCCGGGCGCGCTCCCGAGATACGTGGTGTAGTTAAAGTTAAGGATGGTTCCGGACTTGTTAACGCCTATCTGGGACGTGCTTCCTCCATTCGTCACTACTACAATTGCGTCCCCCGGGGAAATCTTGCTAAACGGGATCGGGTCAGTGGTCGCGTTAGCGGCCTGATCGATCAGGCAAGCCAGGGCTGACCATGGACACCCGGACGTGGGCGACGAGCCTAAATGGAGCAGCCGGGCTTCGCCCACGGGAAGGATCGCGCTTCCGTCCCAGCGGACATCCGGCGAGCCAGAACCCAAATCGAGTTTGGGGCCGTCCGTGGGAATTCCGAGGAAAAAAGAGAAGCCTCCGCTAACAGTGTTCGCAGACGCGGAAACGGCAAGTAGCATAGCCGCAAGAAGCGGGATACGAGACAATTTCGACACTATACAAACATACCAGCGCTAAACTGGGCGTTTCGCTAAATCGACATCATCAACTTGAAGTAATCGCCAAAAGCTGGAGTCGCTTACGCGCCAGTCGATTTCAACAATCGGCAACCGACAACGCGTCCCCGCCAAGCCCGGCCGGACGCGGAACGATAACCAACATTATCGGCGTGCCGAAACGTTTATGGAACTGGTGGTCAAATAGGACGTGAGAGTAAGACGTGAGCGAATGGGCGCACGCCGACAATATGTTGGTTATCGCTTCGCGGAAACACCGCGTCCCGGTGGGAGCCGCTGGGATACACCTAGAATTGGCGTCGTTGCGGTGAGGTCGCCCTTTTCAAAGACGGCACCAAGGTTCTCTGCGTCTACTGCCCGAGGGCTTTCAGGCGCTTTTGCGCAAGGGCATAGCTGGATCCAGGTACGGATAGCTCGTTGAGCGGGCGCTCTAGTTTTCGGTACATCGTGGCAGCGTCCTTCGTGAGTCCGTACTGCTCTGCGATACGCCCGAAGACGTACCAGTCAGCTTCAGTCGGCTCGACCGAGCCTTCAAGATCCATTCTTTGCAAGAGGACCGCACGCGCCTCGGTCTCTTTGCCGAGTTCCGCATCCACTGCGGCCAGGGTGTGTAGGAATCCAGTGGATGGAGTGTTTCCCGCCAGCAGCATTCCCTTGTTCGCGGTGTCCAGCGTATCCCCTGTTACCTTACCGGCCATCAGATCTCCCCAGGCGATTTGATTGTAGTCGGCGATCCCGCCGCGACCGGAATCGAGCCTTCGCCTGTAGAGGGCGGAGGATTGCTCTGTGTCACCAAAGGTCATTGCTACCGACGCCACTCCAAAGAGCGCAGCGGGGTCTTCCTGGAAGCGCCCGATATTGGCGTTCAAAACTTTCCGCGCTTCAGCCTGTCCCCGAAGCGCATAAGTTGCCCTCAAAGTCGCGGATAACGCGAGGGGGGACGTAGGCACTTCCTTCAAAAGCCGCTCAGAAACCTGAAGGGACTTTTCGTATTGCTTGGACTGCATGTAGCCATCGGCCAGGGTGGCTAGAACCACGGGCGAGGAGGCTCGATCCGACTGGGCGCCGCCTTCTTCGAGGAATGCGAGGTCGCTCGCGGACACTGGCGCATTCGCTTCGATCAATAACGTTATCGCCGCTGTCCGAATCGCCTTCGCATCCCGAGCGCCCCCTTGGTTCGCGAGCCAGAGGCGCGAAAAGAACGGGCCAGCGAGCGGATCGTCCCCTCCGCCGGCAGGCGCTTCCCGACGAACGCGATCGAGCCACAAAGCCGCCTTTTCCAAATCGCCTTCCTGGACCAGCTTCAGAACGATCTTTCCGATCGCATTGAAACTACCTGGGGCTCCCACGATTTTGTAGCCGCCGTCTTCTTTGATCACGAAGAAGTCTTGCGCGCCCGTGCCACTACCCATGCCAGGCAGGGTCATTCGGACGAGGTATCCTTTGGCGTCATCCCCTTCGCGCGTGAACTGAGCAGCGGCGATGGCGAGATCGTTAGTGACATCAGGCGTCAAACCCGATGTGCGCGACTGGGAGCGAGCACTTCCCATGGCACGTTGTACCGCATCAATTGCCATCGAAGGATCGTCCTTGAAGAGATCGCTTATTGTCTCCGACCAATCCTTCTCATGCCGGTCAATGGTCGCCATGCGGCTGACGAGGATCAGCACCGCGTCTTCGGGGACCTTCGTCGTCGGGGAAACATCATCGACAGGTTTCGTTCGCTTGAGAACCTGAATAATGCCAGCAGCCGACGCTGGATTCTGAGCCCCAGCCGCCGCGGCTTCCAATAAGTCCGCCGCCAGCGCATAACGCCGAACCGAAATCAGCGTTTGACCCGCGGATGCCAAGACTCTTTGTCGCGCGGCAACACCGGAGATTTCGTTTGCCCTCGCCACCGCGGCTTTCGATCCGTTCAGGATGCCTTCGGCGCAGACCGCCAGAGTCTGGTTTGCCTCACTATCCGCCTGCTTCCGAAGATAGTTCAGCAATTCCGCTGCGCGTGCCGCCCGGAGCAACGCGATCGGATAGTTTTGCGAAACGCCCAAGCCCGCCAACTTGTCCAGCACCTTCGCGTACTCCGAGATTGCCTCGTCAAGCCGCGCGCCTGCCCCGTACCGCACGCCGGTTTTGTCGTACTCCAGTAGGATGGCCAGGTTCGCGCGAGTCTCCGCATCATCCGGCTCCAGTTCCAGGGCTTTGCGATATGCCTCCACGGCCGCGTCCCGATCCATTCCCTTCTGATTCGAGCGGCCCACGAGATCGGCTTTCAAGATCTCGGCAAGCTGCACGAACGCCGAAGCCGATTTCGGATCGAGAGCGACAGCGCGTCGAGCCTCCTCCCGAGCGGATTCACCGGCTCCCGCCGCGAGCAAAGCACGCGCGTATTGCAAGGAATGGAGGGCTTCTGTGGGATGGAGCTTCCGCAACTGTTCAAATTCCACCAGCGCGTCCTTTACATTCCCTACCGCAAGATCGGTTTCCCCCGCCTGGTCGAAATAGATTAGCGTGGGTTTGCGCTTGCTAAGGTCCACCACCGCGCTCCGTAATGCCAATCCCTCCGCTGCGGAGAAACGCTTCTTCGGCATCGCAAACACGATTTGCGCCGCAACCTGAGTATCGCTCTGGCGCGTAAAACGAGCATCAAGAGTCGCGATTCCCAGCGTCTGATGCTCATTTTCCAGCAGTTGGCAAATGCGGAAACCCGGCGGCGCAGTGATGCTGTAGCGCCATTCGTGAGTGAAAGGTTCGGCAATTTGAAAGTCCTGCGTCCGCGGCGTGGGAGGGCGCTTGATCCCGTCCGCGTCCTTCTCGTCCTTGTCCTCCGAGTCTTTCGGATCGGAATGAAAGAAGTTTGGGAGGCGCGACGTGATAAATGAGGTGAAGATCCCTACCGCGGCTTCGGTGCGCCCCGTCGCTCCCCGCTGCGTGTCCTCCAATTCGATCCGCAACGTGTAAGGCTTTGAGAGATCCTCCGCGGCTCCCCCCACAACTTTCGCAATCTTGGCTTCGCCGTACGTCGTCTCCACATAGCTCTTCAAGCTGTCCCGCAGTTCCTTCTCGTTCCGGCCGCCAAAAACGCCACGATACTCTCGATCGGCGGTGCCATAGAACTCGGTCGTCTCCACCACTTTGGCTTTGCCGGATTCCGGAAGCAAGAATTCACGAGTCTCGATCACACGATTCTGCTCGGCGCTCATTACCGGGGTCTTCAGCAACTGCGAAGTTTCCGGTCTGGCGATCAGGGCCAAGCGGTCCTGATTATCGGGTGAGATCACGCCGAGCCTGAGGTCAGCGTCAGTCAGATCTAACCAGTAGTCGGGGGAACCGGGCGCGTAGACGATCGCGTGATTGAAAATATCCATTCCGGGCAAATCCGGATCGATGTCCTCGCCCGCCGAGGAGAGCAGCAGCGCGACATGCGCTTCAATCCCGGCTGCGCGTAGCAGCGCCACCGTCAATGCAGCTTTGTCCTTGCAATCCCCGTATTTGCGTTGGATCACCTCAGCTGGCGTGCGCGGAACAATTGACGCATCGCCGAATTCGACTCCCGTGTAGCGGATCTCCCGATTCAGTTTCTCCACGATCGCCTGAATCTTGGCTTCGCGCGTGGCGCGCTCCGGAAACTTGGGAAGAAACGTCGACGCGTTGAATCCTTTGATTTGTTTCTCGACCACTGCCGCATAAGCTGTGGCGCCGGTGCGCCAATCCTTGCCCGTGCTGAAAGCGATCCGGGGAGCCCGCGGTTCATTCGAGGGCAACAGCGGAGGCGTGTCGCCCAACGGTTTCATCGGACCTTGCTCGAAGGAGACTTCACGAATGCCGCTCTCGCTACGCTCTTTGACAACGACGTTGGGGAGTAGCGCCGATTTATAGCGTAACGGCATCGCTTCCGGAACTCGTATGCTGACGTGGGTCCGCTCGACAGGCACGGAATCGCCAAAGTAGAAATAGCGAGTCGTACCTGCCTCAAGTGTTGTGGAGGTCTGGTGGGTCACAATTTCCTGCTCGATCACAGAACCCGGTTCCATGGCCGGCAGCGGAGCGCGAACAGTGCGCCGGTCGCTGACCACATCGGAATCGGTGTTCCGACCCGGAGCATCCGCGATCGTCTTCGGATCGAGTTCGTGCACGGATCCGTCCGGGCTGATCACTCGGGCTCGTATCGAAGGACGCTCCTCCTGCCACGGCGACCAGCCTTGCTGGATCATGGCCCATCCGTCCGCGCCTTCCTTCGTCCAAACCTTGAAGATCGACCAGTGGCG
>Ga0206927_1184_pt1 | contig 12692 bp, 6 predicted proteins | sample Alteio_BWOrgHeat_60_FD_153249 | JGI IMG/M metagenome (GOLD analysis project Ga0206927, IMG submission 153249) | Enriched cells from forest soil in Barre Woods Harvard Forest LTER site, Petersham, Massachusetts, United States -... | ecosystem: Environmental > Terrestrial > Soil > Temperate forest > O... | reverse complement strand
TGACGGAGGTATTAAACATGCGACGTGCGGCGAAACGACTCGCAAATCAGTGCGAAATCCGTCTAGGTACCAATCTAAAAAATACGTTGGGATTGAAAGGCTGTCCGCTCATCCGGCGTTCTATGGATATCGCCGTTATATTCAAGGGCCTGGTGCGCATTAAGCGAGAGGTCTTGGTTGCTGGCGCACTGGATATAAAATGCAGACTGATCCGATGGAGCATCGTTGCGATAGGCTCAAGCCATGCTGTCAGCGTCCGGCCTGGAGACGTCTTTCAGGATGCTATCAGTTCTGGGGCCATGGGGATCGTTCTCGTCCACAATCATCCATCCGGCTCGTTGAGGCCGAGCAAAGAGGACCGGGAACTGACCAGACAGGTGAAGGAGGCGGGCTGGATTCTTGGTTATCCGCTGCTCGACCATGTTATCGTAGCCAGATCGGGATATCGCAGCCTGATGCCTGATCGAATCGAGAATCTATGCCTGTGCCCAAACGAAGCACACATTGCAAACGCAGCCAAGCGCCCCGTTCCTCGCCAAATTAGAGACAAACCGAAGTCCGGGCCGGAAAAGGCGCAATTACCGCTGCTGCGGAAGCATGCCTCTTAGACTCTTGGTGCGTTAAAAGAGGAGAAGCGTCATGAAGCGGCTTTTACGGCTCATCGTCGTTCTCGGTTTCGACAGACTGTTTCACTTGTATGCCGAGGTCGCGAAGTTTCAGGCGCAGAGTCTGGCGGGCGATTCCCAGCAGACGGGCAGCTTTGTGCTGGCTTCCGCCAGTGTACTCAAGCACCTGGGTCAGCAGGAATCGATCCAGCTCACCGTGCGCCTGCGTGTACAGGTCGCGAGATTGGGGTTGAAGCCGCTGGCGGATAAAAGCCTCAAGTCCGAGATTTTCGCTCGCGGGCCGGACAGTTTCAGCGTTGGTAGCCGGGAGCTCCGGTAAGAATGATGGGAGTAAGACTGAGCCGCTGGCTTGAAGCAGAGCCTGCTTCACAACGCTCTGCAACTCGCGAATGTTGCCCGGAAAACGGTAGCCATGCAAACGTACAAGTGCTTCAGGATCGACCGTGACAACTTCTCGCCCAAGCTCGCGGCTGAAGCGCCGGAGATAGTACTGAACCAACATCGGCAAATCCTCGCCGCGCTCGCGCAAGGGAGGCAGGTGAATAGTGAAAACGCCCAACCTGTAATACAGGTCCGCCCGAAACTTCTCATCATCCGAAAGAGCTTTCAAATCGCGGTGACTGGCCGCGATCAACCGTACGTCGGTTCGCACCGTTTCGTTGCCGCCGACGCGCTCGAACGACTGCTCCTGGAGCAGACGGAGAATCTTGGCCTGCAACGCCAGCGGCATATCACCGATTTCATCGAGCAGAATGGTGCCGTGGTTGCACTGTTCGAATTTACCTATGCGGCGCCGGTCAGCGCCGGTAAAGGACCCCTTCTCGTGACCAAACAACTCACTCTCCAGCAAGTTCTCAGGAATTGCTGCACAGTTAAGCGCCATAAACGGCGCCTTGGCGCGCGAGCTATGCTGGTAAATTGCCCGGGCGATCATTTCCTTTCCAGTCCCGGTCTCGCCGGAAATCAAAACGGTCACATCCTGGCCGGCGACGCGGCCGATGGCCTTATAAACCTCGCGCATGGCCGGGCACCCGCCGAGAATCGCGCCCTCTACATCGGCGTCCGGCGCTGTCTCCGTGACGACCGCCGGCGCCCGCATCCGCCGGCTGACATCCAGGGCTTCGCCAACGACGCGCTTCACGTGTTGCAGATTGAGGGGCTTGAACAAGTAGTCGAATGCGCCTTGCTTCATGGCCTCGATGGCCGTATCCGCCGTCTTGGTCATAGTCACGAAAATAACAGGGATGCGGGCGTCTATCTGACGTATTCCGCGAAAGACGTCGAGGCCGGATTGGTCCGGCAATCGCAAATCGAGAAGGATCACGTCAGGCGGAGCAGCGCGAACGCGCTCAAGTCCCAGCGTACCCGTGCCCGCAACGTCCACGCGATGGCTGGGCGCCGGGAAAACGTGCTGCACTTGCTCCAGCATCAAATCCGGATCATCATCAATGAGTAGCAGCGTATTCATATTGTGTCATTTGACCCCGCGCCATACGGGAAATCCAGCGGCGATTCTCTTTAGCAGGAGACGATTTCCGTGGCGATAGAAACTGGTTTTCGCGAATGGTCCCGCCGCAAATGGGCTCCCTACGCCACCGCCCTGGCAGCCGTCGTGCTGTCGCTTCTGCTCCGCTGGCCGCTCCAGCCATTGCTGGGCTCCGCCGTGCCGCACATGACATTTCTCCCAGCGGTGATGCTGGTTGCGTACCTGGGTGGCTTTTGGCCCGGTGTGGCGGCCACGCTTTTCAGCGCTATTGCCGCACACGTCTTTCTGATTGGGCTGCCGCAAGCGCAGTTCAACGCACAGGTTAACGATTTTGCCGCGATGCTCCTGTTTGTGTTGTCAGGCCTTATTATCAGCGCGCTCAGCGAGTCGCTGCATCGGGCTCGAAATCGGATTGCACTCCGGGAGGGTGAGCAACGCTGGCGCAGCATGACTGAGGCTCTGCCGCAATTGGTCTGGTCCGCCACACCCGATGGCGCCTGCGACTACTTCAGCACTCAGTGGACGCAGCACACCGGGGTGGCGGCCAATGACTTGTTGGGCTGGCGGTGGATGAAGACGTTGCACCCCGACGACCGCGAACCGACCCGCAAACTCTGGACGGACTCGGTTGCGGGACGAGGCCCCTACGATGTGGAATACCGCGTCCGCCGTTCGGACGGCGGGTACCGCTGGTTTAAGACGCGGGGCGTACCGATTTCGGACAGCAATGGCCGCATTTTCAAATGGTTTGGCACGTGCACGGATATCACCGACGCCAAGCTGTTCGCGGAGGAATTGCGCACCGCGAAAGAGGTGGCGGAGGCCGCCAACCGCGCAAAGGACGAGTTTCTGGCGAATGTCAGCCATGAAATCCGTACTCCAATGAACGCCATTCTCGGGATGACTGAACTGACCCTCGATACTCCACTCACCGACGACCAGCGGCAATGCCTGCGCACAGTCAAGTCGTCCGCCGACAGCCTGCTCGGTCTCATCAACGATCTGCTCGACTTCTCCAAAATCGAGGCCGGCAAACTGGAATTGGACTTGGCCGATTTCTCGCTGCGGGCGACGCTTGGGGACACCCTGCGAGCCCTGGCCGTGCGAGCTCACAAGAAAGGGCTCGAGTTAATCTACAACGTTCAGCCAAAAGTGCCCGACGCACTGATCGGCGACGCGGGCCGGCTGCGGCAGGTTCTGCTCAACCTGATAGGAAATGCGATCAAATTCACCGACAGGGGAGAGGCGGTCGTGCGCGTGGAAGTCGCCGACGACCCGGCGCCCGAGGGAAAGGTCGGATTGCGTTTCGCCGTCAGCGACACCGGGATTGGTATCGCGCTTGAAAAGCAGGAGAAGATCTTCCGCGCCTTTGAACAGGAGGACATGTCAACCACGCGTCGATACGGCGGAACCGGCCTGGGCTTGACTATCGCTTCCAGGCTGGTGTCCCTGATGGGCGGGAAGATTAACGTAGACAGCGCCCTGGGCCGCGGAAGCACGTTCACTTTTACGGCGCAGTTCGCGCGGCAACTTCGCCCTGCAGACTCTGTCGCCGCTCGGCCCCCGGTTCTGCTCAACAACCTGCCCGTGCTGGTCGTTGATGACAATGCCGCCAATCGTCGGATTCTCGAGGAGTGGCTGCGGAGCTGGCAAATGGAACCAGTGGCTGTAGGCGACGGAGTGACGGCGATGGACACGCTCTGGGGCGCCGCTGCCCCAGGCAGGCCGTATCCACTAGTGCTGCTCGACGGGCGCATGCCGGACACGGACGGCCTCGTATTGGCTGCCAAAATCCGCAAGCGCGCCGAGCTCGCCGCCACCCGAATCATTCTGTTAACGTCGTCTGATATTCCAGGCGACCCGGCCCGAATTCGGGAATTGAACATCGACGCCCAGTTGCTCAAGCCGGTCCAGCAGGACGAATTACTCGAGACGATTTACCGCGTGATGTCCCGCGTCAATTGCAATGTACAGCCGCTGAATACGCCTTCGGAGCGGCAGCAATCAGCGCCAACATCGGGTTTGAGTACTGCGCCGCTTCGCATCCTGGTGGCTGAGGACAACGAATTCAACGCACAACTTCTGGAGCAACTGCTGATGCGTCGCGGCCATCAGGTACGGTTGGTGAACAACGGACGGGAAGCGCTGTCGTGGGCAGAACACGCAGCGTCCGATCTTCTGCTCTTGGATGTCCACATGCCGGAGCTCGATGGCTTCCAGGTCATCCAGGAAATTCGCGAACGGGAACGATCCAACGGGAAGCATTTGCCAGTTATCGCCTTGACGGCGCGCTCACGGAAAGAAGATCGCGAGCGGTGTCTCGCGGCTGGCATGGACGATTTCCTTTCTAAGCCAATCCAGACGGCCGAATTATGGTTGGCCATCAATCGCGTCGTGGGCGCTAAGGCAGCGAATGAACCAACGTCCGCGCAGTTGATTGATTCGCGCGTCTTGTTAGCCGCGTGCGATGGCGACGCTGGCATTCTCAAGAGAATCTGCGACAAATTTCGAGATCGATTACCAGACCATATCGCGGCGGTTCAGAAAGCCTTTCTACACCAGGATGCGCCAGGGTTGCGCGAGGCTGCGCACAAGCTGCTTGGCATGATATCGGCATTCTCGACGGTTGCCGCCTCGGTCGTATCAGAAATCGAAGATAATGCGGCTTGTGAAAAACTTGAAGAAATCCCGATACTAATGGAGCAACTTAACTCGATGGCGCCGGAGTTACTTCAGGCGGTGCGCAATCAATCGATCGAAAGTCTCCAAAGGCAGGCAGGAGCCCGTTGAAATACCCTTGGCCGACGCCGTGAAACGCCTCTACAGCCAGGCGTTTCACGGATGAATTTGGCGGAACGGACTTTTTGACGGGCTGGTAGGACATGGTGAAGACAAATAATCCATTTCGCGTTAAACTTCCATTGAGGCCAAAGACGTATTCTGGCAATTGTAAATACCCTTCCAATGGATGCCGTCCTGAAAAGTTGTGAGCTGGATCCGACCGTCGGAGGAGAACGCGAGATCCAGCCATCCGCTTCGCGCGTCAAAGGCCCCAATTCCGCGCCATTCTGATGACGCCCTCCTCTATGAGGCGAAAAACAACATGTCCTTCAGCAACATTCGCGACCGTAACGTTGCTGTTGCCGCACTCTGTTGATGTATCAATGATCCCACAGATAAGAATCTCATTCTCAATAACCGGAATCGGCGCCATAACCGCATGCAGGGTTATAGTACAATAGGTCCGCCGTAGCCCAATGTTTGTTAGCATGCGCAAAGTATACGCAAAATGGTTGCCTCGAAGGCGCAATAATTGCGCAACTGCTCCGTATGAATGTTCAACTTACGAAAATCGCATTTTGCATCATACTTTCGACACTATCTGTCGTTCGTTGCGACAAGTTTGCCAAGGCTTTTTTTCCTCAAATCTTTGATTCGATGGGCAAAACTGACTCAAAGCGAAAAGCACTCATCGTCGAGCCGGTCAATTCCAAGATAGGAGCCACGGAATCTAACATTAGAAAAGCGGCTGTGTCAATTTGCCCCTATGACTCCAGGACGGTTGCTGATTTCGAGTACGGATTTCGATATGACGATGTAGTTTCCAGCGTATCTGTACCCCCTCCCCGCAGTCTTTAGCGCCTAAAGCTTCCACTATCTTTCGGATTGCTTTCCTCATTTCTTGGAAGGCAGTGTAGACACTCCCTGAAAAGGATGTGCGCCGTGTCGAATACCTGCGAATATTTCGTATCTCAGCAAAAGTTAATGAGAGCCATCAACCGCACGGCAAACGCCAAGCGTTACACCCTTGAATATTACGCAATTTCTAAGTTGACTGATTACAAATTGTCGAGGCTTTGCACAGCACGAACGCTGCCTGCGGATATTCATTGGCTGGCACAGTTGGAACGCGGGTTGGATGCGACACTTTTTTACTATCCAATCTATCGCGCAAACAGTGGCAAATTGTTTCCCACGGATGATGAGGTATTGAACTTCATCCTGCATCGCTCATTTCTCGTGCAATGAGCGATCACAGTGATGATGCATCGGACAATCAAGTTACCTCGGAGTCTTGATCATGAGTAAAGCAATATGTAAGAGTCCTCCAAAATGCAGCTTCGTTTATGTGCCGGTTAACGCGGTCTGGAGAGGAATTGTGACATCGCTGAGAGCTGCCATTGTCGTGACGGCAATAATCACTCTGATCTCCACTACTGCGGTTTGCGCGGCTACAAAAACCTGGACGGGCGCCGGAGCCGACAATAATTGGACTACTGTTTTAAATTGGAGTGGTTCGGCCATACCGCTGACCGGTGATGATGTTGTTTTTGATGGAACCTCGACAAAGAACTGCACGCTCAATGTTGCCATTGGGCCTGGCCAAGCCAATACCGGCCTCAACAGTCTTTCCTTCAATAGCGGTTATACCGGAATTTTTACGCAAGGGGCCTTCGGGATCACGATCACCGGCACTGGGCTCACGATTTCTTCCGGCACGTTCACGCAAAGCACCGTGGCCATCACGATCAACGGCGGCGGATTGACGATATCTGGAGGAACATTCACTCAGGGTTCCGGCGGTCTGACATTCGGCGCGAGCGCGACGGGTCTGACGGTTTCGTCCGGTACCTACAATCAAAATGCGCAGGCGCTGACCATTGCTTTTGGCGGACTGACAGTATCAGGCACGGGAACTTATACGCAGGGCAATGCTGCGCTGACAATTTCTGCGGTTGGACTGACAGTGTCGGGCGGCACGTTTACTGAAGGCACTTCTGCCATCACCATCAACGGCGGCGGCATGACAGTATCCGGCGGGACATTCACGCAAGGGTCCGGCGGAGTCACATTCGGCGCGGGCACGACGGGTCTGAGTGTGTCGTCCGGCACATACAATCAAAATGCGCAGGCGCTCACCATCGCCTTTGGCGGACTGACTGTATCGGGCACGGGAACATACACGCAGGGCAATGCTGCTCTGACGATTTCGGCCGTTGGGTTGACCCAGTCTGGCGGCACATTTACGCAAGGCACATCCGCAATTACGATCAACGGCGGCGGAATCACGGTATCAGGCGGCACGTTCAATCAGGGGTCCGGCGGACTCACGTTTGGCCTGGGCACAGCAGGCGTCACCGTCTCTGGCGGGACTTACGCTCAAGGCAATAACACGCTCACCATAGCGAATGGCGGACTTTCGATATCGTCGGGGACGTACACCCAAGGATCCGGCCTGATCACGGTAACGGCGGGAGGGCTCAGCTACTCAGGCGGCACGTTTACGCAAGGCTCGGGTGGAATCACGGTGAACGGCGGCGCACTCACCGTTTCAGGCGGCACATTTACTCAAGCCGGCACGGTCACAACGGCAACGAATTCAACCGGCATTCTCGTTTCTGGAGGAACATACAATCAAGGCGCCAACACGCTCACGGTCACCACGGGCGGAATGTCCGTCACGGCCGGAACGTTCAACCAGGGCAATGCATTTACCGTGACAGCGGGCGGAATCACGGTGTCGGGCGGCACGTTCAATCAAACCAACACAATCACGGTGACCGCGGGCGGGATTTTAGTCCAGGGAACAGGCCGGTATAGCCAGGGCGGAAATCTGACGATCACGGCCGGCGGGTTGACCATGTCGGCGGGAACCTACGCTCAGGGCGCCGGAAGTCTGACGGTGACCGCCGTCGGAATTACCATCTCCGGCGGGACATACGATGGAACCACGTCTGGAACGGCGGCGAGCACCATCCTGATCAGCGCCGGCGCTTACTCGTTAACAGGCGGCACATTCAATGCCCCGCCAGCCGTCGTGACTTCGAAGGCAGCAACCTGGACCGTGCAGGGCGGCGCATTTAATGCCGGCTCGGGCACGGTTGTTTTCGCAGTGACGACGACGATTACAGGATCACATACGTTAAATAATTGTACTTTCAATGATAGCGCTACAGGAGCGGCTTCGACATATACGATTGCTGCCGGGACGGTGTTGTCCGTAAACGCTACACTGACGCTTTCCAGCGGCGGACCAAATAATTCCGGCGACGCGATCAATACAGGTACGATTAACGCGCTCGGCGATATCACTGTTCTCGACGCCGGCGGAGGAATCGGCGGCACCGCCGTTTTGCAGATCGGCGGGAGCGGCGTCCAGACGCTGACCGGCGCCGGCAGCGCGACACTCGGCACGTTGCCGCCTTTGAACATCGCCAAGCCCAGCGGAACGTTGAACCTGGCCAGCATCATTCGAACTGCAAATAATTGGACTTATACTTCCGGTACGATCAATCCGGGAACAAGCACGGTTGCCTTTGCGGCAACGCTGACCATCTCCGGCTCGCACACGCTTGGCAACGTGACGTTCAACGACAGCCTGCCGCTGACAAACAATACCTATACAATCACAGCCGGCACGGTGTTGTCCGTGAGCGGCACGCTGACGCTCTCCAGCGGCGGGCAGAACATTTCCGCCGACGTAATCAACACGGGAACGATCAACGCCCTGGGCGATGTGACGGTCGCCGATGCCGGCGGCGGCATGGGCGGCAGCGCCATCCTCCAAATCGGCGGCGCCGGAACACAAACCCTGACCGGTGGCGGCAGCGCCACGCTGGGAAATCTGCCGCCGCTCAATATCGCCAAGCCGAGCGGAACATTGAACCTGGCCAGCACCATTCGCACCGCCAGCAATTGGACGTATACGTCCGGTACGATCAGCCCAGGAACCAGCACCGTCGTCTTTGCGGCCACGTTGTCCATTACCGGCTCTCATACACGCTGGGAAACGTGACATTTAACGACAGCCTGCCGGCGACAAATGTGGTTTACACGATCAACGCCGGTACGGTCCTTTCAGTCAACGGCACGCTGACGCTCTCCAGCGGCGGCCCGAACGTGGCAGCAGACGTGATCAACACCGGAACGCTCAATGCACTGGGCGACATCACTGTCGCCGATACCGGCGGCGGAATGGGGGGCAACGCCATTTTGCAAATCGGCGGTGCGGGAACCCAGACGCTGACTGGAGCGGGCAGCACGACGCTTGGAAATCTGCCGACCATCAACATTGCCAAGCCGAGCGGAACTTTAAATCTCGCCAGCACCATACGCACCAGCAACAACTGGACTTATACGTCAGGCACGATCAATCCGGGGTCCAGCACCGTTGTTTTTGCTGCCTCCTTGACGATCACCGGCACGCATACTCTTGGCAATGTCATGTTCAACGATATTCTCCCGGCCACGGGCACAACTTACACCATCGCCGCCGGAACAACCTTGTCGGCCAGTGGAACGTTGACGCTCTCCAGCGGCGGCATCAACGCATCCGGCGATGCCATCAACACTGGAACACTCAACGCACTGGGCGACGTGACTATCGCAGATTCCGGCGGCGGCATTGGCGGAACTGCCACCCTGCAAATCGGCGGCAACGGCAACCAGAACTTCACCGGCGGCGGCAGCGCCACGCTGGGAAATCTGCCGCGCGTGAATATCGCCAAGACTGGCGGCACGCTTACACTGTTGAGCATCCTACGAACGGCTTCCAATTGGATCTACACGTCCGGTACAATCAAATCCCGGAACGAGCACCGTCGTCTTCGCCGGGACTTTGACGATCACCGGTTCGCACACGCTGGGCAACGTGACCTTCAACGACAACCAGCCGGCGTTGAATTCAATCTACACCATCTCAACGGGCACCATTCTATCTGCCAACAGCACGCTAACGCTCTCCAGCGGCGGAGTCGACACATTTAGCGACACCATCGTGACTGGAACAGTCAATGCGCTCAGCGATGTAACGATCGCCGATTCGGGCGGCGGGATCGGCGGAAACGGAACGCTGCAATTCGGCGGCAATGCAGGACAGACATTCACCGGCGGCGGCAATGCATCCCTGGGCGATCTGCCACAGGTGAACATCGCCAAGCCCAGCGGGACGTTAATGCTGGCCAGCACGATCCGCACGACGTCGAACTGGACGTATACGTCCGGCGTCATCAGCCCTGGAGCCAGCACAGTTGTCTTCTGCGGCGTGCAGACGATCGCAGGCTCGCACACGCTGGGCGCCGTTACGTTCAACGGCGCGGCGGGAGTCTATACATTTGCAACCGGGACGACGCTGAGCGTTAATGGGTTGCTGACCATGAGCGGCGGGCATTTCGCTCAAACTTCGATCCCCGCCCTAGGAACTGTGGCGGCGCTGGGGAACGCGGTTCTGACCTCCACCTGGGCCGGTGGAGATATTGCGACGCTGGCATTCTCCAGCGCGGGAGCGCAGACTTTCGATCTGACCGGAGCAACCACTCGCTTTGGCGGGTCGCTGCTGGTGAATAAAGCCAGCGGCGCCATCCAATTGCTCTCTGCCTTCATCGGCGCCGCAGCGCAATCGGTTCAGGTTCAGTCCGGCACGCTGGATTTGAATGGCAATCAGATCTCGGTCGCCGGCGCAATTACAGTTTCCAACGGCGCAACGTTAAAACTCCGCGGCACTGAAACGGTGACAACGCCAACATTGAGCAGCAGCTCAACCGTCCTTTACGTGGGCAATGGCGTGACCACACTTTTCACCCTGATGAATGTCGTCTATGGCAACCTGCAGATCAACAGCGCGCTCAACTCCGATATCTATAACCTGCCGGCGGCTTTGACAGTTGCCGGCAGTGTGACGGTCTCAAGCGGCGTCCTCGATGCCACCAGCAGCAACTACGCCATTACGCTTGGCGGCAACTGGACGATTGGCGCCAGCGGCAGTTTTACCGCACGATCTGGTTCTGTTACCTTCAACGATGCGACGCAAACATCCACTCTGACGGGCTCGACCTCATTCTACTCTCTGGCCTGCACGACCAATCTGAAAACGCTTCAATTCGCCGCCGGTGCAACGCAAACGGTGGGTGGAACGCTTTCCATCATGGGCGGTTCGGCCACAAACCGCGTTGTCCTGCGTTCAAGCGTGGGAGGCAGCCAATGGTCAATCAACCCGCAAGCCGCGCGGATGGTGCAGTTCGTCGACGTGAAGGACTCGATCAATCTGGCCGCGGCCGCGATTAATCCCTTCGGATCACTGAACTCCGGCAACAATACCAATTGGTTCGGCAATCTACAGCCGAATGTAAACGCCACGCCGCTCGTGATTGGCTTGGGAAGCGCGTCGACGTTATCGAGTGCGCCGAGTGGCGGGTCGGGAACCTATACGACTTATTCCTGGACGGGTCCAAGCGGCTTTACGTCATCGGCGCAGAACCCCGGCGCCGTGACGCCTTCAACGCTCGGCAATAACGTTTACACGCTGGTCGTGACCGATTCGCTGGGCGCTCAAGCGTCCTCCAGTCTTGTCATTTCCGTGCGCCCGGCCATCGTCACCAACGCGACCGCGTCGCCCACGGTGATTCAATTGGGCTCCTCTACGACCCTGTCCAGCAATCCCTCGGGCGGTTCAGGAACATACTCGACATTCGCTTGGACTGGTCCGGGTGGATTTACATCATCGGCACAGAACCCAGGACCCGTCGTTCCGCCGACAGCGGGGAGCCTGATCTATACCTTGACCGTCACCGACTCACTCGGATTGACAGCGACGTCGAACGTGAGCGTGAACGTCAGCAGTTCGTTGATCGCCAATCCTATCGCGGCGCCGGCGACGATCGCCTTTGGCAGCAGCACGAACTTGAGCAGCGCGCCATCGGGCGGTACAGGCTCTTACGTTTCATTTTCCTGGACCGGACCGAGCGGCTTTACGTCAGCACAGCAGAGCCCCGGCATCGTCACTCCTCCATCTTTGGGCAACAATGTGTACTCGCTGACCGTGACTGATTCCCTCGGATATCAAGCGACCGCCAGCGTCACGGTCTCGGTGCTGACGCCAATCACCAACAACGCCCAGGCTTCGCCGGCAACCGTCGAGTTGGGCAGTTCGACGACGCTTTCCAGCAATCCTACTGGCGGAACTGGGACTTACCTTTACGCCTGGACCGGCCCAGGCGGGTTCACGTCTTCGGCAAAGAATCCTGGCGCTGTAATTCCGCCGGCCACTGGGAACAAAGTCTATACCTTGATCGTGACCGACTCGACCGGAATAACGGGCAGCTCAACCGTCACCGTGACTGTGCTGAGTGCAGTGAAAGCCAATCCAGCCGCCGCTCCGCTGACGATCGCTCTGGGCAGCAGCACAAGTCTGTCGAGCGCGCCGTCCGGCGGATCCGGCTTCTACACGACCTTCGCCTGGACAGGTCCAAGCGGCTTTACTTCAGCACTACAGAACCCCGGCAGTGTGACGCCTCCATCTTTGGGCAACAACGTGTACTCGCTAACCGTGACTGACTCTCTGGGCTATCAAGCGACCGCCAGCGTCACCGTCTCGGTGCTCGCGACAATCACCAACAACGCCCAGGCTGCTCCCGCGACCATTGAACTGGGTAGTTCGACGACCCTCTCCAGTAACCCTACTGGCGGAACTGGTTCTTACATTTACGCCTGGTCAGGACCCGGCGGATTTACATCGGCGGCGAAAAATCCTGGCGCTGTAATCCCACCCGTGACTGGAGCCAATGTCTATACTTTGCTCGTGA
>Ga0206927_1183_pt1 | contig 12702 bp, 12 predicted proteins | sample Alteio_BWOrgHeat_60_FD_153249 | JGI IMG/M metagenome (GOLD analysis project Ga0206927, IMG submission 153249) | Enriched cells from forest soil in Barre Woods Harvard Forest LTER site, Petersham, Massachusetts, United States -... | ecosystem: Environmental > Terrestrial > Soil > Temperate forest >... | reverse complement strand
TCGTGCTGGCCTTTTTGTTACTCGAAACATTTGTGCCGTTTTTAAACATTAAAGCGGAAATGCATAACATCTCCGTCGGCGACTATATAATCTTTTCCTTCTAAACGCAATTTGCCTTTATCCTTGGCACCATTTTCGCCGCCGAGTTCGACGTAATCACTATAGGCAATAGTTTCGGCGCGGATGAAGCCTTTTTCGAAATCTGTATGGATAACTCCGGCAGCTCCTGGCGCTTTAGTGGCGCGGCGAACTGTCCAGGCGCGAGCTTCTTTTGGCCCGACAGTGAAATAGGTGATGAGGTTAAGCAGTTGGTATCCGGAGTGGATTAATTTGGAAAGCCCGGTTTCGGAAAGGCCGAGGTCTTTCAAGAATTCGGTTTTTTCTTCCTGGGTTGCAAGCTGGGCAATCTCAGCTTCAATTTGCGCAGAAATAACTACGTGAGTGGCACCTTCTTTTTTTGCCATTGCGGCAACTGCCTCAGTATATTTATTGCCGCTTTTTGCATCACCTTCTTTGACATTGCAAACATACATCATTGGTTTGGCGGTGATTAATTGCAGGTGGCGGAAAGCTTCTTTTTTATCATCATCAACTTGTAATGTGCGAGCAGCTTTGCCTTCAAATAAAACCGGCTTTACTAGCTTGAGAAGTTCAAGCGTTGCGGCAGATTCTTTATCAGCGCCGCCTTTGGCTTTTTTCTCTAAGTTAGGAATGCGCTTTTCAACACTTTCCAAATCAGCGAGCACTAATTCAGTTTCAATAATTTCGGCGTCACGCAGCGGGTCAGTTGCGCCTTCGACATGGGTGATATCTTCATCATCAAAACAGCGGAGAACATGGGCGATGGCGTCAACTTCGCGGATGTGGGAGAGGAATTGGTTGCCCAAACCTTCGCCTTTGGATGCGCCGCGAACAAGGCCTGCGATATCAACGAATTCGAGCTGGGTGGGAATTATTTGCGCAGAAGTAGCGATTTTGGCAAGTTTGTAAATGCGCTCATCGGGAACGCTTACGATGCCTTTGTTTGGTTCAATTGTGCAAAACGGGTAATTAGCGCTTTCCGCAGCTTGCGTTGAAGTGAGTGCGTTAAAAAGCGTTGATTTGCCAACATTTGGCAGGCCGACTATTCCAATGGCAAGACCCATTATTTTATACTCTCGTGATATCTGGTTAAAAACAAATTTTGGTCACCCTTTATAAGCACATCGACGTTTTTCGCAATGGCTTTTACAGAGTTTTCGGCCAGGGGAATTTCGTCTTTTGTGAAATCACTCAAAACATGGCTATGCACGAGGTCTTTATGGCCGGGGTGATTGATGCCTAACCGCACGCGCCAATAATTATTGCCCAAATGTTCATCCAGGCTTTTGATGCCATTATGCCCGCCATCGCCGCCGCCTTGCTTGATTTTGATTTTGCCAAGTGCAACATCTAACTCATCATGAAAAACATAAATATTTTCCAGCGAGATTTTGAAGAAATTGGCAATTTTGGCGGCTGGTGGGCCGGAATTGTTCATGAATTCCATCGGTTTGAAAAGATAGAGATTATCAAGGCGCGATAATTCTCCGCCAAATTTTTCGCTAAAAGCAGGGGCTTTTAATTTGCGGGCAATTTCATCAATTGCCATGAAGCCAAAGTTGTGGCGGTGGGAAGCGTATTTCTTGCCAGGGTTGCCTAGGCCAATGAATAGTTGCGTAGTTGCGTGGTTGCGTAGTTGCATGGTTTTAATTACCACGTAACCATATAACCATCAACCATCTAACCTATTTCTTAGCAGCAGGGGCTTTTGCATCAGCAGCAGGAGCTTTAGCAGCACCGGCGGCAGGAGCAGCACCAGGTGCAGCAGGAGCGCCAGCAGCAGGAGCAGCGCCCGGAGCGGCAGCTGCAGCAGCATCAGGAGTTGCAACAGTAGGTTCATCACTGCCTTTACCAACAACAGTTGCCAATGTGAAATTGGTTTTGTTTACTGGTTTTGCGCCTTGTGGCAATTTAAGATCATTGATGTGTTTGGCATTACCGATTTCCATACCGCTCAAATCAACTTCGATTTGCTCAGGGATATTGCTCGGATTAACATAAAACTCAATTTCGCGGCTAACAATGTTTAACACGCCACCTTTTTTAAGGCCTGGGGATTTAACATGGTTAATGTAAATAACCGGAACGAATGCTTTAACTGCAGTTTTATCAGAAACGTATTGAAGATCAATATGTTCTGGCTTGTCAGTAACCGGGTGGAAAGTGATATCTTTAGGGATAACTTTAATTTTTTTGCCATCAAGGTTAAGCTCAAAAACAGTGCTTTTGAAGTTTTTCTTGTTGCTTTTCAAAGTCACTTCTTTGATTGGCAATGAAACGTGGAGCGGCTCTTTGCCTTCTCCGTATACTACAGCAGGAACACGGCCCTGACGGCGGAGTTCACGGGCTGAGCCGGTGCCGGTTGTTTCTCTTTTCAATGTTTCAAATGCAAAAGCTTCAGACATGGTAGATCCTTCGAGTGTTTATATTGGAGGGGGTTTATTAGTGAGAATTGACATTTTTGTCAATTGTTTATTTTATTAATTGCCCCTGTGCGGGGCTACTGCCCCTCCAATGGGCATTGCTGAAGGCTCGTTCGGCTCCTGCCTCACAAATTCCGCAAGTAATGCTATGAGCTTCCAAGCGCGTAAGCGCGAAGGCGAGGGCAAGGCCCGGTTAGCTGTGCGCGGCACTTGGGCGCAAATTATAACTCTAACTATATTCTTCCTTAATCTGTTGCGCCAGTTCTTCTGGTGGATTTTCACCCCAATCAGAGTGGAGAACTTCACCATATTGCGTAAGATCAATAAAATCAGTTTTGACCTTTACCTTAAACATTTCAAGTTTGGCCTTATCTACTAGAATATAATGCCAACAAGCTTTGCCGCTGTTTTTACCGCGAACAAGGTAAAGAAGTTCTGAACGAGAGGTTTTAACTTTTTCAAGAAACGACATATTATGCTAAACTATTAGCTAGGTTAGATGGCAAAACTTACTCGTACTAAATTCAAAATTATTATGATAGAGTATTCATTACTAATCCAACATTAATTTCAATTGGATTTAGAATACTATTCTTTGCGTAATCTTTTGTGGTACTGCGTTTGGACTACTAGTAGCTTTTTGCAGTTCTGTTAATTGCTCTATTCTAGCCGTAACCAATGCTATAAGATCAATATTGTTATGCCCATTTTCGTCGGCGATAGTTTGATAAAACTCACTCTTGTCTCTAAGATGTTCGAGAGCGCTCTGTAAAAGGGTAACACTTGTTCTCGCCTGTATAAGGCCTACACCCTGTTGAGCCAGTAGCAATGCTTCATCATCTCCTCTACGCATGTTTTTTATCCATATTAATTATACTTGCAGGGTAATTAATCAATTTTAACTAAATTGTCAAGTCTTTGTCAAGAGTTAATCAAATAAACTACTAACAGAAGTCTCCTCCGAAATCCGGCGGATGGCTTCAGCCATTAATGGAGCGATGGTTAATGTTCTGATTTTACTACATTTTTGTGCCGCATCGCCTAGTTGTATACTATCAGTTATTACAATTTCGTCAAGCTCTGATTTAGTCACCCGCTCAACCGCGCCGCCTGAAAGCACGCCGTGGGTGACATAGGCGGAAACTGATTTGGCGCCTTTTTCCTTCAAAGCTTTGGCAGCGTTGCAAAGGGTTCCGGCAGAATCGGCAATATCATCGACCATAATGCAATCTTGGCCTTCGACTTCGCCGATGATGTTCATAACTTCGGAAACATTGGCGCGTTCACGGCGTTTATCGACAATCGCGAGGCTGCCATCAATTTTGCTGGCAATATTACGGGCGCGAACTACGCCGCCAACATCTGGCGATACGATGACTAGTTTGTTATCTTTATATTTCTCGATAATGTCTTTGACAATTACCGGCGCAGCAAAAAGATTATCAGTTGGGATATCGAAGAAACCCTGGATTTGGCCAGCATGTAGGTCAAGCGTTAATACGCGATTGGCACCAGCTTCGGTAATGATGTTAGCAACTAATTTTGCGGAAATTGGTGTGCGTGGGCCTGGTTTGCGATCTTGCCTTGCATAGCCAAAATATGGGATGACGGCAGTTACGCGTTTGGCAGAAGCGCGGCGGAGCGCATCAAGCGTGATGAGCAATTCCATCATATTATCATTGGCAGGGAATGAGGTGGATTGCACCACGAAAACATCTTGCCCGCGAACGTTTTCGAGAATTTCGACGAAAATTTCATTATCAGCAAAGCGTTTTACATTGGCTTTAGTGAGTGAAATGCCAAGATATTTACCGATATCGGCGGCGAGCGGCTGGTTGCTATTGCAGGAGATAATTTTCATAGTTTACGATTTAACACTCAGTGTTAAATCTGTAAACTATTATATTAAATGCGCTCGGCGCGCAGCCCTCGGCCTCAATGGCCTTGCCTTCCCGATGGTCAGGATCCATAGCATTACTTTTTGCGTGTTTTAAGAGCAGGGAGCCATCAGCCCGCAAAGCGGTGCGCCATCGGAGAACGCCCGAAGCGTTCGCACAGGGAACATTAAAAAATTATCCCTTATAACTCTTCCGGTTTTTCAAATCCATCTGGTGGGCGATCATTAAAGTTTTAGTTATTCGAATCACAATAATCGAACCGACGAAAGTTATTGGTATCCATAGTGCAAGATGCACCCATAATGGTGGGGAATAAATCACCTCAATTATTCCGGCCGCAAAACCAACCAATGTGCCGATAATTGAAATAGCAAAAAACGCTGGGCCATCGGCGGTTTCATAATTTTTTAGCTCTACGCCGCAGCTTTTACAGTGATCGGCGATTTTAATAATATTCTGAAACGCGCCTGGTTTTCCACACGCGGGGCAACGTGCTAAAAATGCTGCTTTCCACTTAGGGTTGATTTTGCTAGTCATATTTTCATGCTAAATCGGGTTGGCCAATACATCAAGAACAACTTCTTTGAAGAAGCACAGCGATGGGTTTTATGGCTGCCGGTTTTTTACGGCACAGGTATCGGGATTTATTTCGGGCTGTATAATGAGCCGCCGGTTTATTTGGTGTGCTTAGTGGTTGGTGTTTCGTGGTTAGCGCTTTTAGTTTTATGGAAGAATTTCGCGACGCGGTTGCTGGCTATTATATTAGTTACGATGTCGCTGGGCTTTGCAGTGGCGAAAATTAATACAGAAATTGTGCGTGCGCCGATTGTGCCAGTGATTGACCATCCGATGGTGATTTCGGGGAATATTACGAATATCAGTTCCGAGAAAGGCTTTCCGCAATTGTTTTTGCATAATTTGCGGATTGATGAGTTGGGTGCGGATGTACCAAAAAATGTGAAAATCTCTGTGCGCTCAAAAATCAAAGAACCGGTCGAGCCGGGAGATCGCATTATAACCAATGCGGTTTTAATTCCGCCTTATCGCCCAGCATTTCCCGGTGGTTATGACCAGGCGCGCACGCTTTATTATGATGGGTTGGGGGCGAGTGGTTATGCGGTGAAGGCAGTGGCGAAATTGCCGGAAGGGGCGGAAGATAATTATTTGCAGCGAGTGCGTTACCATATTTCAAATAAATTATTGGCAGCATTGCCGGGTGATGAAGGTGCGCTGGTTGATGCATTAGCAACCGGTAACCGTTCGCATTTGAGTGATGGCGCGCATGATGCATTGCGTAACAGCGGCCTGGCGCATTTGCTCGCAATCGCCGGGATGCACCAGGCTTTAGCCGGCGGTTTCATATTTTTGCTGGCGCGTTTTATTCTCGCTTTGTTTCCAAGGTTTAGCGAAGTGCATTCCACCAAAAAAATCGCGGCGGTGTTTGCGATTATCTGCAACTTTGTTTATTTGCTGCTTTCAGGCATGCCATATTCGGCGATTCGTGCATTTATAATGTTCTTTTTCTTTATGCTCGGCGTGGTTTTTGACCGGGCTTCGCTTTCGGTGAAATCTCTCGGTTTTGCAGCAATCGTGATTTTGACATTTGCACCGGAAGCGATTTTGGGCCCAAGTTTTCAAATGTCATTTGCGGCGGTGCTGTCGCTAATTTCGGTTTATGAGATTTTAAGCAAACGTAGATTAGCCCGGCAAATGGAGGAAGAAGTTGGTGATGATTATTCGCATAGAAAATGGCAGAATCACTTAGGCTTAAAAATCCGCCATCATGCGGTTGGGATTGCGCTGACATCATTAATTGCAGGAATGGCAACAGCGCCTTATTCGATGTTTCATTTCAACCAGTTTGTTAATTATGGCGTGCTGGCGAATTTGTTGGTTATGCCGATCACGGGTTTAATTGTTATGCCATCAATTGTGCTTGGAATGTTTATGATGCCGCTGGGGCTGGAGAAATTTTTCCTGCAGCCGGCAGGTTGGGGAATTGGGCTGATTTTAAAGATAGGTGCTTTTGTCAGCGGCTTACCTTATGCAACTTCGCACATTCCGCAAATGCCGGTGTGGGGTTTGGTAATTACGACGCTTGGTGGGTTATGGGTGCTGCTGTGGCAGCGGCGCTGGCGATGGTGGGGATTGATTTTTGTAGTGATTGGCTGTTTATCGCCGCTAACTGTCACGATGCCGGATATTATTATTAATGAGAATGCCAAATTTTTTGCGATTAATTATGACGGCAAATTATATTTTTCCAAAACACGGAAAAATTTCGCTGTGAAGAACTGGATGCAGAATTTTGTCCAGAGCGATAAATTAATGTTGGAAGAAAAAGATAGTTATGAGGTTAAAGGCTATGTGCTTTCTACGGACGCAACTTGCGTTTATAAAATTTCGGGCGCGCATGAAACGCTTTGCTTAAGTGAAACTGATCTGGAAAAAAATGGAACGCATAATATCTATTTAAGAGATGATAAAATTGTTGTAGAAACGGTGGAAGGCAGACGCGGCAAACGACTGTGGTCTCAAAATTCGGAATAGATAAATATGTGCGGAATTGTTGGAATTGTTTCAAAGAAAAACGTAGTTGAGAAAATTTACAGCTCACTGACGAGGCTGGAATATCGCGGCTATGATTCAGCTGGGATTGCAGTTGTGGCGGGCGGAATTGACCGTCGGCGGGTTGAAGGAAAGCTTTCGAATTTGCATGCGGAACTGAAGAAAAAGCCACTGAAAGGCACGGTGGGAATTGGCCACACGCGCTGGGCAACTCACGGTTTGCCGGTAACAAAAAATGCGCATCCACATAGCACGAAACGCGTATCTGTGGTGCATAACGGGATTATTGAAAACTTCAGCGAGCTGCGGCATGAGCTGGAGAGGAAAGGTTATAAATTCACCAGCCAAACTGATACGGAAGTGATTCCGATTTTGATAACTTATTATTTGGATGAAGGTGAAAAACCATTCAAAGCATTCCAAAAAACGCTTGGCCGCTTGGAAGGCGCATTCGCAATTGGCGCAATTTTTGCTGATGATCCGAAGTTGTTGATGGCGGCGCGCAAAGGTTCTCCACTGGCGATTGGTTATGGAAAAGACGAAATGTATTTGGCATCAGATGCAATTGCTTTGGCGCCTTTGTCACAAAAGATCAGTTATTTGGAAGATGATGATTATGCAAAAATCAGCATTAACTCATGCGAGATTTTTGATAAGTCGGGCAAGAAAGTTGAACGCATAGTTAAAAACTCCGGTATTTCGGGCGGGGCGGTGGAGAAGGGGCATTTTAAGCATTTTATGCTGAAAGAAATCCATGAACAGCCAACGACAATTGCGGAAACGCTCACTGCTTATTATGACCCGGTGCATCACAAAATCAATTTGCCGAAAGCAAAATTTGATATCACCAAAACGCGGCGGATAAATATTGTCGCCTGCGGAACTTCATATTATTCCGGCATGATCGGCAAATATTGGATTGAGCAATTGGCGGGAATTCCGGTTGAGGTGGATATTGCCTCTGAATTTCGCTATCGCAAACCGGTTTTTGAACGTGGCGGCCTAACTTTGCTGATCTCACAAAGTGGCGAAACCGCAGATACGCTAGCGGCCTTGAAACATGCGAAGGAAAACAAGCAGCATATAGTTTCAATCGTAAACGTGCAGCAAAGCTCGATTGCGCGTGAATCTGATATTATTATCCCGACACTTGCCGGTCCGGAAATTGGTGTGGCTTCAACCAAAGCATTTAGCGCACAGCTCACCTGTTTTGCGGTGCTGGCAATTGCGCTGGCGAAAAACCCGCCGGGGTTGTTGCAGCAATTGGTGGATACGCCGTCAATTATCGCTGAGGTTTTGCATAATGATTGTTATGAGGAAATTGCCGATATTTTGGCCAAAGCGCAGAGCGTGATTTATATCGGGCGCGGAACTTCTTATCCGATTGCTTTAGAAGGGGCGCTTAAACTTAAAGAGATTTCATATATCCATGCCGAAGGAATTGGTGCGGGCGAATTGAAACATGGGCCGATTGCGTTGATTGATAAAAAGGTGCCTGTTGTGGTGATAGCGCCGGGCGATGAGTATTTTACCAAAACCGCATCAAACGTGCGTGAAGTTGCGGCGCGTGGCGGGAAGGTGATTTTGATTTCTGATAAAAAGGGTTGCAAGGATTTGAAGGATGTGACTTACCGCGCAATCGAAATGCCGAATGTCCCGAGCTTTATAACACCTTTGGTTTATTCAGTTCCTGAGCAATTGTTGGCTTATTATACAGCGCTTGCCAAAGGTGCTGATATTGACCAGCCACGTAATCTGGCGAAATCTGTAACTGTTGAGTAGATATCAGATGCTAAATGTCAGATGTCAGATAGTGGTTTTATTAGGCGCGGTGGTGGCACTTGGTTTTGCGTTTTTCCAGCAATATGTGAATGGGCTGCATCCTTGTGAGATGTGTATCTGGCAGCGCTGTGCTTATGCGGCGGTGATATTGTGCTGTTTGTTGCGTAACAAATGGCTAATAAGTTTGGCATTGGCGGTTGAAGTAGCTTTGGCAGTTTATCATACAGGCGTTGAGCAGCATTGGTGGGCAGGGGTAACAGCTTGTTCTTCATCATTTGCGGCGGGTTCGTTGGATGCTCTAAAGGCGCAAATTACGGCGGCTCCTGCGGTGCGGTGTGATGATATTGCCTGGAAATTTTTAGGCCTTTCAATGGCGGCGTGGAATGCGGTTTACGCAGGTATTTTACTTCTTATATCTAGTTCTGCTATATTTTGCCCGCCCTCTGCCCCCATCGCGCAAAGCGCGAGAGGGCGGGCAAACAGTTAGCTTTGCTAACTGCAATTTATAAGGATGTTGATGCCTAAAGTTTTTTTAGTTGGTGCGGGGCCTGGTGATCCGGAATTATTGACGCTAAAAGCTGTGCGGATTTTGCAGGCGGCAGATGCGGTTGTTTATGATAAGTTGATATCGCCGGAAATTTTGAAACATATTCCGGAAGGGGCGCTCAAATATTATGCGGGCAAATCAAAATCACAACACCTGATGAAGCAGGAAGAAATAAATGATCTACTGGTTGATTTAGCAAAAAATTCCGGATTAAAAACCATTGTGCGTTTAAAAGGTGGCGACCCATTTATCTTTGGCCGTGGTGGCGAAGAAATTGAAGCGCTGGCCAAAAATAATATCCAGTTTGAAATTATACCAGGAATTACGGCAGCCTCTGCTTGTGGCGCAATGTTGGGCCTGCCGCTGACTCACAGGGATTTTGTTTCCGGCGTACATTTCTTTACCGGCCACGGCTGCAAAGATATTGAACCGGGCGTGGATTGGGAAATCTTAGCCAGCGAGGATAAAACCCTGGTGATTTATATGGGGCTCACGAATTTAAAAATTATCGTCGAGCGGTTGGTTGAACATGGCATGCCGCCAGAAATGCCAGCAGTAATAATTGAAAAAGGTTCAATGCCGGATCAGCGCCATGCTTATGCTAAACTTTCCGAATTGCCAGAATTGCTTGAGCGCCAAAAATTTGAGTCACCGGCTTTGGTGATTATCGGCAAGGTTGTTGGGTTTGCGGAAAGCCTTAATCACAAGCACCACAAATAAAATTCCGCCAATTAAACTCAGCGAGCCGCCACCTTCCATTATTCCGCGAACCATATTTTTAGTGTGGTCATCCATTTGGATTGAGTTGATTCCCGGCGTTTTGCGGGCGGCTCCGTGGCCGCCGAAAACGGCCATGCCGCTGAAATAACAGGTTTGGCCGATGGCGTATAATATGATTTGCCACGAGGCAAGTTTGGTTTTTGATATTTCAAGCCGGGCGAAAACATAGCCCATGAGTGCAACTGTTACGGCCACGCTTGAGAAATGGTAATGGGCGGGGATTACGGTGGTGATATCGCCATGCGCTACGGCTTTGGCAGCCATCTGGCCGAGCGCCCCACCGATTGCGAAGAGGGCCATGGAGAGGAAAAGCGAGATTGAATAGAGGTTGGTTTTTGCGCCGTTGCGGATGAGGCTGATAAGGAGAATTGCGCCTAATATCAATGGTGCAATGCCGGTGCCGATTACCATTTGCATGCGGAAGAATCTGATATATTCGGCGGATTCAACTGGAGTGGTGACGTAAATTAAAACACTAGTAACAGCTACAAAAACCACTGGGAAGGCGAAAATATAATTTGTGATTTTTGGCGATGGCAATTTGATTTGGGCTTTAGTAGCTAATATGAGCCACATTGCCATCATCAATTGTGTGTAGGCGAATTGCATAATATGGCCGCCGCCCCAGAAGACATATTCATATAAGTAATGGCTCGAAATGTTTTCGGCTATATGTCCATATGAGAAAGCAAAGGCAGCAAAAGCGAAGGCTAGTAATATGCAGATAGTTTTTGTTTTAAAGTCTTTGGTAAGTGCGTTTATTGTGATTGCTTCAAATATAATTGCCCCTAGAAAAATGGCGATGCCTGCTTTAAATTCGAGGTTATCAAAAATGGGGATATAGTTGTTCTCATAAGCATTACCAGTGCCGATGAATGGGCTGATGGCGATGAGCGCGGTACCGATGGTGGCGGCATAGAAAGGAATGCGGGTGTGGTTGGTCTTTTGAGAGTTGAAATATGAAGCGGCCATCGCGAGGAGCCAGACTAGAACATCGAGGTTGACGTGAACGATTAGTGCGGGTGGGAAAAATTCTGGTGGCAGGGCGTTTGAGGTGCGGCCAATAATCAACAATATGGTGAACAGGCCGGAGAGGCCAAGCGCGCTAACGGCGAGTGCGAGCCAGTGTTTATCAAGTTTGGTGTTTGATTGCATTTTTTCCCTCAAGTAGTAGAATGGCAAGATAGGGTATTATCTTGAAAAATAAAGCATCAAATAAAGTTGTGGCTGCATGGCTGTTTTGCTGTTGTGTGGCGATTTTTTTCATGGTGATTATCGGCGGTTTAACAAGGCTGACAGATTCAGGGCTCTCAATTGTGAAGTGGGAGCCGCTATCGGGCGCCGTGCCGCCGCTTACAAAGGCTGATTGGCAGGGTTATTTTGAGGCTTATAAGCATACATCGCAATATTTGCTGATGAATAAAGATATGAGCTTAGAGCAATTTCAAGGAATTTTTTGGCTGGAATATTTGCATCGTTTAATTGCCAGGTTATTTGGAACAATTCTTTTGCTGCCAATGATTTACTTTGGAATTAGACGATATTTTGACCGTAAAAAATTTGTGAAACTTATTCCGATAATTATCGTTGCCTTATTAGAGCCGGTAGTTGGCTGGTACATGGTAAAAAGCGGTTTTGTAGCGCGCACATCTGTCAGCCAATATATGTTGATGTTCCATTTAGGCGTGGCGTTTTTGCTTTATGCGCTAATTTATTGGTATGCGCTTGATATAAAATTCGGCAATATTTATGCGCGCTGTTCGAAAGAAAAATTAGCCAAAATTTCACTTGGGCTTGTAGGATTAGTTTATTTTATGGTGTTGCTTGGTGCGTTAATGGCCGGAACGCATGCAGGCTTTACCTATAATACTTTTCCCCTGATGGATGGGCGCTTAGTGCCGAATGGGCTTTACATTATGCAGCCGTGGTGGGTTAATCATTTCGAAAATATTCCATTAATTCAATTTCAGCACCGTTTAGTGGCTATAATTTTGGCGCTCACAGTTTTCTGGTTCGCTTACCGGCTGGTACGGATAGATTATAATAATATGGTTATCGCAATTCCGCTGGTTTTATGCATGGTTTTGCAGGTGGCGCTGGGGATTTCAACGCTTTATAGCTTCGGCTCTTATGCTGATTATAATGCGGGCAATTTTGCCTATAATAAAATATTATACCTGCCAGTTATTGTGGCAGCGCTTCACCAGGTTAATGCCTTGATTTTATTTACGATTATTTTGCGCGCAGCACATAAGCTGGTGAAAGAAGATGCGCCGCATAAAATTGATATGCTCGTATAGTTTCTCGCGAAAAACCTTGAGATTTGGCGGTAAAAATAGTATGTGTGGCGAATATGGATTTCTATCACGATAAGTTCTCGCAGGAATTGGCGCGGTTGCGTGGTGAAAATAATTACCGCGAATTTATGGATTTGTCGCGTGAAGTCGGCAATTTCCCTAAAGCGATTGATCACAAAACCGGCCGTGAAATCACCATCTGGTGCAGTAATGATTATCTAGGCATGGCCCAACACACGCAAGTATTGGATGCGGTAGTCAATGCAGCAAAAGAATTTGGTGCAGGGGCGGGCGGAACGCGAAATATTTCGGGCACTAACCATAAT
>Ga0206927_1181_pt1 | contig 12746 bp, 8 predicted proteins | sample Alteio_BWOrgHeat_60_FD_153249 | JGI IMG/M metagenome (GOLD analysis project Ga0206927, IMG submission 153249) | Enriched cells from forest soil in Barre Woods Harvard Forest LTER site, Petersham, Massachusetts, United States -... | ecosystem: Environmental > Terrestrial > Soil > Temperate forest > O... | reverse complement strand
CCAGCATGCCATGAGATAATTGAGAAGCATATCCCGAAAACTCCTGACCTAAAGTCAATGGCGTGGCATCCATCAAATGCGTTCGTCCAATCTTTACAATATCTTTGAAGAGCTTAGCTTTATCAGATAAGGTATTCTTCAGCAAATCTATATTAGGAAGCGTCACATCATGAATGATTTTATATGCCGCAATAGACATAGCCGTAGGGAAAGTATCATTGGAGGATTGCGATTTATTGACATCATCATTCGGATGAATGGATTTCTTTTCATCTGTCAATTTACCTCCCAGAATAACATGAGCCCGATTGGCAATTACCTCATTCACGTTCATGTTTGATTGTGTTCCTGAGCCGGTTTGCCATACAACTAATGGAAACTGATCATCTAATTTCCCTTCTGTAATTTCATCGCAAACTTTGCAGATGATATCGCATTTCTCTTTTGATAAAACTCCCAGTTCATTGTTGGTAAGAGCTGCAGCTTTCTTGAGAATTGCGAAAGCATAAATGATTTCCGGCGGCATCTTTTGTCCTCCTATTTTAAAATTGTTTCGAGAGCGTTCTGTTTGAGCACCCCAATACTTGTCCGCAGGAACCTGAACAGGTCCCATGGTGTCTTTTTCAATTCTGTATTCCATAATATTAAATTAAAAGTGAATAATTAAAACCGGAGAATAATCAATCAACGAAGATTAATCACTATCCTCATCTCTTTTCTTTTCTGATTCAAAAAGTTCATTAATTCTTTTCGGAGGACGCGCAATAACTGCCTTATCTCCTCTAACAACCACAGGTCTTTGGATAAGAATTGGATTATCAATCAATATCCTTGTCCATTGATCATCGGTAAAATATTTTCCTTTAAAATTCTTTTTGTATAAGTCCTCTTCCTTGCGCAACAAATACATGGGACGGAGATTTAACTTCCTCAAAATCTCTTTCATTTCTTCATACGTCGGAGGGTCCACCAAATACTTAACGATTTTAATTTCCTCTCCCCTTTTCTTAAGCATGTCCAGCGCTTCTCTACTCGTAGTGCAGCGCGGATTGTGATAAAAAGTAATCATTTCTATATTGTAATTAAATTATTTACTACCGAATTCCATTAAATATGCCTTTATAAAATCATTCAAATCGCCATCCATAACAGCGTTTACATTTGATGTTTCATAATCTGTTCTTAAATCTTTTACCAACTTATAAGGATGCATCACATAGTTCCTTATCTGCGAACCCCATTCAATCTTTTTCTTTCCCGATTCAATTGCTGCCTTGGCTTCATTGCGTTTACGAATCTCCAATTCATACAATTGAGACTTCAACATCTTCAATGCTTTCTCTTTATTCTGATTCTGACTTCTCTCCGCCTGACATTCAATAATTATACCACTTGGCGCATGATGCAAACGAACTGCTGTTTCTACTTTATTAACATTTTGCCCGCCTTTACCACCCGAACGGAAGGTATCAAAAGATACATCCGCCAGGTTTATTTCAATATTAATTGAATCATCCACAACCGGATAAACGTAAACAGAAGCAAAAGAAGTATGCCGTTTAGCATTGGAATCAAAGGGCGAAATACGCACCAAACGATGCACACCATTCTCTCCCTTCAGATAGCCATAAGCATAATCACCCTCAAACTCAATGGCACATGATTTAATTCCTGCCACATCCCCCGTCTGTCGGTCGAGTTCAGAGACTTTAAAGCCATTCTTTTCACCCCAAAGTATATACATTCTCATCAACATTTCCGACCAGTCATTACTTTCTGTTCCACCCGCACCCGAATTGATTTGAAGGATAGCGCCAAGATGATCTTCCTCACCGCCAAGCATGTTTTTAAACTCCAGATCCTCAATCAGCTTCATTGAATCAGCATAAGCAGCATCAACTTCAGCTTCGGTAGCTTCACCGGCTTTAAAGAAATCATAAAGTACCACGAGATCGTCCACGGATTTTTGTGTTTTATCGAAAATAGTTGTCCAGTTCTTTTTTAACTTGATAGAACGCAATACCTGCTCAGCCTTTTTAGGCTCATTCCAAAAGTCAGGCTCATGACTTTGCTTCTCTTCCGCAGCAATTTCAATAAGTTTAGCATCTACGTCAAAGAAACCTCCTCAAGGCTTCTGTTCGCTCTCTAATATCTTTTAATTGTTCATTTGTCATTTGCGGCTGCAAAATTAAGTTTTTTTATAAGAATGAACAAATCAAACGAAAGTATTTTATATGATTATTATCATGTTTAGGATTATCATCATTTTATCGCATTCCCTGAAAAGGGGAAATGTCATATAACGATTAAAGACTTTTATCCCTATATATTCTAATACATTCTGCACTTTTCCTTAAAGATTTTTTTTCAAAGCTGAAAGGTATAATTAGAAAACTTAAGGTATTCATTATTTTAAATTGAATTATTGGGGATTGTATAAATTGGAAATGTTTAATGATTGCAAGAAGTATTAAGAAGGTCTCATAAATTAAATGAACTTTTTTGATTGATATTTAGTATTCTTTATTATCCTCATAATTTGTTTTGAACAATTGCACTTCTTCGTAATCTATAACTTTATTAATTTTATCAATTACTTCTTCATCAATAATCAATTCGGTACTTATAAGCGTTTTTAAGTCATTGTTTAACCAATCAGAGTTCCAAATATTAATTGTATTGTCATTTGCTTTTTTACAAAGTGGTTCTTCATACAATATTTGTCGGTCAATTTTTAATGTTACTCTTTGAAGCCAAATTTTAATATGTCCTGTGTTTGGAATTTTGCTAAATTTAGCAGCAATAGAATGTAAAATCTTATCTTGTATTTCATTATTATCCAGTAAGGACAATAACTTGCTTATTATAGCTGAAATTATTGGATATGTTCTTGGGTTCTTAAAAGCTATATCAACAAGAATACTAATAAGCACTTGCACGTTTTCCTTTGTTTCTTTAATAACAACTATTCTATTAAAAAATCTATCCAATGCTTTACTTAAACTACCTGAATTTGGAAATTTTTGAGAAAGATCATGTATAATTAGTAAGTGTTCATACAGGCTTTTTGCACCTTTCTTTGCTGACATCCAATATAATTTATCAGGTTTAATTGAATCACGCACTACATTGTTGGATACTAATGTTTTATGAGCATTTAATCTCATACCAAGTTCAATTAGGATTTCTGTTAGAAGCTTTGTTATTAATTCCGCATCTTGCGGATTGTTTGAAAAAATTCTATAATCATCACGATACCTGATTATTTTGTAATCATCAATTTTTTCTTTTTTAATTCTTTTAGTTAATTCAAGGTCAACATAACCTAAAACCATTTCTGCAATGAAATCCATTAAAACACTTCCTTGTGGAATGCCATTTGTTTGCCCGAATGACATGCCTCTAAGATGTTCATCAATTGAATTACCAATAAGAGAATTTTTTCTATTATTTTTCCCAACAATTTTTGAATGAATTGCCCAAGCAATTGAATGAGTATAAATAGAACCATAACAATCTGTAATATCAGTGTGTAATACATATTCAAAATTTAATGCTAACTCAATTGATTGTTGCTCTATTGATAGCCACCATTGATTTACATTAGTAGCCTTGTCAGATAAATCTCCTTCTGATTCAAGTGGGATGCTATAGCATTGAATTTTGGGATTTGCATTAAACTCATTGAACCTTTTAACTATAAGTTGCCAATTATTTTCTTCCGTTATTTTATGGACCAATGATATATACAAAGCAGGATGTATCAATTGAATTGGTCGCCAAGCAAACTTACCGTCTTTGTTATTTAATATCTTGTAATTTACATTATCAAAATCTTTTGGTAGGGGATATTTAAGTTTTCCAGTTTTAGGATTAGGTGGGTTAAGATAAAAATCCTCCAGAGATTTCCCTTCTATTTTTTGTGATACTTTATCTAATAAAGTTTGAAATACAAAATACTTGGGTAAATCAAAATTAAAATAACTTTCTTGTTTCAGAAAATATCTTTTCGCTTCGTTATGATCGTATTCTATTATTCTTCTCATTAAATGTTGTTTATATTATTCAAAGCCTTTTTCCTTATATCCGCCAAAATTACTAAATTTTCAAGTAATCCTCTCATAACCCCGATTATCACAAAACTATCACATCCCCTTCTGTGGATGACCCTCCGGCAAATCTCCATATATCTTTCGATAAGCTAAAACTGTGGCTGGTGGCTTTTTGTATTTCGCTTCTTCAAAAGATGCTTTGAAATCATCATCAAATTTTTTCTTCAGGTCTTCGATTTCTTTGTTTTTTAATTCTTCTTCCATAGCTTTTTCGGGGTTGTAATTTTCGGGAGACATCGGTGTTTCCTGACTTAAATTTAATAAGCCCATTCGAGGGAAGAAATAGAGCCAGTCAAGTTTTTCTCTTTTAAGTATGGTAAAAATGTATTCGTAAAATGGCAGTAATTCTACCCTGTTTCGTTGTCCAATAGTACCCATATAAAAATCCATATAATCAAGGTTCGATTTCTCTCCTCTTTCTTTGTAATAATCATTTATGAGATCTGCAATAGTTCCAGCACAGCCTCTGAATGAACCCAAATCATATTCCACACCATCGGCATCTATCACACTGTGATTTTCTGAAAAAATATCCCAAAGACAATAACCCAACAACTTTATCGGCTCTTTTTCTTCATCCAAATCATTTAAATCCTGATGAAATTCCGAAAATGGTTTATCAACCTCTTCTTCCTTGTCCTTACTAATACTTCTCCATGTTTCATTCATGCTTTTATGTTCTTCCCATTGCTGTTCGGCAGTAGGATGGAAGTAATTTTTATAGTCGCTCTTGCCCCATCCATCAGGAATTTGAGCTTTCAGGAAATCAATGTACCCAGAAAAGATTTTTTTAAGGAGTTCATTGCATTCTTCATCGGTATGTTGTTTTTCAGGGAACATTTTTTGTAATTATGTAAGTTAGTTTGTTGGTTATTATTAAGGGTTCTTATTATTTGATAGGTCAAAATTACACAAATCCCAGCAACAATCTTCATCACCCTGGATTTTTAATTGCATAATTGCATTTTCTCATACAGCCTTTTTCCCAATCAAATTCATAAATAATCATCCTTCATCCATGATAAACCCTCAAAAACCCTAAACCTCTCTTAAAACGCAAGCATAGCAACTTAAATTGCTTCTTCAAAAATCAAAACCTTGTTTTTAACCTCTTATTCATAAAAAACAGGGTATGAATTTTATAAACCATGCTTCTAATATGGCTTAAAAGGCATTTTATTGACATAGGTTAGAGGGTAATTTGGCAGTTTGCAAACCATAAATTTCCAATTTAAAAGCTGTATTTATATCAAAACAGCAAAACTTGTCAGGAATTGTACAAAAAATTACAAAAATAGTGACAGAAATAAATAATTAGTTCTAAAAATGACAAGGGCAGAACTAAACCTGACAAGAAAGGTGTGAAAAATTAATTTTTTGTTCTAAAGATGACAAGGATTGAACTAAACCTGACAAGAAAGGTGACAGAAATTAATTTTTAGTACTAAAGATGACAAGAAAGGTGACAGAAATTAATTTTTTGTACTATATCTGTCAGATTTAGTACAATTTATGACAGGTTAAGTCATTTTAAGAAAAACAGAGCATAAATGGTAAAAAGGAAAGTGAAGGTTTTTAGAGAGAATTTGGGCGAAAATGGTATAAAATTAAGGTTTTTGATGATTTTAACAGGACTTATAGTAACAAACCTGGTAAATCTGAGAAGGCTAATATACTATAGTGAGGGATGAGAGGAGGGAATGATGATTACTCACACTTCCTGTTTATTACAAACAAGATTAACAATTAACTGAACCATCAAATCCTTATCAGCAGGGTCACTTTGAGCTACCAACAGAGCCAAAGCCACCAATGCATTATCGTTAATTTTCAATTCGCCATTCTTCTTAAACCGATGTTTATTCTTTTCCAAAAACCACACGAACATAAATGCACCAATTCTTTTATTACCATCACTGAAAGGATGATTTTTGATAACGAAATACAGCAAGTTGGCAGCCTGTTCCTCAATGCTTGGATAGAGATAATGACCATCAAAACTCTGAATGATATTACCCAGTATTCCACTAAAGCTATCGTCTTTTTGATTCCCGAATAATTGGGTAGCCTCCTTAGCATTAATAAGTTGTTTTTTAAGTTCGGTAATTGCAGCTATCGCCTCGTCATATTTTATTTGATAAGTAATGTTTTCATTAAGGAAATCGGAGTTGAGACTATGACTGTCATATTGATTCAGCAGGATAAAACTTTGGGTATAATTACTTATAATATCCAATAAGCCCCTTGCCTCATTAAGATTAATGTCTTCAATTTTGCCACCTGCCTGAATGAGCTTAACTACTTGATTCAATTGCTCTAATCGTTGTTGATTGATCGTATAACCTTTCACCAAATGATCTTTCAAACGCTGAGTTGCCCATTGCCTGAATTGAGTCCCTCTAAATGACTTTACTCTGTACCCGACTGAAATAGTCACATCAAGATTATAATGCTCAACATTATAAGATTTACCATCCTCCGCAGTTGTCGCAAAATTTGCGACAACTGAATTTTTAACCAGTTCTCCTTCTTTGAAAATATTAATGATATGTTTAGAAATTGTTTTATAATCTCTATCGAAAAGAATACCCATTTGCTTTTGAGTAAGCCAAACCGTTTCATCTTGAAGCCGGACTTCAATTCCGGAATTTCCATCCTTGGGTTGATAAAATTCTATTGTGTTTTCCATGTCGCAAAGATACGCAATAATAAATCAGTGAATTTTCAGATGTTAAATCAAATTAGCATCCAAAAATACTTTTTATTCCACCGTATAAACATAAACCGTCCTGTCCGAACTTCCAACGACGATATTGTTATGTCCATCGTTTCTAAAGTCACCGATGGAGAAGGAAGTAGAGCCTTTCAGCGGGAATCCTTCATATAAAGAACCATCATCATTAAATAAAAAGATTTCATTGGTTTGATCGGAGGCAACACCTATCTTTCCTTTGCCATTGGGCATGATAAGAGCGGTTGGAGCAGTATTTATTTCCTTATCAAACGAATGTTTAAAGATTAAACTTGTATCAGGATTCATGACAAACAGCTTATCTTTATCCTGAAATATCAAATCCTTCCTGCCATCAGCATTAACATCTTTAAGAATAAAATAATGCTTGGAGCTTACATTCATAATTTTCCTCGACTTAGCCTTTCCATTAAGGTAAATGCTGATTAAATCGCCGGAAGTATCAGTGGTAACAAAATGAATGGGGTCATTCTCCGAGCTATCAATTTCAAAAGTATTATTAACGGAGGTAAATATCTTATCTTTCACATCAAATCTCTTCTGCCCTTTCCTATCCAGGAAATAAACTGCACCTTTGTTATCAGACACAACAAGATAATCATTACCATCAATCTTAAACCATTGAACAGGTCTTGAAATATTCCCGATAGGCTTATTAAACAACCAACCGCTTAAAGGTTTCCCAGTGCCATAATAACCATATACAATATCATTATCGCAAGGGATGAAGATTCGATATTCCTTTAAGTTATCATAATCAAAAACCGACAAGCCACAACTTGCATTCGATGGCAAATGAATGGGATAATTACCAACAGTATTGCCATTATAATCAAGGAGATACATGTTTGATTGGGTGTTAAAAAGATATTGCAGTTTTCCATTTCGATAATAATCAATCTGAGATACTTTACCGATAATTTTCTCAGGCAGTTGCACTTTCCATTTAACAGTTCCGGAATTATTAATCAGATAAAGCTGATTCGATTCATCCTGAACAATTATCTCATTTGTTTTATCATCATTGTTAACAACAATCTGCGGAGTCATGGCGATAGCAGTATCCAATTGAGCCGACCACAGCAGGTTTACATCATTCTTCTGAACACCGTTATACTGCAAATAAACATTGTTATACATCAATGAACCTTCATTACTTATCTGCAAAGCAAAGGCATCAAACTTACTATATAAACCCATATTCTTCTCAACTGCTTCATTTAATTTTTCTGAGAAGAAACCTTTAAGCATCGGGAGAGAACGCGCTAAATTCACATACATATAACAATTAGCAGTAGAAGATATATTTGAATTAAGATTTTGATAAGCGGCATCCTTACTTAATAACTTACCTGTTGCATAATCATCAACCAAACTCCTGATTGATGAAGCTTGATTACCGAAGACAACATAGTTCCCGAAAGTTGTATAGAACATCTTATCGATCATGTCAAAAGAAGGTCCGAAGAAAAGTGAATATACACCACGAAGATTGATAAAATTAATAGCATTATCCCGATATATTTCTTCCTTAATTCGAGTCTTTTCTTTTTTAGTTATCGCTTTATTTAAATCCAATAAAGATTTCTTTGCAAGCTCAATATCCTTTGCCCTGAATACCGCAAAAGCATTGTTGCTGTAGTTAGGACTATTGGATTCAGTGATGAATAAAGCAAACTCATTATCTATCCATTTTATTAATTTATCTTGCATCGAAACTCCATATTCAGCATCAAGTTGCTTTATCCTTGCAGTGTTAGTAGTCTTTAATCCTTTTACAGAAAGGTAAGTTTGCAAGTCTTTATAATACCTGTTAAAGTCTGAAAGACCGGTGTACATCAAGACTGCCGTCCTTCTTGGAAGAATACTTACCAAATCAATCTTCCGTGGTTGCTGACTTGCAAATGTATTGAGATAAGTTGTTGAATCATTGGAGTAAGTAAAGCCATTCAAAACTAAAGCGTCGGTTTTTATTTTCAAATCAAATTCAGTCCAATTGGCAAAGGTGGCAAGATCATTTAGAGTAGTTGAGTTCTCTTCACTTAAAAAAGTAGAAGCAACCTTAGGAAACATTTTATAATTGATAAATATATTTGCATCAGTAATACTTCCTGCGCCATTAAAGACTTTCATAAAAGATTTATCATCAGTAAATGGTTTGCCGATACGAACCTGGCGGATTGCATCTTCAATCAAAACAGAATTAAACGACCCAATGAAAACTCCTTTAGTAACCGACCATGCAAAGGTCTTTTCATCGCCATTTATTTTAATTTCATTAATGGTTATACCATCATAATTCCTTTTATTTACTTCTGCTTTTCCACCAACAATCTTCTTAATTTCATCTGTTGCATAGCCATCATTCTTCCCTCTTGGTAATTTTGTGATGTAAAGAAATTCAAAGTCATGCGCGGTGGTATAATGGGCAGAAACAAAAACCGTTTGGCAACAATAGAGTTGCTTAAGGTGTGAATCCTTATTAAATACCGAATCAAGGAACTTACTTTTATCGGCAAGGTCTTTATAATAAACACTGCTTTGCATATCCTGCCAAATCTTATTCGTTTTCATTTTATCGAAGAAAGATTTAGGATTCTTAAACTCTAGAATAAACGCTGCATCGGCAGGAATGGCAGCGATTGCTTCGCCCTGAGGCATCTTCAATTGCTTATAATAGAAATATCCAAAGGTGATTCCACCAATCACAAGGAGCGACAATACAGATGCAATAATTACTCTTTTCATTAGACCTTCGGGGCTTTCTTTTACCTTAGTTTTATGGCAGGTTAAAATTAAACCTTTAAAAATCCATTGCAAATGAGAAAGTTAAAAACTTATATACACTGTAATGTTAATAAGAATAATCAAGAATTAACACAGAGGTTACAGAGTTAAAAAGGAGTTACACAGAGGATTAATTTATAAAAATTCTTTTCTGTGTAGCTCTGTCTTCTCAGTGTTCTCTGTGTTGAAATTTTAAAAGTTAAGTTCCAATTGTTCTTCCTGCAAATGAAAAGAAAGTCGATGAAGAGGGCATCTGCCTAAGGTCATAATAGCATTGCGATGATCCAAAGTGGCATATCCTTTATTTTGTTTCCAGTTATAATCAGGGAATTTATCATGCGCTTCAATCATATATTCATCGCGGAAAGTCTTTGCAAGAATGGATGCAGCAGCAATGCTTTGATATTTTCCATCTCCCTTTATAATGCAATGATGTGGAATGTTTTTATATTTCTTAAAACGATTTCCATCAATTAATAGTAATTCAGGTTCGGTTTCAAGTGCATCAATTGCTTTGTGCATTGCTCGAAAAGAAGCATTCAAAATATTTATCTTATCAATTTCTTCACTATCAACCATTGCAACTTCCCAATAAAGAGCATCGTTAATAATTTCTTCTCTGAGTTTATTTCTTATCTTTTCTGAAAGCTTTTTTGAATCATCAAGCAACTTGTTTTTATACTTCTTAGGAAGGATTACGGCAGCCGCAAAGACAGGTCCAGCAAGGCAACCGCGACCAGCTTCATCGCAACCAGCTTCTATTTTATCAGGAGTAAAAGATGAAAGCAGCATTTTTAGTTAATTGATTCCGCAAACCTACGGAATTATTTTGCTTATTGAAATGATAAATATTACTAATTAACTAATAATTTCTTATATTTGCATCCAATTGAAAAAGATAGCCGTCATATTTATTGCCCTTCTTCTTGCCATTAACTCGGTGGGGCTATTGTTTTTTTATCTTGGTCAGATGGGGGATTGTAAAACTTCCGCATCGGAAACCATTGCCAATAAAGACTTTGACGATAATTCCCTTCAACTGTTTTCGAGCGGCGATAATGATTTTCTTCTTCTGAACAGTAAAGAAATTCAAAGTAATGGCATATTATATGATATCGTTAAAACTGAAACCCATAACGGTAAAACAATTTATTATGCAATTAATGACAGTAAGGAAACTGAAATCGTTAATCATATCTCTGAATTTGCAAATAACAATTCCAATCATCCCGCCAATCCCGTTAAAGGTAATGTACCCGAAGTTTTAAAATACATTGGTCAGGATAAATGTATTGACAATATTAATATATATAATGAGGCTTTTACTACTAAAGTAATTGCTTACGATGTAATCTTTTATAATTCTCCAACAGGAGAAACAGATTCACCTCCACCGCAAGATTTTATTGCTTAGTACCGGAATGATGTAGGTTTCCTGACAGGTTTTTCTCCTGTCAGGTATAGCTGGAATCATTCATTAATAGTAAATGTCCTAAAACAGGAATTATTATTAAAATATTTATTAAACCTGACAGGAGAAAAACCTGTCAGGATAAGAGTTCAAATAAAATCAATTTACTAACCAATAAAAATAATAAAATGAAAAAAAATATTATATTCTTTATACTGTTCACTATAACCTTAACGCTTTTAAACTTAAACTCTTTTGCTCAGAATTCATTGAGTGGAAAAATTACTAACAGCAGCGATAACACTGCACTTATCGGCGCTACAATTTACATTCCCGATGTTAAATTGGGAGCCGTTTCGCAGAATGACGGATCTTATAAGATTGAAAATATTCCAAATGGAACTTATGTGGTCGAGGTGCGCTTTCTTGGCTTTGCTACCCAATCTAAAACAATTAATACTAATGGTGCAGCAACCGCCGATTTTATAATGGTAGAGTCGGCTTTTCCTACCAATGAATTTGTTGTAACCGGAACTTCCAAAGCCTTGGAAAGACAGCATTCTCCTCAATCTACCACAGAGGTATCAAATCAATATCTAAATGAAAATTCTTCTACAAATGTTATAGATGCGATAGCGAATACACCCGGTATTTCGGCAATGACTGATGGTCAGAGTATCGCAAAGCCTGTTATTCGCGGATTAGGATATAACCGCGTGCTTACCATTAATGATGGAGTGGAGCAGATGGATCAACCTTGGTTTGATGAGTTTGGAATTGAGTGCGATCCTGATGCCGTTGACAGGTATGAAATTCTTAAAGGTCCCGGTTCTCTGGCTTATGGGTCCGATGCTATTGCAGGCGTTATTAATCTTATTCCGCAACAGGCGCTTCCTGAAGGAGAACGTAAAGGCGAGGTTTTATTAAATTATCAAACCAATAATGGTCTGATAAATAATATGGTGCATCTGGCAGGAACTCAAAATGGTATTGCATGGAATTTCAGGGTTGACAATATCATGGCTCATGCATATCAAAATCCGAATGATGGTTATGTTTTGAATTCTCAATTCAGTAACTCAAATGTTGATGGTACAATTGGTATTCACAAAAGCTGGGGTTACTCGCAGTTTCATGTCGGGTATTTTGATATGCATACCGGAATCATTGATGGTACACGCGATTCGGCTGGTAACATGTTACAGATATTTGCTTATCCCGATGTTAATGGTGGCGCACCGTTCTATGAAATCCCTACACACCAGGAATTAACATCATATACCCCATTAGTTATCAATCAAAGAATTCAGCATTATAAATTTGTTTGGGATAACAGTTTTTCTATCGGAGATGGGCGTATCAATGCAATATTCTCTTACCAGAAAAACCAACGCCAGGAAACCAATGACCCTACCATTCCAAACACTCCTGATATATATTATAACTCTAATGCAGTTACTTATGATGTCCGATATCTTTCTCCGAAAATGGGTGGGCTTGATTTTTCTGTCGGTGCAAATGGCGCTTATCAGCAATCCCAGAGTTTAGGTACCGTCATGCTTATTCCCAACTATGATTTTATGCAAATAGGAGGCTTTATAATTGCAAATGAAAAAGTAAATGAAAATTTTTATTTAAGCGGAGGTATTCGTTATGATACCCGAACATTTGATGGCATTGATCA
>Ga0206927_1180_pt1 | contig 12780 bp, 11 predicted proteins | sample Alteio_BWOrgHeat_60_FD_153249 | JGI IMG/M metagenome (GOLD analysis project Ga0206927, IMG submission 153249) | Enriched cells from forest soil in Barre Woods Harvard Forest LTER site, Petersham, Massachusetts, United States -... | ecosystem: Environmental > Terrestrial > Soil > Temperate forest >... | reverse complement strand
GCGACCGGTGAACCTAAGTCATTGGAGCAAGGCTCCGAGGAGGTGTGCAATGTTTCGATTTGAAATGATAGGTTTGTTTGCTCTCGCGTGTGCATTGGCCTTTGCGCCACGCTCCGCATACGCTGAACAGAGCGGGGTTGTTTCAGCAAAAGGAATAGCTACGGCGAGTACCCTCACCGAAGCACTATCACAGGCTGCGGTGGAACTCAAATTTAGTGAGGAGCAAATCTCGCAGCAATGGGAAAGTAAGGGGTATTGGGTTGATTGGGGCACTCAAAGAAACAGCGCCGTACAAAATGCAGATGGAACTTGGACCGCTACGGCTACTGCGCCAGGATTTTTATCAAGGATTCCTTGAGCCGATGAGTAATTAGTAGTGGTGTCAAAGGCGCCGTTATACCTTAGAGTGAGGTGAGCGACCGTCATAAATATATTGGACTAAGGCCGTCGAATTAACAGCGCCGGCTGATAGCATATGTCGAATGCACCAGTGAGGACGCTTGAGCGAGTCATCGTTTGAACCACGGTGAATGCCAATTATTAATAGCATTGGTCCCACAGCAGTCAAAGCTCGATCTGAGTCGCTGATTCAGCGGGCGGGCGGTAAAGTCGCATTAGCGTTTGTCGCACGGATTTTAATTGCGCCTTCTAAATGAACTAGTTGAAATGATTGATTTATATTATCGACTGCATTGGTGGCGAGTCGAGGCCAATCGCAAGGTTAAACCGCGGGTAAAGCATTCGAATGGGGTAGGGACAAATTCAAACCGACAAGACAAGAAAGTTGAAGCCTAACATTATTTAGGAGCGAAGAATCGGCACGCTTCACAGGAGACTTTAGCTAATTTTGTTAAACACGCGATTGGATTAAGGCCAGCAGAGCCATTTCACGGTGACGCGTGCGCGGCGTCCTTCGCGAACAGCACCTGCTCAAAGTCAGGCATCATGATCTTTACTTGCGCAGCGGCATTGGGGTGTACGCCGTCTGGCACCAACAGCTTGTAGCCTTCGGGGTTGCCGTCGAGCTCCTTCTTCCAGCTGACGTAGTGATCGACTAATACATAATGGTGGTCGCGGGCATAGTCGCGGTACAATTGGTAATAATCCGCCAATTGTGGGCGCATCTCGGCAGGCTTTCCGGTGCAGGCATCCATTGTTTGCAAGATGAAGTCGCAACGCGGGTTCGCGGCTTTGATGATTTCGATGATCTTATCCAAGTGGGCGCGAGCCTGATCCACGCCAATTTTTGCTGATGCGTCGTTAACCGCGTATTCGATGGTCACAGCGTCGGGACGCAATTCGGCCACAGTTTTGGCGATAGCCAAGCCCCACCTCGAATCCATCGCCGGGGCGCCGGCGTCTTTGATCAGCAGGCGGCCCGGATAAAGCTGGGTGCAGCGTTTGGCCAGTTCTTCGGCCCACCGGGAACCATACGTAAGGCTGGTGCCCATGGTGACAAGTAACTGCGGCTTGCCAGCGCGCAGACTGGCCAAAAAAAGCGGCCCACCGTCGCCCGCATTCACGGGCGGTTGCACAGGTTGCGACGGTTCAGCCGCCTGGATTGGTATAGCGTTCAGTCCAAACGACTCCTTGATCTGTGGAACGACGATATTCGCGATCCAGTCAGGCCCAGGCCAGTACCATTCCCTAAAGCCTTTGACGATGTACCGATCGAGGTTGTCCTGGGACTTTGCTTTCGCGGCGCAATCGACGAGCACCAAATGCTCTTCCGCGGCGAGATCGCGGTACATTTGAGCAAACGCTTCGAAATTCGGCGCGTCTTTCAGTGTCTTGGGCGCCATAGGATACCCGATCATTAGAATTGTTTCGCCAGGTGGGTCGCGTTTGCGCATCGTTTGGACGATTTTTAGAAGGTCGGCGCGCGCCTTCGCGGGGGAGAGTCCGATCTGCGGGTCCTTTTCACGAAGCGCGTCGTAATAACTGCAATCCCAAATAACCGCGTCGGGGTTTAACAACTTCAAATCGCGCTGAAAGTCGCTCAATGCCAGGACGGTATTGCGAATGTCCGCGATGACTCCCTTGAAAAGCTGGCAACGCGTCCCAAATCGGCTGACCAACTCGGCGCGAACCGGGTTTTCCCAATCGTATCCCACCCCCGCCCCGTAATTGACGACCACTTGCGTCTTACCGGCGGCAAGCGCGTGGATGAACGCGGGAATCGTCTGCGTCCCGATGTTGTCAAGACCAGGTTTTGCATGGGAATCGGCTGAATTTTCTTCCGCAAAGACAATGGGTACACAGGATGCGGCAATGGCGATTCCGATAAGCAAACTCGGATATTTCGATTGGGTCCGCATCTGGAGTCTCCTTCTTCCAATTCAAGGTTGAATGCTAAAGCAGATTAGTATTGATACACTTTCCAAGTGGTGAGCGGTTTTTTATTTTTAAATAAGCTCGATTTTTTTCGCGTGTACGAGAAATGGCAAATGCCGTGGGGAATCCAACTTTTCCGGCTATCATGCGCACCGCAGTCTGTTGGCGGAGGCACAGTTCTTGCTGTGCCGGTACAACCTGGACTCCGCAAGCTCAGGCCGCTGGTCGCCATCGGTTACTGGAACGGCTCAGCGTTTGGGCCGCGATGCGTTATTTCAACGGGCTGCTAGAACTGCGGCACCCGGCCTTTGCTTGAATGGCACTGCTGAGGGAGCATGTCGCGATATATTATTGTTTTATTTCCCCGTCAGTCCCTTTTACCGATCGCTGTACTCCTATTGTAATTCTGCCTTCGCTGGCAGGTCGAGCAGGTTCGCTTCAGGAATTCGTAAGTGTATCGCCCGTTTCCAGCGATGCGGAAAGAAGATGTGGACTTCTCCATGGTCCACGATCAGATCCAGATAAGAGCAGCCGTGTATGGAAAAGTTGCCCATTCCCGGCTCCGGCGCCAGCGCATTCGCGAAGACGAAGCGCGGTTCGCTCCAATTGGCGCCGCCATCGCGCGAAAAGGCGACCCAGATTTCACTCCGGTCGGCCTTGCCCGCGCTGTCGACGTAAAACTGGTCGGGGCCGCTGTCATGATGACGATTGTGATGGAACGCAGCCAGCGTGCGACCATCGGAGAGTAGGGTCAGCATCGGCGGCGCGTCGGGATGGACGAGTGGCGTCGGTTCCGGCTCGCTCCAGTTGCGTCCATCGTCTTCACTGCGGATGGCCCACAGATGTCCCTCCGTGGTGCGCGTTAACATCAGCACATGATCATTACCCAGGTGAATCGGCCGGCCTTCGCCCATGGAATTGAATTTGGGCTGGTACCACCCTCCGTGTCGTTCGTGGGGGAGCAAGGTCCAGGTGGCCCCGCGATCATCGGACCGCAAGATGTATTGGCGGCACATGACAGGTCGGTACGTATGATCGTTCTCGTAGGTCGAGAGAATCCACGTGCCCGAACTGGTTTCGCACATCTGCATCACCGCCATGCCGCGATAATCGGGATCATTTTTGGGACGGATGATGCGCACTTCACTCCAGCCATAGCCGTCATTGTCGGAATAGCGGTAGCCAATGGGCGCATTCTCGCACTGGCCGCGCTCGCGGGTATAGGTCCCCGGCACCGGTTGGGTGCCGAACCCATACAGCCGTTGCTGTCCTTGCGGGATCAAAGGAATGAAACCATGCTGGCTGTACTCAATATCAAATGGAGTCGTCGGTCCTTGCCAGGTGCGTCCGCGATCCTTTGACCGGTAGGCAATCATTTCATTGCCTTTTCCCATGAGCTGGTTGTAATGCAGGCCTTCGGGGAACATCAGGAGATAGTCGCCCTTTGGCGTGATCACCGCCCGCGTTTCGAAGAGACCTTGTACGCCGAACGCGGGGCGCGCGTGGTGTACGACCTGGCCGGCGATCTGCGCATCTCCCAGCACCAGCCCGACCGTTTCATCCACTTCCAGTCCGGCCGGAAGGGCGGTGAGCGTCATGGGTATTCCCCCGATGGTCCGTTCACACATGATCGATTCATGGAGTGTTTTCATGGCGGCTTTATCCTTTGAGTTATGAACATCAATGATTTTGACGAATGCCTCATTGCTAACTAAAAATATGCGCTATGGAATGGATATATCTATGGGAATCTCCTATCCTTTATTGCGTAAATGGAACCAATGCTTACTTTGTCTGGAAGCTGGGTGCGATTGTAGATAGATTCAATTAAACTTAGTCTATGCTGAAAACAGAGTTATTTTGATCGTGGCCGAGGCGCAGGCGACGGAGCATGTTTGTAGAACCCTGTGACGGAGCCTGCAACGAAGGCCACGGGCAAAAGAACCAGCCAAAACGAGAGTGTTTTCAGTATAAATTGGGTTTAACCAAAGATAGCGGTGGTCTGTGATGCAAGAATCACGCTCGATTTTGATTCGCCAACTGGACAATATTCTGCATCGGCCGATTCACAAAGTATGGCTGGGATCTGCGAATGACCCGCCGCCGCACGCAAAGTTTACAGATCTACCGCGATTGTTAGTCCCATTGGCGGGAGTCCATCATGTTCGCAGTCGTCCGGACGGTATAGTGACTGATTTGCGCATGAAGCCAGGACAGGTCCTGGCCTTATTGCCGCGGGGGTGGACGGTTGAGCACTGGGATTACTCTTGCCTCGGATTAAGCTGCGTGTTTCGACAGGAATTTGTTCGTGTGATCACCTACCGCTACCGGCGGCTCAGCCTTCCTCCCGGCGCACCGGAGGTCTGGTACCACACCCATCAGCCACCCAATAAGCTCGTTCGCGCGCTGTTGGATACGCTCAGCGCGTTGGAATTCAATGCTCATCAACCAGACACTCGCGTGGCAATCCTGCGCGCTCTGCTGGCCGCGGTGCGGGACATGCTTGCCACCGACAAACCGCTGACCTGCGGCAAGGCGCGTCACACTTGGCTTATAGTGCGCCAATATCTCGAAGACCATTGCCAGGAACCGATCAATCGAGAGGATGTGGCGCGAGTGTTCCAAATGCATCCGAATTACTTCTCACGCCTCTGTCGTCAGCAAGAAGAAAATGGCTTCATTGAATTGCTGCTTAGGCTGCGCATGGAACGAGCCAGCCGTCTCTTGCGGCAGGGACGGCCGACCGTGGACGAAGTCGCCAGTGGCTGCGGTTTTCGTTCCACCAGCTATTTCATTCACATCTTTCGCCGTCACTACGGCATCTCCCCGGGCGCCTATCACAGCACGAAGGATAGGTAAGCACTTCTACAGTCCGGCGGAAGGAACGGCTGCAACTCGCTACTTTTTGGCTGAGGGGATCGACTGCTTCCGTCACAATGGACGAACACCAAATTCGATACATCATTGAGCAGTCACGAAGCGGGGGCTTGATCCCCGCAAGCTTCTGAGATTGAAGGGCGACTACTCGACAGAGAATTCGACAGTCTCGGCGCAACCAGCAGTGGCAGATCTTCGGGAAGCGGCTTCCGCAGACCGTCCAAGTCGTGATAGCGCAGCATCAAAAATATGCCATCGAGGACCAGCCGGCTTAATGACGCGTAGTTCGCTACGTCCCGTAACGCCTACTTTTCCATGCGCGTCGCTCACGGCATGTCGCTGGGCGACGCGATCCGTCGCGCGATCGACGGCGATCCGCCGCGCCAGACCGCGACGATCAAGGATCGTATCGACGTCTTCTTAAGGTGCTCGACGCCGTTTCGTTCGCGCACGACAAAGGCGAGATTCACCAGGACATCAAGCCCGACAACATCATGCTCGGCGAATACGGCGAAGTGATGGTCGTCGACTGGGGCACGGCTATTGTCCGCGCCGGACTGGCCAAACCCACCGGTCGGCTGATCGGTACGCCGGCTTACATGGCGCCGGAACAGGCGCGGCGCGAAGGCGTCGACGAACGCAGCGACGTCTACGCGCTGGGCGCGACGTTTTTCCAGATGATCACCCTGCGTCACCCGTCATGGGAGAGCGACCCCGACGCGTTCTGGAAAAGAAACGCGAAGGCGCGATCGATCCGCCGACGGACGCCGAGCGCGCGAAGATTCCCGCGTCGCCGCTGGAGATCGCCCTCAAAGCGCTGTCCGCGGAGCGCGACGCGCGCTATCCGAGCGTCAAGGCGTTCCAGGCGGCAATACACGAGTATTAGTCTTGAAAAGAAAAAACTTTGGCCCTGCTTACGGCGGTTGTGCATGGAATCCAGTTGTAGAGGTCATTTCACACCGGCGATTCAGGACGCCCTGATGCTGGAATTGTTTTGGCAATTGGCTCGCGCCATTCCCCTGCCCGCGCGCTCGGCCAGATTAAATAGCATCACGGCCAACTCCAACTTTGCTGTCCAACTGGAAATAGCGTGCAACGCAACTTGCGCCGCCGAACTACACCCGGAGAACTGTCGAAAGATATGGGCATCAGCGAAAGCACTCTGGCGAAATGCAGACAATTATTCGGCATTTCTCATGGCCAAGCGTTGTTGAAGGGCAAGATGGCTATGCTCGTTATGCAGATGATTCATACCGCCCGTTGGATTAAAGAAATATCAGCCGAACTTGTTTCGCCAACCCGTACCATTTTTCGAAAGCTTTCAAACGCTGTGTTGGTGTTGCCCCAACGCATTTCAGAGCCCGCGCTCCATGACTACACTGATTTCACGTCGTGCGCGGCGACTGAGTTCTTCATTCGCGTTGATCCCGTTAACTGATTGAAGATTCTGACGGGTATTCACAACAATCACACGTGCGTATCGCATTTCTAATATTACTTGTGGCAAAACGTCAATCGTCTGCATCTTCACTTTAGATCGCAGGGAGATTTGAAGCATGGCGCGCGTTGAGGTATGCCAGATGGCCATGAGCTCCAGCCATTTGCCCGCTCACCTTTCGCCCGACGACGCGGCGCTGCTGGCGGCTTACGTCAAGCAGCGCGATCAAGCGAAGCTCGGCGCCTTGTTTCAGCGCCACGCTGATGCCGCTTACCGCGTCGCGTGGCGCGTCTGCGGCAACAGCGCCGACGCGGAGGACGCCGTTCAGGCGGCTTTCCTGCAGGTTGTGCAACAAGCCTCGCAATTTCGTGGCGGCGCGACGGTCCGGGGATGGATCATGAGTATTGTCATTAACTGTTGCCGGATGAGACAACGCCACGACTCGCAGCGGCGGAAACGCGAAGAACTCCACCCCGCGCCCCATTACATTTCCGCTGGCGGCGCGGTTGACGAGTCGGCGCAGAACAGAGAACTGGCGTCGGCTGCGATCGGCGCGGTCAAAAGGCTGCCCGAGCATTACCGGCTTCCGGTCTGGCTGCATTATGTGGAAGGTCTCTCGTACCAGGAAGCGGCCAGCGCGCTGACGGCGAAAGAAAAGACGGTGCGTGAACAGGCTCGGCGCGGCATCGAGCAGATTCGCGAGGCGCTGTTGTCCGCGGGATTCACCGCCAGCCTGGCCGCCGTGCCGCAAGTCCTCGCGGCGGTGCATTTGCCCGCCGCGCCGTTGGCGCTGAAGACCGCGCTCAGCACACTGGCCATGAGTTCCGCGGGGAAATCCAGCGCCCTGGCCGCGGTCAGCAAAGGCAATGTGGTCCTCGCTGGAAAAGCGCCGCCGCGGCCTCGACCGCCACCGCTCAGCTCGCCGGCCTGGGCGCACTGGCGCTAGCCGCGACGGCCGCCGTCGTGCTCTCCAGCGCGTTCCTCAGCGGAAGTCCTCCGGCCCCGATCCCGATCGTAGCCAAGGCTGCGACTGTTGCCCCCGTAATTGTTACGGAGGTCCGGCCGGCTGCGCCGCCGGAGCCCGTGCGGCGCGTGGTCCAGGCATACGATTTTGAGACGCCGCCGCCCGCGGAGTTGTTTTCAAACTCGATTGTGCCGCGCCCGGGCGCCGCCGAAGAAGGTAACCGCTATTGCTTGAAGGGGGATTTCTCCAAAGAGTACGACGTCCAAGCCGTGAGCTGGCATAACTGGCAGAAGCCTTTGTTCGCGTTCACCGAGAACGAAGAGCTGGAGTTCGATTATTACCTGACCAAGGCAGCCCCTTGGGCCAACTGCAGTCTGACCGATGCGCCCAACTACGGCCTTTTGCTCGAGTCGCATTCGCCCGGAAAATGGCTGCACGCCCGGCTGCGGCTGAGCGATTTTTCGAGGACTCAGGTCGGTGGAGAAATTCCGCCGACTTCGGGAACTTCGGTCCATTGCGTGGTCATCCAATGTCCGGCCATCCCGGGTGCTGAGATTTACGTCGATAATTTGAAACTGACTTCCAAGGACGCGGACCCTCGGGGATCCGCAGGCAACAGCGCGCCGCGTTAACCGCATCATTCGCTCTGCCTCTATTGTATGGTGTTGTACGGTCTGATCGCGGCGACGACCGTCATTTCGTACATCGGCTTTCGTCAGAACGGCGGCCGGATCGAACATTGGCGTCACGCTCCGCTCTGGCGCCAGGCGCTGTTCGGATCGGCGCCAGCGAGACTGCCGGCGCTAGCTGCGGCCGCCGCGTATGTGTGGATGTCAGTCGCCACTCCGGCGCCGTTAGCCCGTTCCCAGACGCCGCTCAGCGCTGCTGCGCTCACGTCGACTTCGCAGCCGATTGCAGTCACCGAATTCGGCGATTTCGAATGCCCCGGCTGTAGGCACGCCGGCCTGGAACTCGAAGCACTGGCTCGGGGGCACCCCGGTCGGCTGAGCGTCAACTTTGTCAATTATCCCCTCTGCCACGATTGCAATCCCGATGTTCCTTATGGCAAACACAAACACGCCTGCCTGGCCGCGAAGATCGGCATCGTGATGAAGGCGCGCGGCAAATTCGGCGTTTTCAGCCAGAGACTCTTTGCGGAAACCTTGCCACTCGACGAAACCCGGATCTACCAGATTGTTTCGGAACTGGGCGAAAACGCGGCCGATGTGCGACTGGCGGCGGCGAGCGCGGAGACGGCCGCGGCGTTGCGCAAAGACATCGAATTCGGGAATCGTACTGGCGTGCAGGCGACGCCGACGTTGGTGATCGGAGGGAAAGTCGTGAGCGGCGGCGGCGCCGCCGTGGCGCAGCTCCGCGCGGCGCTGGATACAGGGACGGGATTTGCGGACGTCCTGTTGCCGGCGTTGCTTCCTGGCTCGATGAAAATCGGCGCCGGCCCGGCAGTGGCCAGTCGCGGAACGGGAACGACGCCAGTTCCGGGACCGAGCGCCGATCTGTTCAACAACCCGTATTACTCCTGCGTGAGGAATTACTACGTCGCCACGACCGGCAACGATGCCAACGACGGCAGCGCCCCGCATCCCTGGCTCACGATCCAGCACGCCGACGGAGCCGGCGGCGGGCGCACGGCCGGCGACTGCGTCAATGTCGCGCCGGGGACGTATGCGGCGGGCGTGCAGCCCACGCACGGCGGAAACCTGGCGTCTGCCACTGGGTATGTCGTGTATCGCTGCCAGACTCTGGACGGCTGCAAGATCACCGCGACAGGCGGATTCGCCGATCCAGCGTTTACTTTCAATACAGCAGGCAGCGGACCCAATTATTTTATCATCGACGGCTTCGAACTGGCAGCGCGCAGCGAGCAGGTTTACGGCGTGGGCGTGATGGCGGCAGACATCAATAACCCCGGATCGGCCACCGTACTGACCATGCATCATTTATGGGTGCAGAATTGTATTATCCACGGTTATGGACAGGCCGGCATCAATCCGGGCGGTACGGATTATCAATACTATATTCATAATACCATTTACGATAACGCGCGCGTTACTTGCGATGCCCAAGGCTCGGGCATTGGCATTGTTGTTCCCAAAGCATTTCCAGTGGCGCCAACCAACGACGACAAAACCAATCCCAATCCGCGCATTGGAACATTTGTCTCCGGATCGGATTTCTTCCACAACGTCATCGAGTGGAATGTTGTCTATAACAATGCGCTGACGTCGTGCGGGACGGTGGGCAACCCGTATGATACCGATGGAAATAATATTATTCTGGATACATTCAATACATGGAATGGCAATTCCGTCACCTATCCACACCCCTCGCTGGTTGCGCTGAACGTGGTTTATAATGCCGGCGGCGGAGGCGTTCACATCTTTTCGTCGAATTATGTCACGGTCGCGAATAACACCTGCTACAACAACTACCTCGATCCCGCCAACCAGGGTTCAGTGCGCGGTTGCATCGATTCTACGCAAAGTTTCGGCGACACCTATATTAATAATATTGCCGTGGCAATGTGCCGGCGCACACCGCCTGTACTTATAACACTCCACCGTACGCTGTATGGAACACCGCGATTCTCGGCAGCCCATTGGCCGGCAATCCGGCCGACACTTTCAGCCACAACATTACTTACATGGTCGGCGCGTACCGGAGCTGCAATAGCGACGGCGAGGTGAATATGTACGGCGCAGATACTTACTCCGCCACCCTGAACAAAAAGAATACCAATCCGCTCTTTACCAATGTCGGCGCCACCAGCGTCGGAAGCGAAACCACGCCGCCGGTTGGCGCCGATTTCACGTTGCAGCCCGGCAGCCCGGCGATCGGGTATGCATTGCCGGAACCGTATCTGCCCGGCATCACCGACGCGGGCGCGTATCAAACCGGTGCCGAGCCATCGGCGCCAACAGTCACCACCCAGCCAGCCAATCAAACCGTGAACGCCGGCCAGACGGCCACGTTCACTGTCGTCGCCAGCGGGACAGCGCCGCTAACCTACCAGTGGCAAAAAAATGGCGCGAATATCGCCGGAGCCACGCTGGCATCCTATACAACGCCCGCCACAACCGCCGCCGACGGCGGTTCGACGTTCCGCTGCGTGGTGAGTAACTCCGCCGGCAACTCGACCAGCAACGCGGCCTTGCTCGCGGTGAATTCGCCACCAGTGATTTCGTCTGTCTCTGCAAATCCAAATCCGGCGCTCACCGGCCAGAGCGTCGCCTTTATCATCGCCGCGTCCGATCCCAATGTCTTTGCGCTGACGTATGCCTGGAACTTTGGCGACGGCGGGACAGCTTCCACCAGTTCGGCCAGCCATGCCTATGTAACGGTTGGAACGTACTCGGTTCAGGTCACGGTGACGGATTCTGTCGGTCTCAGCGCCAGCAATACTTTCAACGTTGTTGTGAATTCGTCGACCGGAACTAGCACGGGGGCGGGGACGGGTACGGCAACGAACACCGGAACAGGAACGGGCACAGGCACAGGAACCGGAACCGGAACGGGCGCGGGCGGAACTCCGCCGATTCCCATGACGATTAATAAGATGCAGGGCTCCGTCAGCTTCAAGACGCGCGGCCATGATACGGTGTCGCTCGAAGGCGTGCTGGCGAACTTGCCGTCACCGCTTTTCCCGCTGGGTCAAAGCTTGACGCTGAATGTCGGCGGCGCCTCGGCGACATTCCTGCTGAACAAGCGCGGCCAGGCAAAGTCCGGTAGCTCAGTATTCTCGTTGCTTCTAAAACCGAATAAGAAATCGAAATCCAACCTCGCGCCGGGATTTGTTGGCGGTAACATCGCGTTCAAAGCAAAACTGTCGAAAGGCTCCTGGGCGAATGTCTGGAATATTGACCCTCACGCGAGCGGCTCGAGCATCGGCGCGATGAGCTCGACCATTACGGTGAATGAAAATGTTTATGCAGCGACAACGACGCTGGCATTAACGTCAAGGGCGCTGGTCGGAGCGAGATTCGTTCATAAGCAATGAGGCGTAGCGTCATGCCGTCGACTTCTCCAGCGCGTCTCGGTTTGAACGAATGATTTCTCGTATAATGATCGCCATCTCGCGCCACGAGACCTCGCGCGCACAATGACGTCAGAGCTTCCATCATTCATGCTCATGAAGATCTGTGCGCTCAATCGACTGCTCTTTGATTTCTCGCAAGTGCTTGCGAACTCCTAAAACACAAACAAGGGCAGAACTACTCGCTCTACAGGCGACAGTGCTACGATTCCCTTTTTCAGATCTGTGGCAGTGATGTCTCGCTGGCGCGAAATTGGATCGAATCCAAAATTTAAAAATGCCGCGCTCGAAGTCGCCTGCAACATCGGTGAAGCGATTCGCGAATGGGACGATCCACGCAGCCAGTTCATCGGAGCCATCATCATCAGCGATATGCTGGATAGTAAACCGGACGATGGAGTGCAAGCACGCTTGATTTTCGCCCTGCCGGAGCTGGTGCAGCGACTTAGATTCGATCAGAAAACAAGAATGCCGCAAGAAATATTTCCTCCGCCGGCAACGATCATGCTGAAAATTGCGGCAATGGCGCTCAACCCTCACGGCGCATTCTGTTGTACGGAGTTTAGGGGTAGGATTTCAAGTGCCGCAAGGCCGGTTTCATACTGCAATGTGTGAACGGCTTCGCGGGACGCCAGAAACGCCACTGAAGCGGTCGTCATCTCAAGCGCCTACTTCTTGAATTTTCCGCTGACGTGCGCGTGGGATGTGTATGTCACCGTGACGGTCTGTGCGTATGCGTTGCCGTTGAACTGAATCGTCACGCTCATCTGCAGGAATGTTTTGTTGATCGATGCCGTCGGACTCAGGCCCCACGCGGCGGCCCAGTCTCCGCCGCGAAGCGTCGCCGTGAAACTGCCGTTGCCGCCCGGGAACGTGGCTTGGTGCGTCTTGCGATTCCGCGTGGTCTTCAGTTTCAGCGCGAATGTTCCGTGCATTGTTCGACTCCGGCCGTTTTTATCGAGCGTGAATGTTACCGACGCGCCGCCCACATTCAGGACCAGCGTCTGTCCGGCCGTCGCCATGCCGGCGGGAAGATTGGGGAGCGTTCCGCTGATGGACAAGAAATCTCGCCCGGGGGTTTTGAAATTCGCGGAGCCCAGAAGTTTAAGAATCGTG
>Ga0206927_1179_pt1 | contig 12808 bp, 11 predicted proteins | sample Alteio_BWOrgHeat_60_FD_153249 | JGI IMG/M metagenome (GOLD analysis project Ga0206927, IMG submission 153249) | Enriched cells from forest soil in Barre Woods Harvard Forest LTER site, Petersham, Massachusetts, United States -... | ecosystem: Environmental > Terrestrial > Soil > Temperate forest >... | reverse complement strand
ACCTGGGCGGCGCGCTTGATCAGATGGGTGGCGACGGGTGTGGACTGGCCGGTGCGGCCTTGGGGGTCGGCGCCGGCGACATTGAAATAGCGCAGAATGTGGTAGCGGAAGTCGTGGGCGCGGGCGACATCCTCCAGCATCCACTCCGTCATCAGCTTGGAGCGGGCGTATGGGCTGACCGGCCCCTTGCGTTCATCTTCCGCCAAAGGTTGCCTGGCATCCTCGGCATAGACGGTGGCGGTGGAGGAGAAGATGAAATTCCTGACGCCGGTGGCGAGGCAAGCGGCAATCACCTCACGCGACTTGATGACATTGTTGCCGTAATAGCCCAGCGGATCGGCCACCGAATCAGGCACTACGATCGAGCCAGCGAAATGGATCACGGCGTCAACGTCCTGGTCCCTGATGGTCTTTTCCAACAGCGCCCTGTCGCCGGCATCGCCCTTGATGAAGGCGGCGCTCTCGCCCACCTGGGCGCGCACGCCGGTGGAAAGATCGTCCAACACCACCACGGCGTCGCCGCGATCCAGCAGGGCGTAAACCGTATGGCTGCCGATATAGCCGGCGCCGCCGGTGACAAGGGTTTTCATAGCGGCGTCCCGATTGCGCGCGCACTATGGCGGCGATTCGAAGCCTGCGCCACAACCCCCGCCTAGTCGCGCGCAGGAATACAGGTGAGACCGGCTTGCGCCAGAGCGGCGCAGAATGGCGCCACACGCTGCGGTCAGAGCCGCCAGGTAATCGCGCCCGGCCTCGTCCAGCCGGCCCTGGCGGCGGCGGACGTTGGCCCGGTTGTTCAGAACATAGGTCGCCCCCGACGCCAGCCGTAGCACGGTACTGTAATCGCTCACCGCGTCCTCCAGACGCCCCAGGCTGTCCAGCGTCACCCCGAGGGCGAACAACGCCCTGGCGCGTTCCTGGGGCGGTAGCGCGGCGATGGAAAGGCCTTGGGTGAAATCCACCAGGGCGTCGCCATTGACGCCCCGCGCCTGTCGCGCCAGACCGCGCGCGATCAGCAGACGGCTGGGGTGAGGTTGTTGAGGCCCGGCTCAACAAGTGCGCTGCCCGCCACTGTGATGGCGTCCTGAAACTGGCCGGCGGCCAAGGCGGCGGAGACTTCCGACAGCATGGCGTCGGCAGCCGCGGCCTGGACCTGGGTACAAAAACTCAACTACAAAGCCTGAAGGACACCACAGTATCGCATCGGTGCCAAAGCCCTGTTCCAAGCCGAAAAAGGGTTGAAAAACTGGACAGTAGCAGGGGGGCCATGTCATGAAACAGCCCTTTCCGGAACCATCCCCATGCCAGAGACCAGACCTGTCCGCAAAGCCGTTTTCCCTGTCGCCGGCATGGGCACGCGCTTCCTACCTGCCACCAAGGCGGTGCCGAAGGAAATGCTGCCGGTGGTGGACAAACCGGTGATCCAGTATGCCGTGGAAGAGGCCCGGGAAGCCGGGATCGAGCAGTTCGTCTTCATCACCGGCCGCGGCAAGCACGTCATCGCCGACCATTTCGACCATGCCTACGAGCTGGAAGCCCTGCTGTCACAGCGGGAAAAAACCACTGAGCTCAACAGCCTGCTGGAAATGCTGCCCCAGACCGGTTCGGTCGGTTTCATCCGCCAGCAGCAGCCGCTGGGTCTGGGCCATGCGGTGTGGTGCGCCCGCCATTTCGTCGGCAACGAGCCCTTCGCCGTGCTGCTGCCCGACGATCTGATGGTGGGCCAGCCCGGCGCCCTGTCGCAGATGATCACCGCCTACCGCCAGGTGGGCGGCGGCATCATCGTGGCAGCGGAGGAAAAGCCGCGCGAGGAGGTGAGGCGCTATGGCGTGGTGAAGCCCGGCGTCATCAAGGGCAACATCACGGAGGTCAAGGGCGTGGTGGAAAAACCCGCCGCCGGTACCGAGCCTTCCAACCTCTGCGTCATCGGCCGCTACATCCTGCAGCCGGAAGTCTTCGCCATCCTGGATAAGCAGGAACGCGGCGCCGGGGGCGAAATCCAGCTAACCGACGCCATGGCCCAGCTGATCGGCAAGACTCCCTTCCATGCCGTCAAGACCGACTGCGCCCGCTATGACTGTGGCGACAAGGTCGGCTTTTTGGCCGCCAACATCGCGATTGGTCTGTCGCGACCCGATATCGCGCCCGGACTGAAGGCGGCGCTCAAGACGGCCGGAATATGAAGCGACGCGCACGGAGGCTGGCGCTGCTGCTTCTGGGATGGCCGCTTGTCGGGATGGCAGGAGGCTGCGGTTCGCAGAATAGCGGCGTCTGGTTCAATTATTTGCAATTGATGCGAGAAAGCCTGCACGCCAGCCTTGGCGATAGCGCGGTCACGCGCGCGCAGGCGGCGGCCGTGCCCTATGCCAGCCTGGGCTACCGCATCAATGGCAGCCGGGAGTCCCTTCTCGTGTTGGCGACGGACGAAAATGGCGAACAGATGTGGACGTCGGCCTCACACGTCGTGTTGAACTTCCGCGATGGACGCCTGGTCCGCACAGTCGGACTGCCGCATGATAGCGCCCAACATCCGGCGCGCGGCGATACGCAACCGTCAGTTTCGCAGGCCTTGAAGAGCACCTTCCGCAGCGCCCGGCTGGTGGATATGCCGGACCGAGGCGTTTATTCGGTTCCGCTGCTCTGCACAGCGACGGCGGGCGTTCCTCAGACCGTGATCATTCTCGGCACCGCGCTGGCCACGCGGCGGGTGGATGAAACGTGCAGCAGCAGCTATCCACGCTGGTCCTTCACCGACAGTTATTGGATCGATTCGGCGACCGGCTTCGTCTGGCGCTCGATCCAGCACCCCCATCCCGCCATTACAATTGAGACAGAAATCCTGCGGCCGCCAGGATGAAAAAAGCTGGGAGCGCTCAGGCTCCCAGCTTCCAAAATTCCATTCGTGTCAGGACGGCATTCAGGGCAAACCGGTGCCCGTGGCGCTCGTGGACGGCGTGGTGACGCCGTTGTTGCCGGGATTGCTGATGGCCAGAGCAATGCCCCCGATCGCGATACCGGCGCTCAACAGCACCAGCATAAAGTTGCCCTGCAGCCCCGCCTGCTTGACACCGGCGGGCTTGCCAGAAGGCAGCGGAGCGACCGATTGCGGTGCGGCAAATGCACTCGAACATAAAAGGCTCGCCACAACCAATGCGGCAAAGGTAGAGCGCATACCGAAGTCTCCAAAAAGGGCAAAAACAGACTAGCTTCCGAACTCTACCTTTGGATTGTGACATGTCAACCACGCGCGCCAATCTTCGCCATGCTGCAGCGCAGCGGCATTGGAAAAATATATATCAAGTATCTGATGATAAATGAATTATGCTTGAAGTGACTTAATTGCAGCGCACGCAAGCTATATGCTACCGATTGTCACCTTGGTGTCACCGGCGTGTCGGCGACCTAGTTTCTGGATATGACCGCGATGGAGGCCATCGATACGGCCAACTGGCCCAAAATCTGAGTCGTATCGATAATGACTTGGCGCAGATCGAACGGGGTCACATCGCGCGGCACCACGATGGCGCTGCCGGGCGGCAGAGCCGTGCCTTTGTTCAGGCGCAGCCAGGACCGTTCCACTTTCCGGGCAGACCCATCCGGCAGGACCAGGAAAGTCTCCCCTTCGTCGGCAAAACGGCCGTAACCGCCAGCCTGTGTCAGATAATCCTCCATCGTCGCGCCTGGGCGGTAAGGGAAGCTACCCGGCTGCATGACCTGGCCATAAACCGAAATCACTCCCGGGCGCGGGGGAACATAGATCACGTCGCCGGCCTCAAGCAGCGGATCAATCGAAGGATTGGCCGCCAGCACGCTGGGATCGGCCTGGATGGCGATGCGGCCGACGGCTTTCTGGGTGCGCAGTTCGGTGACAAAGGACTGCAGCGACGTGAAGGTGGTAGGATCGATCTTATCGTTTCCGATCCTTGTCATTGCCGCCATCAGCTGGTCCTGGACCTGGCTGGCCGCCCGCTGAAAGGATTCCTGTTCCTGTATGGCGGCAGATTTACGCAAAAAGATCGTTCCATAGGGATAGGCGGCGGCGCTGAGGCCGCCCGCGCGCGCCAGCAGATCGGAAAGCCGCTCGTCGCGGGTCAGCTTGTAGGTTCCGGTGAAGCGAACCTCGCCCTGGACGGTGACCGTCCCAAGATTGGCGTCGTTGAACACTTCGTTGAAGCGAAGCTCATCATGAGGACGGACGACGTAGCTTGCCAGCAGACCGGAATTGAGCGGCAGACGATTCAACTGCGTCTGGGAGCGGCCGGTGCCGACGTCAACAGAAGTGGAAATCAGTTCGACATTGCTGATATCGGCCCAGCTCACGGCGCCGCCCGCTGCCGTCAGCAGGTCCTGCAACGGCACATTGGGGCCGACAAGATAGCCACCAGGCGCGCGCACCGCACCGCTCAGCGTCACGCGGCGCTCTCCAAGCACGTTGATGAGGACTAAGGGATCGACGCCCAGTTGCTGAGCCAGTTGCGGCAAGGTCTGCGCTTCCCGGTTGGGCGCATATTCTGGCGTATTGTTTTGCTCGATGAAATTCTCGGGAAATGGCTGCGACTGGGGCTGCTGTGGTGGACGCCCCGTCGCAGGATCGAGGTTGCGGTTCTGCGAAGCGTCCATTCCCTCAGGCTGCATCGCCTGCCCCGGCGGACTGTTCTGACCGTTCTGCGAATTTACCTGCTGCGTATTGGTCTGCGAATTTGCCTGCTGCGTATTGGTCTGCGAATTTGCTTGCTGCGTATTGGCGAAGTTCTGAACCGACTGACGGTCTGTGAGAGAAGGTCCGTTTCCCGCCCCGCTCGCGGACAGGGCGTTGATGAGGAGATTACCGCTGGGCGCAGTGTTGCTGGCGCCGGACTGTTGCGCGGGATTCACGTTGGCAACATTCACGTTGGCAACCGGATTGTGCTGGGCATCGCGCTCACGAGTGACCTGCTGGTCATAGTCCTGCAGTGCCGCGATCAGCATGCGCGCCTCATTCAGGGATAAGGGGCGCACGTTATCGTCGGTCTGAAGGACGAGGTCCTCGCTGCCGCGGAGCACCGCCAGGGGCGTGAAGATGGTGAGGGTGCGCAGAAGCGTCCTGGGATCGCGCCGCGAGATGAGGCCGATCAGCGTGTAGGGGTTAACGCCGAGCGCGCCGGGGAGCTTCAGAATGTCCGAAAGCCTGGTACCCTGTGCGACGGGGTAGCTGCCGGCGAGGGAGATACCGCCGGACAGGGTGGCGCGGCTGATGGTCTGGTCGGCACTAAACTGAACCATCAGCACGTCGCTGTCCCGCACGAGAGCGCCGTCATCGTTCAGCGTCACCAGGTTGGTGCGGCCATCCGACTCCACGCGCAGCAGCGATAGACGGTAAAGGCCCCGCACTTCCTCGCCGCCCGCCAGCGCCTTAAGGGCGCGCACGGTAATGCTTTTCTCGCCCGAAGGCAGCTCGAAGATGCCGGGCTGGCGTACAATGCCGGAAATCGCGACCGTTGCACCCAGCAAGGGCACGCGGATGCGGTCGCCGTCCATCAAGGCCAGGCCGGGCGAGCCGCCGGCACCCGTCAGGACGGAGTAGAGATCCACGACATATTCACGCTGGCCACGTAGCAGCCGGATGTTGCGCAACGAACCGGATTTCTTGACGCCGCCCGCGAGCAGGATGGCGTCCAGAACAGAGGACAGGCCGGAAACCACGCGCTGGCCGGGGCTGTTGACTTCTCCCGCCACCAGAACGCTGACCTGGCGCACACGGCCGACCGAGACAAAGGCGTTGGTGGCAACATAGGCGCGGCTCACCGCGGCCTCGACGTCGGCGCGAAAGCTCGCAAGAGAACGGCCCGCGGCCGAAATCGGATTGAGCCGCGGCAGGGTGACCTGTCCGTCGCGGTTCACGGTTACGCGCAGTTCAGGATTCTCCTTCTCCTGCCCGCGCAGCGAGACAAGGATCTCGTCCCCGACCCCCAGGATATAGCTGTCCTGCAGCGCCCCGGCCTGAGAAACCGTGACGGGGCGGCCAAAGCCCAGCGCCGAATAGCCGAACTGGCGCAGCTGCACGCCGGCCCGGCGTGATAGGATCTCCTCAAGACGAGAGGTCGGCAGAAGCGGGGCGCGAGTTGACTGCGGATCCGGCTGGAGCACCGTGGTGGTGGAAAGATCGGAGACGACTGAATCTGGCGCGCCCAGTCGTTGCGCCTGTGCCGAGAGCTGCTGCGCAGCGGTGAGCGGATCAGGAAGCTGCTGCGTCCTGCCCGGAAGGCCCGAGAGCGCCACCAACGCCAGCGCCGGCAGGCAAAGCCAAAGAACTGGACGAAGGAAAAGTCCAACGAGGCCGGTCCGGCCGGGAATTCTGCGATCCATGCGTCCGCTCTTGCACACCCCGGAAAAGCCTTCCGTAGGGGTTGGAAAACCGTCTCTCGTAGCATGGAAAAACTGAGCTTGAAACCGAAAAAATAATTTCCTTGCAATTGGTTATGCAAAATCGCAATGAACTTCCCTCAGGTTTCAAGGAAAGGCGGCGTGGGGCGAATCCATCATGTTAGATGGCGGTGTGCTGGCGTCCTGGCCTCATGCTGTTTCCTGCTCGCGCTGGCCTCTGCCGCGCCAGCATGGGCTCAGACCGTGCCGACCTTTAACATGTTCGGGTCGGTGGGCCTAGTCGACATGCCCAGCGCCCGCATGGCGGACGATGGCCAATTGTCCGTGGGCGCCAGTTTCATGCGCAACACACAGCACTATAATCTCGGTTTTCAGGCCCTGCCCTGGTTGGAAACCTCTTTCCGTTACAGCGGGCTGCAGCATTTCGACCCCGCCTACCCGGTCTATTATGACCGCAGCTTCGCGGTCAAACTGCGCCTGTTCAACGAAGGCGACTACATGCCCGCTATTGCGGTGGGCATCAATGACCTCGTCGGCACCGGCGTTTATGGAGGAGAATACCTTGTCGCCTCCAAGGCCGTCGGCGACATTGATGTGACGCTTGGCATGGGTTGGGGCCGGCAGGGATCGACGGCGTTGTTCCGCAATCCCCTGACCTATATCTCAAAAAGCTTCGAAACCCGCCCGGGCTTCCCCTCAGCCGCCGGTTCTTTCGGCACCAGCACCTTCTTCCATGGCCCTTCCGTCGGGCTTTTCGGTGGCGTGACCTGGAAGACGCCGCTCGACGGCCTTTCTGTCAGCGCTGAATATTCCAGCGACCGCTACACGCTGGAAACCTCGCGTGGCAACTTCCGGCCGCGCAGCCAGATGAATTTCGGTGCCGCCTATCAGTTGAATGAAAATGCCAGCCTCGGCCTCAACTGGCTTTATGGCGACTCGATCGGCGGGCGCTTCACTGTCACCATGGATCCTTTCAACGATGCCGGCTCGCAGCGGCTCGGTCCACCGCCGGTTCAACCGATTATCCGTTCCGATGAAGAGCAGAGGAGCGGGCTTGAGGCTTTGCGGTCCGGACGGTCCAGCCCGGTACGCCCGCCTGCGGCCACAACATCGAGTGCGGCTCTGGTTGACGCGCTGTGGCAGCGCAATGACCAGATCAGCGATGTCGCCGTTATAGGAAATACGCTTTCCATCCGGGTCGTCGGCGTCAACCCGGCTACCACATGCAGCACAGCCGCCGATCTCTCCCGGCGTTTTGTCCTGGGCATCACCACCGTCAACGTCAGCGACGGCCGCCAGAGCGTGCGTTGCGCCACCGGCGGTGCGGAACCAGCGCCCGCAGTCGCCGGCAGTCCTAGCTTTGCAACAATGTCCGAACTGACCGTGATCGACGCCCGCGGCGCTCGGCCGGTCTCACCGGCGGCGCTCGCCAAGTTGAAAGGGGACATCGCGGGGCAGAATTTGCTCGTGCTGTCGGCCGATATAAACGGCGCCGTCGCCACCATTTATTATGCAAACCAGAATTACATGGCGGAGAAAGACGCCCTTGAGCGCTTGCTGCGTATTTTCATGGCCGAGGCTCCGCCCAATGTGGAGGAAGTACGCTTCGTCGTCGTCGAGAACTCCGTCCCGCAGCGGCAGTTCGTTTTTCTGCGCACGCCGCAGGAACGAAACTTCTATGCGGTCGGCACGGTAAGTCTGGAACAGGGCGTCTCCTCCCCCGCGCCGATGACCCGACAGGATACCGGTAATGTGAAGGGCCGCCAGCGTTTCACCTGGGTGATCGGCCCGGCGCTGCATCAGCAGCTCTTCGACCCCACCAATCCTTTCGGCGTACAAATCGCGGTCGGCGCCAGCGCTGCCTACGAATTGCTGCCGGGCCTGCAGCTGCACGGCTCAGGTGAAATCAGCCTGTGGGACAACTTCAATACCGCCCGCCTTTCGGACAGCGTGCTGCCACATGTGCGCACCGATTTCGTCCGCTATTTCAGCGAAGGAAAGAATGGCATTTCCAGCCTGGCACTGGATTATCGCTTCCGCCTCTCACCCAACGTCTTCGCGGTCACCAAGATCGGTTACCTGGAAGACATGTTTGCGGGTGCGGGCGGAGAAATCCTGTGGCGGCCGGAAGGCCAGCGCTGGGCGCTCGGTTTTGACGCCTATGAAGTGCAGCAGCGCAATTTTAATCGTCTTCTCGGTTTGCAGAATTACCATGTCTTCACCGGGCATGTTTCGCTCTATTACGCCTCGCCCTGGTACAATCTGAATTTCGTGCTAAGTGCCGGTCAATATCTCGCCGGCGACCGGGGCATCACCTTCGAGGCCACCAGACGCTTCGCCAGCGGTGTCGAGGTCGGTACCTTCTTTACCAAGACCAATGTCTCGGCAGCCCGCTTCGGTGAAGGCAGCTTCGACAAGGGCATCATCTTGCGCTTCCCGCTGGGATGGGTGATCCCTATCAATTCCCAACTCGAATACGGCACCATCATCCGCCCGGTGCAGCGCGATGGCGGCCAGCGCCTGGGCGGCGACGCGACCCTTTACGAGGAAACTCGCCGGTCCAGTGAAGCAGAAATGGCGCTCACCGGACTTTCGATGCCAGGTATGTGGTGACGACTACCAGGCTGAATTTGGTGAGCCCAGATGGGATCGAACCATCGACCCTCTGATTAAAAGTCAGATGCTCTACCGCTGAGCTATGGGCTCCCAAAACGATTGTACATCAACGGACTAGAGCATCAAAACAACACTCTGATCATTGGGCCAATCCTGCCGTTCCACCTCTGGTGCCACTACAACCGGGGCCTAAATGCCCGCCACCGCGCTCCGCGTCAAGACAATCATTCGCTCCTGGCGCGGCGATCTAAGCGAACCCTAGGGAGCAAAGCCGGGAGGCCCTCGCAATGTGAAGCGCCAAGGGACGGGCCCTCCCCTATTCAGATGGATGGGGGCACAGGGGGTAAACCATGCGCCTTAGGGGAGGTACGCTCTAATTTATATGCGCGGCGCAAATTATCGGCCTGACCCGTCTACTTGATGGTGGTCCTCACAAAATCCTCGGCGCTTTTGCCCGCCGAGATTTGCGCCCCTGCGAAGTCCCCGGGATGAAGTTCCAGCCAAGTGGATGCCGCCTGGAGAGCAACGTCACGTATTTGCTCTTGCTGGGTGGGGGTGATGGTGTGGCCGTGGCGCAGGGCTTTGCTGACACCGTTGGAGATGCTCGTGGTGATGGCGCTCCGGGTACCGCCACGTCTGGGACGGCGTTGAAGTCTAATCCGTAGGGCATGGCGATTGTCCCTTCTTCCGCTTCTGCTTTGCTTGAATGGTGTTGGTGACTAGCCCGGCTTCCATGAAGGCGTCCAAATCGGAAACACGGTAGCGGGCAACCCTGAGGGATGCACTGAATCTTGGTCCAATCCCTTTGATCCGCCACGCGCTTAATGTCGTGGGCTTGATCCCAAGCCGCTGCGCGGCAACCTTCGCGGGGACCCAAGAATCTCCGGTAACAACACTCATTGGGGCGCCTCCAAAATGTTTGGATATGCCGCCCTGATTTTGGCTTCGTCAGGAAACCACACGGTTTGGTCTTGTTTCGTAATCGGATTTTCGCGCCTCAGCCCGCTATCATGAGCGAGTCCACGCAGGACTAAGGAGCGTGTGCGCGGAGTTTCGTTCTGATGGGGAAGGAGGCCAGCACGCTCGCGAAGCTGGAAGTTTGCCAAGCCTCTCTCATTTAGGCTTGGCTCCCGCATCGACAATAGAAGTTCGCGCGCGAACCGCCTTTCTATGAACTTGGCCGGTGACCTGGCGGCTTCGGCGCCAGCCACACTTGTGATGCTCCCGGCCACGTAGCCTGGATCACCACCACGGTAGTTGGTGGACATTGACCGAACTCACAGCAACCAAATGCCACTCGGGCTCGATGGTCGCTACAATTTAGCCGTTATCCCATTCTGGGCGGCATAGGTGAGCCCCCCATAATGATAGGGCTCTGGCTTTCCGATCGCGCCTGCTTCGGGGAGTACCCAAGCAAGTAAGCCGGGCATCTGCCCTGCTATGAAAGAACTATATGAAAATCTGCGTTGAAATTCAATAATCGGAACGGGCCAAAGGTGGGGAATTTGATCCTGCATGGCTCGGATAAATCAATGGCTTAAAGTGTCTAACCGGAACTTGCCTACGCTAATGCGCGCGATTTTATATCTCCAAGATCAAAGAGGGTCGCCATCGCAAGGGCGCTACCCCCAACGAAGGCGCGGGGGAGATTAGCGAAGGAGGTTCTAGCAATGCTGTATGACATCATCGTGGGGACAATCATCGTGTTCTGCATCGTGGCGGCGGCCGGGGGCGCTCTCCTGGCCTTTGCGAGCGTTCTCAATTTCGTTTGGCTGGTCGTGACCAAGCAATGGGATCGAAACCCGCGAGAGTACGGCAACCACATGAATGAGCCGTCGGCGTGAGCCTTTTGTTTGGCGATAAAGCTTCAGAAGTATTTCCGCAAGGCATAGTGTTCCCGCGCAACTTGCAACTTTATCCAGATCGGATAGAGCGTTCGTTTTACCGAACCCAAGCCAAGTGCCCGCAGAAAAGACTTTATCGGCCCCCTATGTGCGACAACGGGCGTCGCATTCTCTTCTTGGGGCGCAGTCAGCCCCGCCGTTCCAGAATGAACAAGATGGGATGCCCCGCAGAGCGCCCGGTTGATGGCGAACACTACAATGGATTCAAAAACACTGACACTGTAGACCGCCTTGGAAAATCGGTTCGGTCTTGCGCCTTTAAAGGGATACGCCCGGACTTGGATTTTGTCCGCTACAGCCTTCGTATAATTCATGAATGAATAACGTGTCGGACTGCCATATGACTTCATGTAGCTGGTGTGGGTATCTTCCACCATTATCATGCCGCCGTCTTTAATATGGTCTAGCGCACATTCCACCGTGACGATTTGCTGCTTGCTGGTATGGCCGCCATCATCCAGGAGAACGTCAATCGGTCCCACTTCGCGGTAGAATTTCTCCCAAAAGGGGATTGAGGACTGATCCGCTATATAAATTTCAAAACCCTGCTCGCGCATTCCTGCCGCCGCCGGGTTGTAATCTATGCCAATGATCCGCGCTGACGGTCCAAAGAATTCGCGCCACATACTGAGCGAGCCGCCGTTCTTTACGCCAATCTCGACAAAGACAAGATCAGGCTTGCCACGGTACTGCGCAAAGAGGCTTTGATAGATCGGAAAATATGCATCTATCTTGTCGGACTTCTGCGTCACGCTCTCGAATAGCTGTTTTAAATCCGGCATGAGGTATTCCCCAGAATGGATACTGTTAATGGCGATGTTAACGTGTCTGAAGGCGAGAATTACGTCAGATGGTCACCCATGTCCACGCCACTTCTTGGCATCCGCCCTTGGTATTTAAGACCCGGAAGATGTTAGGGAAACGGAGCGCGATGTCTCTCCTTCGGGCGTCGCACCAATTTCAAGCAGCAAGATCCCAGATGCTGCCGATGCCCGTGCTTAGGCCGTTAGCCATTTCGCTTTTGTTTTAGTGCTTTGATTACGATGCTACGGCCTCGCTCGCTTCTGGTTTTGTCATTTGCTGGTCAAATAAGCGTGAAAGGATTATCTCGGTCAGATTGAAATTCTGGAGGCGCGCATGTTACTGGAAAATACCAATCAAAAAATTCAGGCGATTTCCGACGCGGCTGCGACAATCACAAACCCAGAAGTCGTTGTTGACTGGCAAGACTTGACCCAACCAGGCGTTACGCCGGGTGGCACCAATTCGATTCTCAATGGAACGACGGTTGTTGATATTGTTCCGGCCCCGTCGTCTTCTGGCACTTTTCGTACGGTGCGATATATCTCTATTTTCAACGCCGACACGGTTTCTCATACGATTACTGTTCAGTATGACGATAACGGCACCGAAAGGATCTTGATCTCTCAATCGGTCGGGGTTGGCCAAACACTCGAATATAACGATGGAGTCGGTTGGGCACTTGTGCTTGGCGGCAATGCGCTCACATCTATAACCGGAACGGCGAATCAGGTGACGGTCAGCCCCACCACTGGGGCAGCGGTCGCCTCTCTGCCTAACGCGGTCGTCACGCCGGGTAGCTTGAAGACCACCACCACGCTCTGGCAGGCAGGTCGGAATGCCTACACGCATTTCGGGCAGTTAAATCCATCCGGAACTACTAGCTCAACCCCCGTCATGATGGGCCTCGGTTCGTCATGGACCTTGACACCTTCCTTCAGTGGTCGTGTACGCATTACTGTGACAGGGTTTCTTACCAACAGCACTACCGGCGTCGCGAATGTAGATGCCTCGTATGGCACTGGAACGGCGCCTACGAATGGGACCGCTGCCACCGGAACTGCCTGCAACGTCGGAGTAAACCAACAGGGTTCAGGCTCAGAGTCTCCTTTTACCCTTCTGTG
>Ga0206927_1178_pt1 | contig 12808 bp, 12 predicted proteins | sample Alteio_BWOrgHeat_60_FD_153249 | JGI IMG/M metagenome (GOLD analysis project Ga0206927, IMG submission 153249) | Enriched cells from forest soil in Barre Woods Harvard Forest LTER site, Petersham, Massachusetts, United States -... | ecosystem: Environmental > Terrestrial > Soil > Temperate forest >... | reverse complement strand
AAGGTGTTCACCTGAACGATTAAAGTGTTGACTTGAATGTTTAAAGTATTCACCAGAAGAGTTCTGGTGTTCACTTGTAACCTTAAAGTATAGCCAAAAATGCCCATAAACAGTTTTTTAATACTTAATTCTTAAATTTAGATAGTTTTGCACTTATGAAAAAGATAATTTTGTTTTTGATGATTTATGGATTTGGGGTTGTTCAGGCACAACTCCCCGATCGCAAACCCGGCGAATGGTTTTCGACAACAGGTTTCGAATTAATATTTTCCGGTGCCAAAGTTCAAAGTATTGATAGTATTCAGCCGAAGAATGTGGTCAGATTTTCGGCTTTCTTTGATTTCGCCTGGAATGCGAATTATGATTTTAATCCTGTTTTAGGATTTTATTCTGGCTGGGATGTTCGGAATATTGGGTTTATTAATACTTTCAACGTTCCTGGTTTGGCAGGAGGAGATGTGACCTTAAAACAACGCTGTTACGATATTGGGATTCCACTCGCCCTAAAACTCGGAAATCTTAAAAAGGATAACTATTTAGCCCTTGGCGGAGAAATGGAATTTATGTTCGCATTTAAACAAAAAGTCCTATGGAACGGATATAAGGATGTTAATTATGTATGGGGCTCGAGTTATGCCAATCCGATAAATCCGTCCCTTTTTGCTGAGTTGCATAATCAGCATGGAGGATATATAAGATTCAAATATTATTTAAAAGACTTCTTGAAAAATGAGCCAATGGGTTTTGAAATTGCAGGTACCAATCAAACCGTGAGCTTTCAACCATCTTCAAGCAAATTATTTTATGTTTCCATAGGCACCGCCATCCGTAGCAAGAGATTGAGGAATCGACATGCCGATAAAAACGATGTTTAGCCTTATTTTCTTGGAAATTCAGATTTTTAAGAAACAGATTGACATTATTTTCCATTGGAAATAAAAAAATATTGAGATTTATTTGCAAGATTAAAATAATAGTCGTAACTTTGTACTACGAAATTTTAAAAATAAATAAATAATAGATATGAGAAAAGCGAGAATATTGTTCATTTCACAAGAGATTACCCCTTATTTAGAGGAAACTTCTTTAGCCCATATCGGGCGTTATCTTCCTGCCGGTGTTCAGGATAAAGGAAAAGAAATCCGTACTTTCATGCCACGTTTTGGTTGTATTAATGAAAGAAGAAATCAGTTACATGAGGTTATCCGCCTTTCAGGGATGAATCTTATCATTGATGATACCGATCATCCGTTAATTATTAAAGTTGCATCTATTCAATCTGCCCGTATGCAGGTTTATTTTATAGATAATGAAGAATATTTTAACCGTAAAAATACTTTCAGAGACAGCAAGAAGAATTTTTATGATGACAATGATTCAAGAACCATCTTCTTTTGCAGAGGTGTTTTAGAAACCGTTAAGAAACTTGGATGGTCTCCTGATATCATTCATTGCCACGGTTGGATTACAAGTCTTATACCTCTTTATTTAAAGACAAGTTATAAGGATGATCCGATTTTTGCAAATTCTAAAGTTGTTTATTCTGTTTATAATCATGAATTTACAGAAAAATTCAATGCTGATTATGCCCGTAAAGTAAAAATGGAAGGAATGACCAATGAAGACCTGAAATTATTAAAGACTTCTCCTGATTTTGTAAATATTAATCTTACAGCAATGAAATATGCTGATGCAATTGTTCAAGGAAGTGATAAAATCAATCCTGAGTTGTCTGCATTCTTCAAAAAGACAGATAAACCGAATTTAGGTTATCATAATGTTGACGAATACATAAAAGCGTATTATAATTTTTATGATCAGTTGCTAGTAGGACAAGAATTACTCGCTGAGTAATAATTTCTTGTTTTCTGCGTTCTCACCTTTCTTTTTAATATTTATTTAATTATTTATGCAATTGAAAAACTCAATTTATACTTCTATTATATCAACCAAAGCCTTTATTAAAACAGTAATTGTTGTTTTTCTTTCAGGAATAATTCTCTCATCTTGCAACAATCCAAGTGAAATAGGATTATCGGTTCAGCCGAAGTCCGATAAAATCAATGTATTATATGTTGATACATTCACTTTGATAACAAAAATACTTCTTTCAGATTCTATGGCATCTTATAGCGCAAGTTCGAGTTTGCTGGGAAGTTACGTTGATCCGGTTTTTGGTAAAGCTTCGGCTAGTTTTTATGCCGTTCCAGATTTGCAGAGTTTGAATAATACTCTCGGAACTAATCCCGTCGCAGATTCAATTATACTATCATTAGCTTACGATGGGTATTATGGAGATATTAATACACCCCAATCTGTTTCGGTATATGAAATGGAAGAAAGTATTGCAATAAATACAGTTTATTATTCCAACCAGAACTTTGCTTATAATAATGAAGCAATTGGTAGTCTTATTTTTACACCCCAACCAAATGATAGTGTTTCAGTAGGAGGTGTGATGCAGGCTCCTCAGTTAAGGATTAAATTAAATAATTCTTTGGCAAATAGCATATTGAATGCAAGTTCAGCAACCCTAAGCAGCGATGCTGCTTTTAATTCTTTCTTTAAAGGTATATATTTAAAAGCGGCTGATATTTCTTCTTCGGGAAAGGGTGCAATTCTCTATTTCAGTTTGCAATCATATGGTTCTGGAATAACAATTTATTTTCATAATTCTACTACATCCGGGTTATCTTTTAATATGATATTTGATGGCGGTTCTGCATCTGTCAACCATTTTGATCATAATTATTCAGGAACAATTGTAAGTCAAAAGTTGAATACGGTGTCTGATACGACAATATATATTCAATGTATGGCAGGTGTTAAAGCTTCAATTTCTTTTCCATATCTCAGGAATCTGCTTGCAACAGGAAACATTATTATTAATAAAGCTGATTTGCTTGTTTACGTTAGCGACACTTCTAATAGTTTATACCCTCCTCCTCCAAACATGGTTATATATGCTTTGGATACTGGTGGGAATGAAATCAGTGTACCTGATTATTCTGTTTCTACTTTCGAAGTTCCTCTAAACGGATTATTATATGATTTTGTTCTTGATGATTATGTTCAAAGAGTTTTAACAGGGCAGATAACAGATTATGGATTGCATCTTGTATCCGCTCTTGGAATAGGACAAGCAAACAGGGCAATTATTGCAGGAGGAAAAAATCCAGTTAATCCAATGAAGTTAGCCATAACTTATACCAAGCTTTAAAGTTTTAGAATAAAATGTGTGGGATCGTTGCTTACATCGGTAAACGGGAAGCCTATCCCGTAATAATTAAAGGCTTACAACGATTAGAATATCGTGGTTATGATAGTGCCGGAGTCGCATTATTAAATGGAAATCTGAACGTATATAAAAAAGCAGGCAAGGTTAGTGATCTTGCCGATTTTGTTAAAGATAAAAATTTAACCGGCACTTTGGGAATGGGACATACTCGTTGGGCAACTCATGGTGAACCTAACGATTTGAACGCCCATCCTCATTATTCAGAATCAGGGAATCTTGCCATCATCCATAATGGAATCATCGAAAATTATTCTTCTATCAAAGCAGAACTTTTAAAACGCGGTCATACTTTCAAGAGCGATACCGATACCGAAGTTTTGGTTCAGCTTATTGAGGATATTCAGCAAAATAGTTCTGTTCCGGTTGATGAGGCTGTTCGATTGGCATTGGGTGAGGTTATCGGGGCTTATGCGATTGTTGTTTTATCGAAAAACGATCCTGATATGCTTATCGCAGCTCGAAAAGGTTCGCCGATAGTATTGGGTATCGGAAAAGATGAATATTTTGTTGCATCTGATGCAACTCCGATAGTTGAGTACACTAAAAATGTTGTTTATTTGAATGATGGCGAATTGGCTATCATCAAGAATGGTGAGTTTACTTTGAAAACCATCGGAAATAAAATCAAAACCCCCTATGTTCAGGAGCTGGAGATGAAACTGGAGTTGCTGGAAAAGGGTGGTTATGATCATTTCATGCTGAAAGAAATTTACGAGCAACCCCGTTCCATCTGGGATAGTATGAGGGGCAGAGTTGATTCGAAAAAGGGGATTTTGATGTTGGGTGGAATAATGGAATATGAATCTAAAATTGCCAATGCAAAACGGATTTTGATTGTTGCCTGCGGTACTTCCTGGCATGCCGGATTGGTTGCCGAATATCTGATTGAAGAATTTGCCAGAATCCCCGTGGAGGTTGAATATGCTTCAGAGTTCAGGTATCGAAATCCCGTTCTGTCAGAGGATGATATCGTTATCGCCATTTCTCAATCGGGCGAGACTGCTGATACATTGGCTGCCATCGAACTTGCGAAATCGAAGGGTGCTTTGATTCTTGGAATCTGCAATGTGGTGGGTTCATCCATTCCGCGGGCTACTGATGCCGGGGCTTATACCCATGCCGGTCCTGAGATTGGTGTTGCATCTACCAAAGCTTTTACGGCTCAGGTGGCGGTGCTTACCTTGCTTGCTTTGCAGATTGCGTATAAAAAAGGCACCGTCAGTCATTCGCGATATATGGCAATGCTCAGCGAATTGGAAAGCATTCCTGAAAAGGTGGAGCGTGTGTTGCTTACAAATGATGCTGTTAAAAAGATTGCTGAACAATTTAAAGACTCTCGCAATTTCCTTTATCTTGGCAGAGGATATGGTTTCCCTGTGGCTTTGGAGGGTGCTTTGAAGCTCAAGGAAATATCGTATATCCATGCCGAGGGTTATCCTGCAGCTGAGATGAAACACGGTCCGATTGCCCTGATAGATGCCGAAATGCCTGTGGTGGTTATTGCCAATAAAAATGCTGCTTACGAAAAAGTGGTGAGCAATATCCAGGAGGTGAAAGCGCGGAAAGGAAAGATTATTGCCATCGTTACCGAAGGCGATACCGTTGTGAAAAACCTTGCCGATTATACCATCGAAATCCCTGAAACCGATGATGCGCTGGTGCCTTTGGTGGCAGTTATTCCATTGCAATTACTGGCTTATCATATTGCCGTGATGCGGGGTGCAAATGTTGACCAGCCTCGAAATCTTGCTAAATCGGTGACGGTGGAGTAAGAGGCAATTTTATTTTCAATATTTATTATTCAATTGATATTTTCCTAAATTATTGATGAACTATTGTTTATCTACCTTGAGAATATTGTAAATTAATGGCTTTGCTTTTATAGTCATTCAAACTATCCAAATCATGATGAATTTTCAACAGCCATTCTTTTTGTTTAGCTCTATTTGGGTAAACTTCATAATCATATTTATCCTGAGTAATCAATAGTTCTTTTTTTAACTGATTATAAATATCTTTTATTTGTTGATTCATTTCTTGCGCAGTAAATTTACTTTCTTCAAGCCTTTTAATAAAAATTCTTGCATATAATTCAGAAATGTCAAAATGACATTGTTCGTGCTCTATTGTAAAAACAGTATCAGTAGAGTCTTTAAAATAAGATTTTTCACAATCAAAATAAGTTTCAACTAATAAAATAAGTGTGTCAGGATTAATATGTCCGATTGTTTTATATCTGATTCCGCTAAATGTTGTAGCATCAAAAGGTCGATTTTCAATACTCCCTTTATAATCTTTCTTTGTTAATTTTCTATCCTCATGCCAGATAATTACCTTTTCATAACTCGTAATATCATCTATTTTATATGCTTTTCCTTTTATATGATGACATTTATTTCCACCAGAACCAGGCAATATATGTTCATATATTCTTAGACAGTTTGCACCCATCTTTCTAGCTTTTTCAGTTGCAATTCTGATAACATTATCATAAGTGCAATTTTCTCCAATTAAAGTAACATCTTGAATTTCGATATCCCCAACTTCAATTCCTTTTAAATCGAATTTTTCATTTTCCTTGAAAACAACAAAACTTTCATAACTTTTAAGTTCATCCATTTTCGTAATTACTTTTACAATTATTGGATCACAAGAAAAGAAAGATAAAATAGACGCTAATAGAAAGGTTTTAAAAAATCTCATATACTTATTAATTATATAGAGACAAAAATAGATAAATTTCGGTTGCAGTATATATAAGGAGTAAAAAAAAATCCCCATTCCCTCCCTTTCATCCCCCCAAAACCAATAATTCCCCTTAAAAACCCGATTTACCAGCTCCTAGTGAGCGTTCACTAGGAGCTGGCAAGCCCCCACCAGAGGTTGGTAAGCCTCCACCAAGAACTGGAAAGCCTCCACCAGGGGCTGGTGAGTCTCCACCGGAAGCTGGCAAGGATTCACCAGGAGCTGGTGAGCCTCCACCAGAACCTGGTGAGTGTTTACCAGGAGCTGGCAAGCCTCCACCAGGAGTTGGTGAGCCTCCATCAGGAGCTGGCAAATCGTTTTTAGGGTCTTTTTAGCTGTAAATCGAATATAAATCAATTAAAAGCTGCTAAATAGTCTTTTTATTTGGTCATCGTTGAAATAGGAATATCTTTGCCGCTCCTAACGCAAGTTAACTTTTGGATTTATTCAAAGATCAGACGGTATTGGCAAGACTGGTCTGAAATTAATAAATTAAATCTAAAAGAAAAATGAAAACTAATCCCTATTTTCCCTATGCCGAAGCTAATCAGGTTATCTGGATCGGCAATTTTAAACTCAAAATTGCAGATTATCTTTTAATCTTGGTTATTACAACCGAAGAGCAAGATTTGGTAACCCTATGTCACGATGCCTTTATTGCCATGGTGAATTACATCGAGTCTTTGAATGCCTATTCGGTGGCTTATACCGAGTACAAACACAAATTGATGGAAGGCAAAACCGGTGCTGCTCTTGGCGCTGCCCCTGTTCCTCCTGTTCCTCCAACTATTGACCCTACCACTATTGTAGGCTTGTTTAATAGATTATTTGTTCTTATAACAAGCATTAAATTACGCGCAAATTATTCCCCTGTTATTGGTAAAACTTTAGGCGTTATTGGTTCAGAAGTTGTAATAGACTGGACTACTTTCCATGCAAATCTTACGGGAATTGCATTGTATCTTGCTAATCAGTTAAGTTTTGTGAAAAAACATTTAGACGGGATAAATCTTTATTCCCGACTTCCTGGTGCTACCGAATTTACTTTGTTGAAATATGTAGGTGTTTCTCCTTTTTTAGATACTCGCCCATTGGCAGTTGCCGGTGTTATCGAAAAAAGAGAATATTATGCTGTCGGGGTGGTAAATGATGTTGAAGTAGGATTTCCTTCTCCAACAATCACTGTCATTTTCAGTGGTCCGATAACTGTTTAAACGATATTTTTATAAACAGAAAAGCCGCCTTGATAATATCAGGGTGGCTTTTTTTATTGGAGATATGTGTATATTTCAAATATTTTTCCTAACTTTGATGTCAGAAATAATAATTATTACTATATTTACACTCTTAAAAATTAAATAAAACATGAAAAATAGAATTATCTTTAAATCATTTCTTCTGATGTTATTGGCATCAGCATTCACTTTGCAGGTTCGTTCTCAGGACTTGGTAAAGTTTTATCAAGGTGGCAAAGCCGGCTATAAAGACAAATCCGGAAAAGTAATTGTGGAGCCTAAATATGATGCCGGAAGCGATTATTTTGAAGGCATGGCTTTGGTTATCCAAGGAAGGAAAAGAGGATTTCTCAACTCAAAAGGGGAGGTCGCCATTCCTTTTCAATATGACGATGCTTCTGTTTTTAAAGGAGGATTGGCAAAAGTAGGGAAAGATAAAAAGTATGGTTACATCAATAAAGAAGGCAAAACTGTTATTGAATTTCAATATGATTTTGCTGATGATTTTATTAATGGATTAGCCCGCGTAAGTAAAGGAGGTAAATATGGATTCATTGACCCCACAGGTAAGGAAGTTATTGCATTGCAATATGCTAATGCCCGTAATTTTGGCGAAGGTGTGGCAGCAGTAAAAGATGGTGCTAAATGGGGATTCATCAATGATAAAGGAGTATTTGTAATACCTGCCGAATATGATGATGCCGTTATTTTCTATCAATCAAATGCAGTAGTGGCAAAAGATGGAAAGCGTTTTTATATTGACCACAATGGAAAATTTGTGAAAGATATGCCAAAGCATGATGAGGAAGAAGAAATGCATGGAAGAAAAGGCGGTGATAATGATAAAGACAAAAAATAATTAAGACATAATCATTTAACAAATATAGGAAAGCAGGTTAATAGCCTGCTTTTTCTTTTCCGGCAAATCCATTTAAATTTCGTACCTTTGTCCTTCAAATAGTAATAAAATGAAAAAAATAATCATCATCCTTATCCTAACAACCTTTTGGAACTTTGGCTGCTCCCAAAATGCTCCTCAACATGAAATAAAATGGTACACTTTGGACGATGCTTTGAAATTAACCACCATCACTCCAAAGAAAATCTATCTCGATGTATATACCGATTGGTGTGGATGGTGCAAGCGAATGGATGCAAGTACTTTTAAAGATCCATGCGTAGTAGAACTTATGAATAAATATTATTATCCTGTCCGGTTTAATGCCGAAACCAAAGATACTTTGCACTATAAAGACACCACATTTACCTTCGATAAAAATTACAGGGCTAATGACCTGGCTTATTATTTTCTTGGAGGAAAGATGTCGTTTCCAACTTCGGTTTATTTAACCGAAACGGGAGATTTGATACAACCAATCCCAGGTTACCAGGAAGCTGATATGATGCAAATGATTTTGTCGTATATCGGAAAGGATATGCAGAAAACTATTACCTGGGAAGAATACAAGAAGACTTATAAATCTGCCTGTAATTAAGTTTTATTTTGGCTTTTTATCTTTATAAACTACGATAGCCAGCATACTTCCATCATCGCTAATGGCAAGGCGATAAAATCCTTGAATTTTCAAACTGCTGAAATCGGCAATTTGTTCCCATTCAGTATCAAGATTTGGTTCAAAGCGAAACAACTTATTATCTTTCCCCATCAAAAGAACACCATCAGGAGTCCAGACATAATCTTCACTGCCTTCAAGGGTAGTAACGATTGTTGATATTCCGTTAGTCTTCAAATCCAGTTCTTTTATTTTCCATTGGTTAGAATCTTTTTGAATAAAGCTTATCGAGTTTTTTTCAGGAATTTTCTGAATACATCGTCCGATATTTTGAGCAACAGGGAAATATTTACCTGTACGAATATCTGCGACATCTAATGTTGGTGGTTCAGTGAGCCTGAACAATCCTAAAATGTTACGGTTAGCCCAGCAATAATAACCGATAGAATCAATATTTGGTAAAAGAATTTGTGCATCATTATAACCAAAGGTATATTTCCAAAGTCTCTGGGTCGAATCTTTTTCAACCATCACAACAGTGAAAGCTTTACCCCCAGGAACTATCATAGGAGAATACTCACTTACACTAGTACGTGTAATCTGTGCAGTAGCTTTTGTTGCAATAATATATTCATAAATATCCGCTTGCCCGTCATCATGTATTGAAGTATATAATATCCCTGAGCCATCCGGCAGAAAGGCGGGTTGGTTATCATATCCGGATCTGTCCGTGATATTAATCGGGTCAGAAAAGGAAAATGCATCTTTCGATGACTTGATATTTAACAGGTAAATATCCGTATCAGGCATTTTGTCCTGAGCATTCAAAGCAACAGCTAGTTGAATAACAAATAATAGTAAGTATATTTTTTTCATCTGATTGATTTGGTTTATAATTTTTGAAGTGGCTAAAATAGCTATTTAATTTCTAATCTTGCTAAAAAATTTAATTATGGGTAGGATTTTTATTTAAAAGTCGGATAAATATCTATTAATTTTTTTAAGGTCGAACCTTATTATATTAATTCCTAACGAAGTTTACATTCAAAAAAGCTTCAAATAATTCTTATCCTTTAATAATCAACATAATTCAGAGTTGTAGGCTTTTGAACTATTTTGATTTGTGGTAATTGAAAATCCTGCCTACCTTTGCAGTCAATAAAAAGACAGATAATGAGGTACTTCAAAAGTTTATTCCTTTTACTTTGCATCAATATAATCACACCAAATTTGTGTTTTTCTCAATTTGAAATATCAGAAATACCCGAAGGTTTTCCCACAAGGCATAGTTTATGGATAGATGGTGGAGTTGGATACAGTACATTGGGAGTAGGAGCAATTGGTAATATCACTTATCAGCCAATAGACAGTTTCATTGTATCTGTCGGTGCAGCAGGAAGCTGGGATAATGGGACATTTATAGTACAATCAAGAGAGTATTATGCCACAACAGGATTGGTTTTTAAAGGAAAGAAATCGGTGGCATCCTTCGAATTAGGACCGAGTTATGGATATTATTATGATACAGAACCTGATATTTCCACTCAACAATTAATTACCACTGAATATCGAAAAGTCGGATTGGCGATACAAGGAAAGTTTTTTTATACCCCAATAAAATATTTTGGTATAGGTGTACAAATATTTGCTGACGTAAACAGCTACCAAACAGCAGGCTCTATATGTCTTTGTATCGCTATTGGATTAGTTAGATAATAGTAATTCCTATCTTTGCAGCGAAGTTTATAGAATGATTAATATAGAGGAGATAAAAAAACCTATCGCTGCGGAGATGGAACTTTTCGAGACGAAATTTCGGGCTTCGATGAAGAGTTCGGTGCCGCTGCTGGATAGGATTTCGACTTATATTGTGAAGCGAAAAGGGAAACAAATGCGACCGATGTTTGTGTTTCTTTCGGCTGCTATGTGTGGTGGAATTACGGAAGCAACATATCGGGGAGCTGCGCTGATAGAGCTTTTGCATACTGCTACTTTGGTGCATGATGATGTGGTGGATGATTCGAATGAGCGGCGTGGATTTTTTTCGATTAATGCGCTTTGGAAAAATAAAATTGCGGTGCTGGTGGGAGATTATTTATTGTCGCGGGGATTGCTTTTATCTATTGATAATAATGATTTTGCTTTGTTGAAAATTGTTTCGGAGGCGGTGAAAAAAATGAGTGAGGGGGAATTGCTGCAGATTGAAAAGGCGCGGAAACTGGATATTAAGGAGGATGTTTATTATGAGATTATTACGAATAAAACGGCTTCGCTGATTGCTTCGTGTTGCGCTGTTGGTGCGGCTTCGGCGGGTGCTGATGCGAAAATTGTTAAACAAATGCATGACTTTGGGGAGCTTGTGGGGATTGCTTTTCAGATAAAAGATGATTTGTTTGATTTTGGTTCGGAGGAGAAAATAGGGAAGCCGACGGGGATTGATATCAAGGAAAGTAAGATGACGCTGCCGCTGATTTATGCGCTGAATAATTCGGAGAAAAGTGTGAGAAGGCATATCGTAAATATTGTGAGAAATCATAATACGGAGGAGAAAAAAGTGGCTGAGGTGATTGCATTTGTTCATGCTAATGGCGGGATTGGTTATGCCACGAAAAGAATGAAAGAGTATAGGCAACGGGCTTATGAACTGCTTACGGGCTTTGAGGATAGTGTTTATTCGGAATCGATAAGGGCTTTGGTTAATTTTACTACGGAAAGGGAAAATTAGACCGATTTATTATTTTCTATTTATTAATTATTATTTAATTTTACTTCCCCAAAAAAAGAGAATTTGATTTCTAAGGATACTATATCAAGAATATTTGAAACTGCCCGTGTAGAGGAGGTTATTGGTGAGTTTGTGACGTTGAAGAAACGTGGGGTGAACCTTTTGGGGAGGTGTCCGTTTCATAATGAGAAGACGCCATCGTTTACTGTTTCCCCGGCTAAAGGGATTTATAAATGTTTTGGTTGCGGAAAGGCGGGTAATGCGGTGAACTTCATTATGGAGCATGAGCATTATACTTATCCGGAGGCGTTGAAATATCTGGCGAAGAAATATAATATTGAGATTGAAGAGGATGAGCGGACACCGGAATCAGTGGAGACTGAAAATGAGAAGGAGAGTTTATATATAATTTCATCTTTTGCGCAGAAATATTTCAGTGATTTATTGTTGAAGGATGAGGAGGGAAAGGCGGTGGGATTGACTTATTTCAGGGAGCGGGGATTTAGTGATGAGGTGATAAATAAATTTCAGTTGGGATATTGTTTGAGTGAATGGAGTGGCTTTACTGATGAGGCTTTGAAGAATGGGTATAAGATTGAATTCCTTGAAAAGACGGGGCTCACAATCGTTAATGACAGTGGAAAGCAGTATGATAGATTTAGAGGGAGGGTGATGTTTCCGATACATAATCTTTCGGGGAGAGTGATTGGTTTTGGAGGGAGAATTTTGAAGGCAGACCCGAAGAGTCCGAAGTATGTTAACTCGCCGGAGTCGGAAATCTATCATAAGAGTAATATTCTTTATGGGGCTTTTCAGGCGAAGAAGACGATTATTAATAGTGATAATTGTTATTTGGTAGAGGGTTATACGGATGTTATTTCGATGCATCAATCGGGGATTGAGAATGTTGTGGCTTCGTCGGGAACATCACTAACTATTGAACAGATAAGGCTTATCGGAAGATACTCTAAGAACGTTACTGTGCTTTATGATTCGGATCCTGCGGGGATAAAAGCTTCTTTGAGAGGAATAGATTTGATATTGGAGGAGGGGTTGAATGTGAAGGTTGTTTTGTTTCCTGAAGGCGATGATCCGGATAGTTATTCGAAGAAGGTGAGTGCGACGGAACTGAAAGAATATATTGAAAAGAAGGCTGTTGATTTTATACTGTTTAAAACTAATCTTTTATTGGCTGAAACCCAAGGGGATCCTGTGAAGAAGGCGAATTTGATAAAGGATATTATCGGAACTATTGCCAAGATTCCTGATCCTATTATACGCACTACTTATT
>Ga0206927_1177_pt1 | contig 12848 bp, 11 predicted proteins | sample Alteio_BWOrgHeat_60_FD_153249 | JGI IMG/M metagenome (GOLD analysis project Ga0206927, IMG submission 153249) | Enriched cells from forest soil in Barre Woods Harvard Forest LTER site, Petersham, Massachusetts, United States -... | ecosystem: Environmental > Terrestrial > Soil > Temperate forest >... | reverse complement strand
GGCAATATTGAACTTGATGAAAGTACTGGATATTCTTTATATAATTGGAATACAGGTGAAACTACGGACTCAATTTCAATTTCAACAATTGGATTATATACGATTACTGTTACCGATGCTTATGGTTGTACTGGTACATCTTCACAAACCATATCCTCCAATACAAATTGGGCTCCAAATATTATTGCTAACGGACCTACCATTCTTTGTAATGATTCTGTAACCTTAGATGCCGGAGTTTATCCTTACTATCTTTGGAATACTGGTGATACAACGGAAATAATTAATGCTACAACTACCGGAAATTATATAGTTACGGTTACTTCAAATTATGGATGTACTGGAACTGCTTCAATTTCCGTTGAAGTTGATACTGCCATACCTCTAGAACCTGGACCAATTTCCGGTCCCCTTGATTTGTGTTGGGGTGGAAATCACACTTATTCAATTTTACCTGTTACTGGTGCTATAGACTACATTTGGTTTTCAGACTGGAATGGTACTGATACTACCACTTCAAATTCAATTATTGTTTCAATGATTTATTGGGGTGGCGGATATATAACAGTTTCAGCCAGTAATGGTTGCGGTAATAGTCCTGCCCAATCAATATTTGTCGAAGCTCAACATTTTGCACCTTATGGTCCTAATCTTCTTTCAGGCAATCTTACTGTGTGTGCCGGCAGTTCCCAATGCTATTTTGCACATGACATATATGCTACAAGTTTTCAATGGACTCTTCCAGATGGCTGGACAGGTTCTTCAGATTCATCAAGTATTTGTGTAATAGTTGGTTCAACTGGTGGAACTATTACTGTAACAAGTTCAAATTCATGTGGCACTTGCCAAACACCCCTAACATTCTTTGTAACAGTTGATTCATTACCCACCTTAGTTGGACCTATTTCAGGTAACACCAATCCATGTCCTGGGGACACAATAGCTTATAGCATTGCATCAGTTATAGGTGCATCAGGTTATCAATGGACAATTCCAAATGGTTGGAGCGGAAGTTCAACAGATACTGCAATTTCGGTAATTATTGGATCAAGTGAAGGTAGTATTTCAGTTATAGCAGATGAAAGTTGCGGTAACAGTCCAACACAAACGTTAATTGTTTCATTATCTCATACTCCTAATCCTACAATAGAGCCAAGTGGTCCGACTACCTTTTGTAATGGAGACTCTGTATTATTAGATGCAGGTTCGTATTCATCATATAATTGGAGTACAGGAGCAACAACAGAAAGCATCACTGTGTATTCTGAAGGTACTTATTCTGTTACAGTGACAGCCAATACACCATGTGATACCGGGTCAGGAACCGCATCAATTTTAATTACAATTATTTCTTCAGCACCACCTACGCCTGGCACCATAACTGGTACAAATCCAGTTTGTGAAGAAACTAGTTATACTTATTCAATTTCTCCTGTAACTGGAGCAATATATTATACTTGGACATTACCTTCAGGATGGACAGGAAATTCAAATACAACATCAATCACCACAACCACACCTTCTTATCCAAGTAATGGAATAATTAGTGTAACCGCTAACAATCTTTGTGGAAGCAGTCCTGCCAGCACTATTGAAGTTTCAGTTCTTGTACCAGAAGGTTATTATAATACGCAAATAATTGGAAATACAACGGTATGTTCTGGAAGTACACAAACGTATACAGTAACTGGTATTGACAATTATACAAATTGCCTTTGGGGATTAGGCATCCTCCCTCCAGGATGGACAGCGACACAAATTACCGGACAAGAAAATCAAATAATTACTCTTATAGTGGGTTCTACAAGCGCTGATCTTGAATGCGACCTTTTAAATGCTTGTGGAATGGGTTCTATTGGATTATACATTAATGTTATATCTACACCTGTTCAACCTGGAATAATAACTGGTAATACGACTATTTGCCAAGGAACTACGCAAACTTATACGATTTCGCCTGTGGCTGGTGCCACAAGCTATACATGGGCAAAACCATCTGGTTGGACTGGTACATCATCAGGCACATCTATTACTGTTACTGTAGGAGCAGTAAGTGGAAATATAACTGTTATTGCTAATAATGGTAATTGCAGCAGTATTGCTGAAACACTTGCTGTTACAGTAGAGCCAACTCCATCAGAACCTGGAGTTATTTCAGGTAATTCAAGCGTTTGCAATGGAAGTACGCAGACTTATTCTGTTACATTGGTTACAGGGGCGACAAGTTACACATGGACATTGCCTTCGGGATGGACTGGGACATCTACAAGTAATTCAATTACCGTTATTGTTGGAAGTATTGGAGGTTCTATTTCGGTAAGTGCAAGTAATGCATTTTGCACAAGTACTGCAAGGACTTTAAATGTTACAGTAATTAATATTCCTTTACAACCTTCGATAATTAATGGGAATATTAATGTTTGTCAGGGAAGTCATCAAACATATACAATTACAGCAGTTACTGGTGCAACAAGTTATACATGGACACTACCTTCTGTATGGGTAGGCACATCAACTTCAACAACAATTCATACTACTGTTGGAACATTGGGTGGTAATATTATAGTAACAGCAAATAATACTTGTGGCAGTAGCGGTGCTGATACATTGGCTGTAATTGTTAATCCACAGCCAAATCCAACCATTACACCAAATGGAAATACTGTTTTCTGTAACGGGGATTCAGTTACTCTTGATGCTGGAGTTTATACTTCCTACCATTGGAGTAATAGTTCAACAAATGAAATTATTACTGCAATGACTTCAAGTAATTATATTGTAACTGTTACAGATTCAAACGGATGTACAGGCACAACTTCACAAAGTGTAACTGTTAATCCAACTTATTCTTATAATGTCTCTGCTTCAATTTGTAGTGGAGAAATCTATACTTTCCCTGATAACTCAACTGCTACAGGTGATACTATTGAAACAAGTCATTTTACTACAATCAAATCATGCGATAGCAATATTGTTACTACACTTACGGTTAACCCTGTTTATACCTTTAATGTTAATGCTTCTGTTTGCCCCGGCTATGCCTATACCTTTCCTGATGGTACAACTGCTTCAAACGATACTGTAGAAACCAGTCACTTAACTACAATTTACTCATGCGATAGCATTATTGTTACAACACTTATTGTTGGACTTGTTTATCATCAAAATGTTTCTGCATCAATCTGTCAGGGGAATTATTACATTTTTCCAGACAATGAAACTGGAAATACAGACACAGTAGAAACAAGTCTTTTATTTACAGTCTTTGGATGCGATAGCATTATTGTTACAACGCTTACTGTTAATGCTGTTGATACTCAAAATGTCGTTGCATCAGTTTGTCAGGGAGAAATCTATACTTTCCCTGATAGTACAATTGCATCAAATGATACCACTCAAACGAGCCTTTTGTTCACAATAAATGGTTGTGACAGTGTAATAACTACAACATTAATGGTAATTGATGTTGATACTTCAGTTTCAATAAATAGTTTAACGCTTACTTCTCAAGCAACAATAGCTATCTATCAATGGATTGATTGCGGAAATGGAAATACAGCAATAACAGGAGCAACAAATCAAAGCTATACGGCAACTTCTGATGGAAGTTATGCAGTAATAGTAACTCAAAACGGTTGCACAGATACATCATCTTGTTATGATATTTTCAGTGTAGGTTTAGTAGTTGCTTTAACTGCCCAAAACAATGAAGCAGCAATTTATCCCAATCCTAATGATGGGAGTTTTACTCTTTCCTATTCTCATCTCTCAAATACTAATTCTCAATTCACAATTAAGGATGTTTTAGGCAGAACTGTCTTTGCTCATAATATATATAGTACAAAAGGTAAAGAAATAATGGATGTTTCAAGTTTAAGCAATGGGGTTTACCTTTGGGAAGTAAACACAAGCAATAGAGTTGTTGCAAATGGGAAAATAACCATTATCAGGTAGTTTGCATATCTATTTCTTTAATAAAAATAGTGTTTATTATTAATAAATTGTAAAGAAAACTTGGTAAATTCAAAAATTCTTCTTACTTTTGCAGCACAATTGAAGAATTTCACACTATACAACATCCATCTTTTAGATTTTAAGAATAATTTATTTTACATGTTTTTAAATAATTTTTGTTTTGTTTTAATAGTGGAGAAGCATAAGATAGCAGCGAAAAAGTAAGGTTTTAGTAAATAAATAATGATAAATAAATAATATGAGACAATTAAAAATAACCAAGTCAATTACTAATCGCGAGAGCGCATCCCTTGAGAAATATCTTCAGGAGATTGGGAAAGAAGGATTTGTAACCGCTGAAGAAGAAGCAGTTTTAGCAAAGAAAATCAGGGAAGGAGATCAGGCAGCATTGGATAAATTGACGCGAGCAAATCTTCGTTTTGTGGTATCTGTAGCTAAACAATATCAAAATCAGGGTTTAAGTCTTCCTGATTTAATCAATGAAGGAAATTTAGGATTGATAAAGGCAGGTAAGAGATTTGATGAAACAAGAGGGTTTAAGTTTATTTCTTATGCCGTTTGGTGGATTCGTCAATCAATCATTTCAGCAGTTGCTGATCAATCAAGAATTATCAGACTACCTTTAAACCAGGTGGGTTCAATGAGTAAAATCAGAAAAGCGTCCTCAAGATTAGAGCAGGAATTTGAGCGTGAACCAACGATTGATGAATTATCTGAAATTTTAGAAATGACCTCTGATAAAGTTGCAGATGCAATGAGAGTTTCAGGTCGCCATATTTCTGTTGATGCTCCTTTTGTTGTTGGAGAAGATCATAGTTTGCTTGATGTCCTTGAAAATGCTGATGCTCCTTTGGCTGATAATACTTTGATAAATGAGTCTTTGCACCAGGAAATTTGCCGTTCCCTTTCTACTTTAACCGAAAGAGAAAGTGATGTTATAAAAATGTTTTATGGTATTGGCATACCTCATGGATTGACTCTTGAAGAAATTGCTGTTAAATATGATTTAACAAGAGAAAGGGTTCGTCAGATTAAAGAAAAAGCATTAAGAAGATTACGTCATAATTCAAGAAGCAAGTTGTTAAAACCTTATTTAGGTTAAGCAACAGATTTCTTTAATTCTTTAAGCCCAATCATTTGACGGGTTTTAGAATCCCAAAATTTTAAACGAAGACATTTAACCACATCTTTTATCTTAAAAGATGTGGTTTTCACTTTCTGTAATTCAGGGATGCTTTCCATTGCCTCAGGTAATCTGTAAAAAGGTATCCTTGCATTAATATGATGAATGTGGTGGTATCCTATATTAGCTGTAAACCAGTTCATAACAGGATTCAAAACCAGGAAACTGGATGATTCAAGAGCAGCATATTCATAACTCCAGTTTTTTCGTTCACTAAAAGATACACCTGGGAAATTATGTTGAATATAAAAGAGATATGCACCCATTCCGCAAGCAATAAAAAAAGGAATAAAGAAACTTAAAATAAAAGTTACTAATCCCAGGAACCATAAAATGCAAAATCCTAATGCAAAATGAATTAAGATAGCAATACCACAATCTATATGCTTTCTTGGGCTGTTCCAAAAAGAATAGAAAGTAAGTGAGTAAAAAAATATTGATAAATATCCAAATAGAATTGTTATTGCATGTCGACTAGCAAGATAACCAAATCTTTCAACTTTAGTTAGATTTAAAAACTCTTCTTTGGTAATAGTTGGGAAAGCTCCAACTTCCGAAACCGGCATCTTTGAATTATGTTTGTGATGGAAATCATGAGAACGTTTCCAGATACTGGGTGGCGCAAGAATAAAAATCCCAAAACAAGTAAAAATTATATCGGCGATTTTGGATTTTTGCAGTATTGCTCCATGCTGATGGTCATGGTAAATAACAAATAACCTGACTATAACCAATCCTGCTAAAATGCTGCAAATGATTCTTCCGAAAATATTAAAATTCCAATAAGTTCCAGCTAATAAAGCTATTAATAAAAAAAAAGTAGAAAGTGTATAATACCAGCTCTTTAATTTATATTCTTCAGCAAATTCTTTCGTTGCAATAATTAACTCTTTCCCGGATAGCATTTAATATGTGAATAATCGACTGCAAATTTAAGAAATTGAAACGTCTTTTTTCCTATGTTTCCATCTTCTGTGTGACCATAACCATATTTCAGGTTTTTTAATGATTTCTTTTTCCAGACGATTAATGAATCTTTCTGATATTTCGTTTTCTGCTGTATTCTTTGGTTCTTGCTCTAATAATTCTGCAAATATCTCATAATATCCCCTTTTAGTTCTTATGATATTGATAAAAACTATGGGATAATTTAACTTCTTGCTTATCTTTTCAGCACCCGTAAATACGGGAGTATTCTGGTTTAAGAATTTTGTCCAGTAAGCATTTTCAGGAAAAGGAGTCTGGTCAGCTATAAATGCAGTTGCACTGACTTCATTTTTATTATTTATCATATCACGCAGTGTATTATTTACTTTTATCAATTTTGTCCCGAACATGGTTCGGGTTTTAACCATTAAATCCTCCCAATATTTATTGGATAATGGTTTGTAGATGACATATAATTGATAATCTGTTTCTAACGTGAATGTAGAGCCCGCCCATTCCCAATTACCATAATGACCCATTAGAAGAATGATGCTTCTATTTTCTGCATATAACTTTTTGAAGAGGGAGGTATCGTGAAATTTACAATGTTTTAGAGTTTGTTTCCTGGTCATTGTTAACTTTTTCAATGACTCTAAGGTTAGATCGCATAAATAACTGTAAAATTTTTTCCTGATTTTTAGAAGCTCTTCGGGAGACTTTTCAGGGAAGGAGTTTTTGAGATTCTGACTAACAACTTCTCTACGGTATCTGAGAATGTAGAAAAGAATGAAATACATTAGATCTGATATTCCATATAACATCCAAAAGGGGAGAATGGAAATAAAATAAATAAATGGCAGGAATAAATAAAATACTATCACTTGCATTGTATTAATTGGCTTGCAAAGGTACTAAAAGATAATGGGATGGAATAGATTTAAGCTTTTCTATTAGTAAATCAGAAAAGAAGCTGTGTTCTTTGAAATGAAATCTGAATTAATCTTTTGCGCTTGTTTAATTTTTGCCAGACATTTTAAACCGGAATATTTTAAGATGAATCTTTCGGTTTCTTCATTTGGCACTCCATTGAAAACAATCCCGGTTATTTTAATATCCCTGCCTTTTAATAAGTCGATGGAAAGTAAGGTATGATTGATGCTACCAAGATAATTTTTAGACACTAATACCACCTCTACTTTTAAATATTTAATCAAATCTATTACTAAAGTTTTATCGTTAAGAGGAACCATTAAACCACCAGCCCCTTCAATTATCAAGTTATTTTTGGTGACTGGTAGTTTAATTTTTGATAAACTAATCTTTATTCCATCATTATTTGCTGCTGCATGAGGTGACATGAATCCTGAAAGGCAATATGATTCGGGATGGAAAATACTATTAGAGTTAGATATTAGTTTTTTTACCTTCATTGTGTCTGTATCATTTAAACTGCCGGCTTGAATTGGTTTCCAGTAATCAGCTTTCAACTTTTCCACAAGAATTGAAGAAACAACTGTTTTGCCAACATCCGTTCCAATTCCGGTTACAAATATATTTCTCATAATGGAACTAAATTAAATAATTTTAAAACAAATCGGCAATTGCATTGCATAAATCATTAATTTCTTTCTCTGTATTAAATGAATGAATGCAAATTCTCAATCTTTCTTTACCTTTTGGAACGGTTGGGCTAAGTATCGCACGAACATCAAATCCAAAGGATTGCAATTTTCTGGAAGCTTCTTTTGATTCTTTATTTCCCTCTATGATTATACATTGAATCGGACTATCACTATTAATCAGAGGAATATTTTTTTGATTTATTTTATTCTTAAAAAGATGAATTAAAGATTTAAGTTTTGATATTTCATCATCACTTTTTTCTAATAAGTCGTAAGCACAATGAATAGCAGCAAGGTTTGGAAATGGAAGGGCGGTTGTATAGATAAAAGGGCGAGCAAAATTGATGAGATAATCTCTCAATAATTCAGAACCAAGAATAATTGCACCACAGCAACCCATTGTTTTTCCAAAAGTATGGATACGTGCAAAAACTTTATCTTCCATGTTTAATTCAGAAACCCTACCTCTACCCCTTTCTCCAAAAATTCCTGTGGCATGGGCTTCATCAACAATTAGATTTGCATAATAGTTTTCGCATAAAGAAGCGATCTCTTCTAAGGGAGCAAAATCACCATCCATTGAATAAACTGATTCAACAACCACATAAATGTTCCCTTTAGATTTAGTTAATAAATCTTCTAGAAGAGTAGCATTATTATGAGAAAATTTATATTTGGTTGCTTTACTTAATCGTATTCCATCATGAACCGAAGCATGTATTAGTTCATCATATAAAACAGTATCATTTTCATTCGGTAATGAAGACAACAAACCAGTATTAGCATCATATCCTGAATTAAAGATTAAACCATTTGTTGCATTATGGTAAGTGGCGATTTTATTTTCAAGTTGTTCATAAAATGGATAATTACCATTCAGTAACCTTGAACCTGTAGAACCAATCTTATGATGATCATCAATAACAGGGAAGGCGGATAGAATATCCTTTAATTTCTGAGACCTGGCAAAACCAAGATAATCATTAGAACAAAAATCAATCAAGCCATCAGAAAATCGAAGACTTCGGAAAAGGTCTTCTTTTTTTCTTTTGTCAATTATACTTTTAATGAAATTATCCGCAGGGAACATAAGATAGCTTGCAAAGTTATCCAATATTATTGATATACCTATATTTGAGAGTTCAGGATATGACTATATTTAAACTTTAGTTTAACAATTATTACCCAGATGGGGATTTGATTATAAGAAATAATGATTATTTTAGATTATACTTGCCAAGATAATCCTCAATAACAAAGGGTTTCATTTTAGAGATATTCAATGTCTTTCCGTTAAAAACAGGATGACCTTCACGAGACAGTTTTCCGATAGTAATCCATTTCAAATTATTGGGAATCCTTTTAAGGAGATTCTTTAATTCATACCACAAAAAAGTATTTTCCTGAACTTCATTTCCCCATGCTGCCCATACCGTTGTAACATTATATTTATTAAACAAATCTTTTATTTCCTCCCTGTTACGATAAACTAATTGCATGTTTTCAATCTGGTTAATCTCTGAAACGCTATTGATTTTTATTGGATAAACATTTATAATAAGCCATCCATCTTTATCCAATGCTTCACTCATTTTAATGACTTTTTTTATTGTCGCGCTCCATTTTGCCAAAGAGTGATCTTCCGGATACAGAGTAAATAACACAAGTGGATTAGAACCCTCTTTTCCAATAATGTATCGGGCGATTTTTTGTTTTGATTCTTTACAAATCCATTTATTCATGTAATATATATGTTATTCACTTTTGCAAAGATACGAGGTTATCTCATTCGTTCAAAATTTATTTGATACTATAAAATTGATAAATGAAATATAATTTAAAAAAGGTTAAAACCTTAATGATACTCCAATATTCAATGCAGCAGCAACATTTCCATAACCAGATTCAAGGTAAACTCCAAAAGTGTCACTGAAATAATAATTAATACCTAAATATCCTCCAAAAGCCGAATTTCCATTTGAAGTGTTATTTGGAGGAGGGTAATTAGAATTATCAGAAGTGTAATTTTTTATGGAATGAAATTGATAGCCGAACATCAATCCTATATAAGTGTCAAAATGGTTAGATGTCCAAAAGTGAAAAGAACCTCTTGCAGCTAATATGATTAAAAATTCATTCCATGACCATTTATAATAGACATTGCCATTAGGAAAAGGGAGAAATGTGTTTATATTTTGACTTACATAATAGGATTCATAACCCAAATAACCGCCTATACTAAAGTGGTTAGTAATACCTTTTTCATAAACAATTGTGAGCGGCAATACTTGTGGAGAATAATTTTCGCTGTCAACATAAGTTGAGGAATAAGAAGGAGTTTGTTCAGAATTTTCTATTTTGGAAATGAAACCTACGCCGAAATGAATTATATTAATATTCTCGCCGTAAGCCTGTGCGTTTGCCTTTTCATTTGTGATAGAAATAATAATTAACAATAAAAATAAATTAATAAGATTAGGCTTCATAGATTCTATTTTATCAAACGTGCTAATATAAATAATTTAATTGAATCAGCAATTTGTTAATTATATGTATATTTGCGGAAATTATAATTAATAAAACCATGAAAAAACCATTAACAATACCAGCAATCTTTATAATATTATTACTGGTGAGTTTTAAATCTGATAATTGGGTAACCTATAAATCAGAGGCAGGTCATTATTCAATAAGCTTTCCTGGCACTCCAACAGAATCGGACGATAAAGACAAAACAGATGATGGAAAACCATTTGACATTCATTTTGCAACCTATGCACCAACTGATGATGAGGTGTATATGGCAGGATGGATTGATATGAGGTCTTTTTATCCTGAAAATAAATCAATGAAACAATTGCTTGAAGATAGCAGGGATGGAGCTTGTCAATCTATGAAAACAAAATCTATCACTACATTAAAAACCAACCTTGAAGGTAATCCTTTTATTGAGTTTTCGTTTTCAACTGATGAATTTACCGGTAAGGACCGAATTTATGTTATTAATAAATATCAGTATTCAATAATAACAATATTCTCTCTGAAAATGGGTATTTCCAAAGATGCCGATAAATTTATCCAATCTTTTAAACATCTAAACTAATCTTTAAGGATTGAGAAAATCAATTCATCTAATAGTAGATTGTTTTTAAATACTGCCTTTTCTATTTTTGCTTCGAATTTAAATCCGGCTTTTGACAGAACTCTTTGAGAGTTCCAGTATTAGGTCCAAATGCTTTCGCGTATATTCGATTTAAATCCCAGGTGGAGAAGCCATAACTAATAATTTCTTTCACGGCTTTGGTTGCAATTCCTTTTCCCCAATAATCTTCTGCTATCCAATAACCTATTTCAGCACTTTTTCTGTAAACATCGGTTCCGGGAAAAATGCCAATTGAGCCTATTGGAATTGAATCAGTTTCTATTGCAAATATCTTTGTTGGATGCTCATCAAGACTTTCTTTTATAAAGGCAATTCCAACTTCTCGTGAATAAGGATGTGGGAATCTATCTCTCATATTATCAGCTATCTTTTTATTATTGGCATGCTTTAACAGATAATCTATGTCATCCTCTTTCCAAGGTCTTAGTTTAATTTCCATTTCATTTATATTTTTATCGTTGCAATATTAGCAAGAATATCAGGAAAATAAAAAGCCCCTCATTTCTGAAAGGCTTTTAAAAGTATTAAATATCAAATCGTTATTTCTTCTTTTCCATTTTAGTTTCACCTTTCTTCATTTTGTCATCCATTTTATTTTTGCTTGTATCAGGCATCATGGAACTCATATCCATCTTCATCCCAAGCTGAGTCATCATTTTCATTTCATCATTATATCCCCAATGCTCGGAACCTTTCCCATCTTTAAATCGAACGATGTCAACACCATCAATATTAACTTTCTTATTGCTGGCAGGCATTCCCATCATTGAACCACTGTTAGTTCCGGTAAAAGTATAATGAGCTACTACCATGTCGCTGTCTGCAACCATAAAATTAATTTTATAGTTTAAATCAGGAAAGCCCGTAAAAAAATCAGCCATCATCTTTTTAAGCTCGTCTCTGTTTTTAGTCTGCATACTCGGGTCCGCTTCATGTGCAATGTAATCGGCAACTAATAAGGAATCAATCATTGCCGGATTGTGTTTGTTCATTACTTCATCATAGAATTTTTGCATACCTGCTTTGTTCTTTTCCATTTGTTCTTTTGCTTTGTTGTCGCCTTGATTGCAGGAAGCAAAAATCGCTGCAATGAGGAGGATGTAAATGATTTTTTTCATATTTTTTTGGTTTTATAGGGTTATTAATGTTGCAAAGATATTAAAAGATTTTTAATTTGTTTATCTTTAAATAAATTATTCACCGATAGTTATCTTTTCACCAAGATATTTTGGTTCTTTTCCAATGAATATATCTATGAAGACTTTAGCTCTGGCAAAGAACTCCCTGACTTTTGTTCTAAAGCCATTGTATGCACTTACATCTTTTGCATTATATCCATAAGCTTCGATATTATAATACCTTGCTATATAAACAGCCCTTTGATTATGGAAGTTTTGGGAGATAACTATATAAGATGTTTGTCCGAATACTTCTTTTGCTCTTATAATTGAATCAAAAGTTCGGAATCCGGCATTATCAAGATAAATTGCTGAATCGGGAATGCCTGATTTAAGGAGTTCTTTTTTCATATCGAGGGGTTCGTTGTAATACTTTTTGCCATTATCACCACTGACGAGGATGTATTTTATCTTGCCTGATTTATATAATTCAACAGCCGCTTTTATGCGATTATCGAAATATTCATTTGGAACTCCTCCCCTCAAAAATTTACTTGTGCCTAATACCAATCCAACTTTACAGGCAGGGAGTTCATCAGCATTATCCTTAATATATGGTGTTGTTGTACTATTGATTTTATAATTAGCAATTATCGTGAGGATTAAAATCAGGATGACAAACGTAACGCCAAACCAAAAGAGTTTTTTAAGAATTTTCATCCATTATCAGTTTGTGCAATATTAGTAAAAAATCCTGATAATCGATTTTGGTTCTGTTTAATCAACATAATAATTCGCTTGACCAACATAATAAATCATTTGACCAACCCAAAAAGTCATTTGACCAACATAATAAGTCA
>Ga0206927_1176_pt1 | contig 12933 bp, 10 predicted proteins | sample Alteio_BWOrgHeat_60_FD_153249 | JGI IMG/M metagenome (GOLD analysis project Ga0206927, IMG submission 153249) | Enriched cells from forest soil in Barre Woods Harvard Forest LTER site, Petersham, Massachusetts, United States -... | ecosystem: Environmental > Terrestrial > Soil > Temperate forest >... | reverse complement strand
ATTGATTACTGGCAAGCCGGCAATCCGAAATTATGGATAACAATAGTGAGATTGCCGATACAAATAGTTTTAATTTGGTGGGCATGGCTTTATACAAAGCGAGGATGATTATTGAGAGATCCCTCCTTCGTCGGGATGATGACAAAATGCTTCTCCTTATAATATACTAATGAATTTGCCACAGACATATATTCTTTCTAACTTTGCATTGAAATGATAAAATATCAGGCAATGAAACGATTTACCAGAATCCTCCTCCTCACCCTGGGAATCTTCCTCCATAATTCCATCCATGCCCAATGCGATTCCTGTGATGTGAGTGTTACAGGAGGTATTAATCTGCTCTGTGATTCGACCCAATTAGACTGGGTAACATGGGGAACAGTAACCGCCGATACTGCCGTAGGAACCATTTCAAATAATATAAGCATCACCATCACCATGTCCACAGGCGGATTGGGTACAACCCCGACTATGTTTAATGGCAGCTATTTCCCGCTGCAATACGGGGTGCCTGTCAATACCACCTGCCTCCTGAATTCTAATGCAGGCATCTTTACTGTATGCTACAGTGTGCCTGTGCGCGACCCGCAGATTGCCTTCGCCAGTATCGGAAACCCTAATGTTACCGTGCCTATCACCACTTCCGCATGCTACGAGGTTATCTGGGCTGGTCTTGAGATGACTTATGACAATGATACCACCATGACCGGCACCGAAGGATATACGATTATTAAATTTCCGGGCACACATACCTGCATTACTTTTGATTATGAAATTGGCGAATATTACTGCAATCTCGCCTTCGGAATTCTCGATACCAATTGCCAGATTATTGCCCCTCCGCCCGGCTGTTCCGGTGATAGTCTCAATGATACTTTATATGCCACCGGTGCCAATACCTATTCCTGGACACCTTCCACTGGATTGAATACCACCACAGGACCTGTTGTTATTGCGAATCCTACTGTTACGACCACCTATTATGTTACCGGAACCTGCATTAATGGCGGGCATTCCATTGATAGTATTACAGTTCCTGTTTATGGTCTTCCTAATGCCTCCATTTCCGGTGCCGATTCATTATGCAACGGAGGACAAACAACCTTGAGTGTGGGAAATTTTTCATCCTATAATTGGAGCACGGGAGCCACTACTGAAAGTATTAATGTTACCGGCACAGGGGAATATTATGTAACCGTAACCAATAGTAATGGCTGCTCATCCAAAGACAGTATTAATGTCCATCAATATTCCATTCCGCCGCCCGTTATCAGTGGTCAGGATAGTATATGCAACGGGGCTTCCACCACATTAAATACCGGAAGTTATACTTCTTTTATATGGAATAACGGAAGCACTAATCAATCAACCACTATCATTTCAGCAGGCACTTATACCGTTACTGTTACGGATATAAACGGATGTAGTGCAACCGCTTCAAAAACCATAACATTATTGTCTGGCGCACAGGCTGCCTTCAATACCGGTCAGCTTATTGGTTGCGACAGTGTTACTGTTTCATTCAATAATACCAGCAGCAATGCAACTTCTTATTATTGGAATTTCGGCGATGGCTCGAATAGCAGTTCCACAAGCCCTTCCCATACCTACCGTACCTCCGGCAATTTCTTTGTTACCCTTATCGGATATGCCCCAAATGGCTGCAATGATACGGTTATTCAACAAATAACTCTGAATATCGTAAATGACACGGTCGCCAGTTCTTTCATAGCCGATACCATTCATGGATGTTCGCCTTTCACGGTTAATTTTACAAATACCAGTTACCATGGCACCAGTTATTTTTGGAGTTTCGGCGATGGATTTACGAGCACATCCACCAGCCCTTCGCATACCTATCAAGACTCCGGAACCTATACCGTTACCTTGATTGCATATAATCTTTCATCGCCCTGCCCGATGACTTCCGATACGATGAAAATCCAAAATTACATAAGGGTTGATACTACTCTGAATACCGTTGCTACCTTCGCCGCAGAGCCACTCGATGGCTGTGCTCCCTTACTTGTAAATTTCAAAAACAACAGCACCAATAGCACCTCCTACACCTGGAATTATGGCGATGGATGGTATGATACCATCATGAATCCCACCCATCTCTACATTGATTCCGGTACCTACATCATCACACTTGCAGCAAACAATCCCGGCAATAATTGTGGTCGAAATTCGGACAGCGTTCTCTTGGATATCCATGTTGATAGTTGCGAAATATATTTCCCGAATGTCTTCTCTCCTAATGGCGATGGCAAAAATGATTTCTTCAGCATGATAGCCTTTGGCTTCAAAAATTATCATCTGCTAATTTTTAATCGCTGGGGCTTGAAGGTTTTTGAAAGTAGTGATGCCGACCTTTTATGGAATGGCAAAATGAATAATACCGGCAGCGAATGTTCCGACGGCACCTACTATTACATTTTCACCGGTAATGACATGTCTGATAAACCCTACTCACAGCATGGGTATCTTACTTTGATTCGATAAACTTTGACCAGGCAACCGTTATGAAGGGTATGTCAAAATCATGATATGTTGGATTTTCAAGACATCATATTTCAATATGGATTTCTAATCAATTCAGATTTTTAAGTAATTAATAACAAGAAGTGTCATCATTCCAATATTCAGAACGATGGTTACTATTGATTTGAGAAAAGGAAATACCATGAAACAATAAATCAAAATACTTATTGCGGAGGTTATCGAAATATAATATGCCCACGGTTGATTTGTGTTTAAACCATTTATGGAAATCAGTTGCATGATGCCGCAGGTTAGCATGATATGACCGTCCATTAATAAACGAAGGAGGGTGCGGTCGTACTTCTTTCCATGTTCTGACAACAAAACGAAGATGTCGTGCAGAATGCCATTGATTACTAACCAAAGTCCAACACACAATGCAGCGATGGACAGGAAATTCATGGTATTATTTTATGATTTTGAAATTGTAGTTCGGAGATTTATTGATGCCGCGTAATCTTATCCAGATTGGCAGCAATTGCTCTGTGCCTCTTGCTCCTGAAATATCGCCAAGGTCAACGATGGATTTCCATCCGAATTCTTCGGATAACATCGCTTTTACAGCTTCTTTTGCATGAGCATCATTTCCACAGACAAAAACATCATGATCGCCCGGAACCAACGATGGATTCACCATCAGGAGGCAATTCATGGTGTTAAATGTTTTAATAACTTTGGTATCAGGAAATGCTTTTTGAATTTCTTCTCCGAGAGATGTTGTATTGCTGAGAGAAGGGATTAATGAAGGAGGCATGCCCTTCGAGAAATCAAGTGGGTTTGCTACATCAATAAGTATTTTTCCTTTCAGATTATCAGTGCCTGCTAAATGTAATGCTTCCAAAGATGCACCGCCGGAAGTGCAGTTAAAAACCAATGGTCCGAAAGCGGCAGCATCGGCAAAGGTGCCATTTGTTGCACAATGACCTTTGTCTTTTGTCCATTCGATTGCTTTTGCGTTGTCAGCGGTGCGTGAACCCATTTTCACTTCGTGACCAATGAGACATAATTTAGTTCCAATGGTATTTCCTACCATACCGGTTCCGAGAATTCCAATTTTCATATTTATATTTTATTTAAGATTATTATTAAGATGAATAGACATTTCTTTCCTCACAAAAATTATGCTCCTTTTAATATCATCGAACAGCACTCTGTCCTCCTTGATAAACGGAACTTCTTTTCGATAATTGCTTATTAAAGATTCGATTATGGGGGAGGATTTAAGAGGTCGTCTAAACTCCAATGCCTGAGAAGCGGTAAGCAATTCTATCGCAAGAATCTTATCTGAATTCTCAACAACTTTAAATGCTTTTGTTGCAGCATTTGCACCCATGCTTACATGGTCTTCCTGCCCATTTGAAGAAACAATGCTATCAACAGAGGCAGGGGAACATAATTGTTTATTCTGACTGACGATGGAAGCAGCAGTGTATTGAGGAATCATCAAACCCGAATTTAAACCGGGGTTTGCAACTAAGAAATTAGGCAATCCTCTTTGACCCGAGATGAGTTGATAGGTTCTACGCTCAGAAATATTTCCTAATTCGGCTAATGCTATCGCAAGAAAATCTAATGCTAATGCCAATGGCTGCCCATGAAAGTTGCCTGCTGAAATAATCAAATCCTCATCAGGAAAGATAGTAGGATTATCGGTAACGGAATTTATTTCAGTCATAAAAACAGAAGCAACATATTCAATGGTATCAATGGAAGCCCCATGAACCTGTGGGATGCAACGGAAAGAATATGGATCCTGAACATGAGTTTTGTTTTGCTTGATGATTTCGCTATCATTCAGGATTTCATTAATGTATTCAGCAGTTATTTTTTGACCTGTATGCGGACGAATCTCCTGAATCTTTTCGTGGAATGGTTCTATTCGTCCATCAAATGCATCTAATGAAATTGAAGCAATTACTGTTGCATAATCATAGATACGATTGGCGTTAATCAAACAATAACAACCATAGGCGGACATAAATTGAGTGCCATTAAGAAGCGCTAATCCATCCTTTGCTTTTAGTTTTATTGGTTGAAGATTTAGTTGGCTTAGAACATTTTTAGTTTGTTGCTTTTTATTTTGATAATACACTTCTCCCATGCCAATCAGAGGTAAAGACAGATGGGCAAGAGGAGCTAAATCGCCCGATGCACCTAAGGAGCCTTGCTGATAAACTATTGGTAGGATATCGTTATTATAGAAATAAATCAATCGCTCCACAACCTCTATTTGAATCCCTGAATTACCATAAGATAACCCTTGAATCTTAAGGAACAACATCAACTTCACAATCTCATTTGGAACTTCATCGCCAGTTCCACAGGCATGAGACATGACCAGGTTGTTTTGCAGCGTATCTAAATCTTTTGTTGAAATACTTTTATTATACAAAGAACCAAAGCCAGTGTTTACACCATAGATAGATTCATTTCCTGAAGCGATTCTTTTATCTAAATATTCTCGACACTTGATGATTTTGTTTTTGGAATCATCAGATAAGGACAATTGATAATTATCTTGAAGGAGGTCTTTTATTAATGAAAGATCAATTCGTTCGGAACTGATGGAGTGGGTTTTCATGGTTTATTTATTTGAATCCATAAACAATTTTAACTCTTCAATGAAGCTTTCGAATTCCAAAACCTTTGTTGTTTTATTTGCAACATTTTTTACCGTAAGTTTCCAATTGTTGATTTCTTCGATTGCTATTGTAAATGGAATGTTTTTAGATTTTGCGTATTCAAATTGTTTCTTCTGTAATTTGTTTGTGTTTCCTTTATCGGCAGGGTCGGGAAATAGTTCTGCATTGATACCTACTGCTCTTATTTTACTTATCAAATCTAAATATATACTTTGATCTTTTGAGAAATAATTACAGATAAGAACTTGGGTAGAATCATTTATGAAATCAGGGAATAGTTTTAATTCATCAAGGACATCATAAATTCTATCTGCGCCAAAAGAAATACCGACGCCGGAGACATTTGGGAGACCAAAAACTCCAGTCAAATCATCATAACGGCCGCCACCACAGATACTACTTGTGAAAGTTGATTTGGGATCATTAACAATAACTTCTAATATAGCACCAGTATAATAATTTAGTCCACGAGCAAGAGTTCCATCAAAAAACAAATTTTGAATAGAATTCAAATAACCAAAAATAGTTTTAAGTTCATTTAACCCTTTAACTCCAATTTCAGATGAACCAAGTTGTCTTTCCATTCCTAAAATATTCATTGTATCAAACTTTGAAATATTAATGAATTCTTTTATTGCTTTTAAAGAAACATCATCAAGTCCTTTCTCAATTAATTCCTTCTCAACCCCATCAAATCCAACTTTATCAAATTTATCAATTGCAGTAACAATATCCATAAATTTATTAGTCATACCAATAACATCACAAAGACCAGCAAGAAGTTTTCTGTTATTAATTTTTATTGTAACAGATATTCCCAACTCATTAAACACCTCATCAATAATCTGTATCAACTCCACCTCATTCAATAAAGAATCACTTCCAATAACATCAACATCACATTGATAAAACTCTCTGTATCTTCCTTTCTGTGGTCTATCTGCTCGCCATACAGGTTGAATTTGATATCGTTTGAAAGGGAAGGTGATTTCATTTTGGTGCATTACAACATACCGTGCAAAAGGAACTGTTAAATCATATCGCAAACCCTTTTCGGAAATCTCATTAAGTTTAATATCCGTTTCTGATTTATTTATTTGGTCAACAACAGGTCCTGAGTTTAATATCTTGAAAAGTAATTTATCCCCTTCATCACCATACTTACCTGTAAGCGTTTCAAGATTCTCCATAGCAGGAGTTTCTATTTGCTGATAACCGTACTTCTGAAATACTTTCTTTATGGTATCAAAAATATAATTCCTTCTTGCCATTTCTAACGGCGAGAAATCTCTTGTTCCTTTTGGAATGGAAGGTTTCAAGGGAAGGAATTAATTAGTTATTAACTTGCGATACTTGATACGATGTGGTCCTGTATCTCCCAAACGTTTCTTTTTATTCTCTTCATATTCAGAGTAACCACCTTCAAAATAATACACTTGTGAATCTCCTTCAAAGGCAAGAATATGAGTACACACCCTATCTAAGAACCATCTATCGTGAGAAATGATTACTGCACAGCCTGCAAAGTCTTCAAGGGCTTCTTCTAAAGCTCGGAGAGTGTTTACGTCAATATCATTGGATGGCTCATCGAGCAATAAAACATTGGCTTCAGATTTAAGAGTCATGGCAAGATGTAAACGGTTTCTTTCTCCACCCGAAAGCACTCCGCATTTCTTTCCTTGCTCTGCACCGCTGAAATTAAAACGGGCAACATAAGCCCTTGAATTCAGTGTCTTCCCACCCATCTCAATAACTTCATGTCCGCCCGAAATAACTTCCCAAACACTTTTATCAGGATCAATTTCAGAATGGCTTTGATCAACATACCCGACACGAACTGTGGTACCGATTTTTATCTCTCCATGATCAGGTTTCTCAGTACCAATAATCATTCTGAACAATGTTGTTTTCCCTGCGCCATTTGGTCCGATAATACCAACAATGCCTGCGGGAGGAAGTTTAAAATTCAAATTCTCATATAATAATTTATCGCCGAAAGACTTGGAAACATCAATGGCTTCAATCACTTCATTTCCTAAACGAGGACCGTTTGGAATGAATATTTCCAACTTTTCTTCTTTCGTTTTTACATCTTCATTCAACATCTTATCATAAGCCTGCAAACGAGCTTTTGACTTGGCATGACGCCCTTTCGGAGACATACGCACCCATTCCAACTCACGTTCTAAAGTCTTCTGACGCTTACTTTCTCCTTTCGATTCCATCTCTAATCGTTTTGCCTTTTGTTCCAGCCATGAAGAGTAGTTTCCCTTCCAAGGAATGCCTTCACCTCTATCTAATTCCAATATCCATCCAGCTACATTATCGAGGAAATATCTATCGTGAGTAATAGCGATTACCGTACCTTTATATTGATTCAAATGCTGCTCCAACCAATCAATGGATTCAGCATCCAAATGGTTAGTTGGCTCATCCAACAAAAGAATTTCAGGCTCTTGCAATAACAATCGGCATAAAGCAACTCGTCTTCGCTCCCCACCCGATAAATTCTTAATAGGCATATCTCCTTCAGGACAACGCAAAGCATCCATTGCTTGCTCCAGCCTGTTATCCAATTCCCAGGCATTGTGGTGATCAATTAAATCGGATACTTTTGATTGACGTTCCAAAAGCTTTTCCATTGCTTCATCACTCATCGGCTCAGCGAATTTGTTATTTATCTCCTCATATTCATTGAGAATATCTACAACTTCCTGAACGCCTTCCTGAACAATTTCTTTTACAGTTTTAGTGTCATCAAGTTTAGGTTCCTGTTCGAGATATCCTACTTTATATCCGGGAGAAAACATTACCTCACCATTGAAGGACTTCTCCACTCCTGCAATTATTTTCATGAGTGTAGATTTACCTGAACCATTTAATCCGATGATTCCAATCTTCGCTCCATAATAAAAGGAAATATAAATATCTTTTAAAACTTGTTTTTGCGGTGGGTAAGTCTTGCTTACATTCACCATTGAAAAAATTATTTTCTTATCGTCAGCCATGAATTATTTATTTTTTAGGGCTGCAAAGATAGGAATAAATGGCAGATGTAAGAGGTAAAGGGCAGATGTATGGAAATATGGATAATATAAAAGGTAAAAGACAGAATTGATAGTTGGCTAACCCCAGGAATCCACTTCTCCTACTTTTACAAGAATTCTTTTTCCTTCTTCACGACGCTTGGAGCCGCAATGGATACATGTTCGTCCGACATAGCAACCATAGGAGCCGATTCCTAAGAAACCATTGTAGTAGCAGGAGAATTTGCCACATTTCGAGCATTGATAAACAGTGGCATCGCCTCTTTGATGGCAGTTCGGACACATAGAATATTTTTTCATAGATGTGTAAGATTAAAGGTTTAAATAAATGCAGCACAATATTAGCTAAAACTTTTTGAAAACGCAAAAATCAACGGAATTATTTTTAATCAATTGAATGTTAATATGTGACAATATAACCTGAAAAGGCAAAATAATCGCTCTCGATTTGCATTATTCCTTATTAATCTTTAGGTTTGCCTTTCAATAAATAAACTGAGTTATAACATTTTGAGTAAAATTTACTTTTAATTATTATTTTATTCACCTATTAAACATGCTTTACTAAATTAAATATAAACGATTAAAACAAAAAATTATGACAAACTTCGACACAGGTACTCTCGGCTTTATGCTGTTAGCAACGAGCCTAGTAATGCTAATGACACCCGGATTAGCCTTCTTCTATGGAGGATTAGCCGGCAAACGAAACATTCTCGGAATTATGATTCAGAGTTTTGTTTCGATGGGAATCACCACTATTATGTGGTTCATTTGTGGTTATTCAATGTGCTTCAGCGGAGATTTAAATTCTCATACTGATTTATTAGGCGGAATCATTGGAAACTTTAATAAAGCATTTATGAATGGCGTTGATTTAAATACACCTTTTCCGGGCAATCCAAAGATGCCTGAATTTGTATTCATTGCTTATCAGATGATGTTTGCAATCATCACTCCTGCCCTGATTACCGGTGCTTTTATAAACAGGGTGACTTTTAAAGGGTATCTTATCTTTTTAGTCTTATGGCAATTGCTTGTATATTATCCATTTGCTCACATGATTTGGGGCGGAGGATTGCTCGCAAGATGGGGAGTTCTTGATTTTGCCGGAGGTATTGTTGTCCATGCTACTGCGGGTTTTGCGGCTTTGGCTTCCGTAATTTATGTTGGCAAGAGAAGAGATCGCGAATCGCCCCCAAACAGTATTCCGCTTATCGCCATTGGAACAGGATTGCTTTGGTTTGGATGGTATGGATTCAATGCCGGTAGTGCATTGGATGTTAATGCAATCACAGGATTAGCGTTTCTGAATACCGATGTTGCCGCCTCTTTCGCAGCAATTACGTGGTTAGTTATTGAATGGAGCATGGTCAAGAAACCTAAGTTTGTTGGCTTATTGACAGGCGCAGTTGCAGGGCTTGCTACGATAACTCCCGCAGCAGGATTTGTTTCCCTTCCCTCTGCTGTGATTATCGGTATTGCGTCAGGAATGGTATGTTATATTGCTGTCAGTTTTAAAAACAAAATGGGTTGGGATGATGCTTTAGATGTATGGGGAGTTCACGGAGTTGGCGGCTGTCTTGGCACCATTCTTCTTGGCGTATTTGCTTCCAAAGCAATGAATGCCGGCGGTGCTGATGGCTTGATGTTAGGAGGCACTCATTTCTTTGCCAAACAATGCATAGCTGTTATAGGCGCAGCGATTTATGCATTTATATTTACTTATATAATGCTTTGGGTGATTAATAAAATTACAAAGGTTAAGGTTGATGAAGCCAACGAAAACCTTGGCTTGGATGAAGCATTGCATGGCGAGAAAGCTTATGATGAAGGAGTATTATAAATCACAAATAATCTAATAAATAAAAGCCGGATTAATCATCCGGCTTTTTGTTTTTAATTAAATCGTATTGCCTTAACAGGAGTAATCCTTGCAATAATCATTGAAGGAATAATCAACATGGAAACACATATAACTAATGTTCCGATGTTGATTAATAGTATATGAGCAAGATTAAAATTTATTGGGACATAAGGTATATAATAAGATGATTGATCGAGTTTGAAAAGTTTATAATGTATTTGCAACTGACATAAAACAATACCTATAACATTTCCAATCAGCATTCCGAAACCAACTAAATAAGCTGCAGTGTAAAGAAATATTTTACGGATACTCCAATCTGCTGCGCCTAATGCTTTCAGGGTTCCTATCAGGTTTGTGCGTTCTAAAATAATAATTAATAATGCAGATATCATATTGATACCCGCCACTAATAACATCAATGCTATGATTACAATTACATTTATATTCTGTAATCCCAACCAATCAAATATCTGTGGATGATCATCTTTTATTGTTCGGACTTTTAATGGATTACTATAATCAAATCCAACTGTTTCATTAACTTCTTGTTTTGCTTTATCAAGATCATCAAAATCATTAATGAATATTTCGTAACCGCCCGTTTCATCAGGTTTCCATCCATTCAATCTTCTTATTTGTCCGATGTCTCCTAACACATATTGCTTATCAAATTCTTCTAAACCTGTTTCATAAATACCTGTAATATGAAAATCCATTACCGCCCGAACATCTTTATTTATAAAATACATAAACATCTTTTGTCCGAGTTTAAGTTTTAGTTTCTTTGCAAGATATTTAGAGATAACTATATCCTTTTGTCTTCCTTTATCCGAAACATCAAACCATCTTCCTTCAATCATTTTACTTTTAAAGAAGCTCCAATCATAATCGCTGCCAACACCTTTTAATACAACCCCTTCAAAGTATTCATCTGTTTTAATAATGCCTGTTTTAATTGCAAATGTTTGTACATGTTGCACTCCTTTTGTCTTCTTCAGATTATCATAAAGTTTCTTATCAAAAGTAACAGGAGCAGATTCTTCGGAGTGATTAGAATCAAAATTACTTACTTCAATATGTCCGCCAAAACCAATTACTTTATTCCGAATCTCTAATTGGAAACCGGTAACAATTGCCACTGCAACAATAATAACAGCTATTCCCAAAGCCACACCACCAATAGCTATGGCAACAATGGGCTTCGATACATTTCCTTTATCTTTTCCGGAAACAATTTTACGGGCAATAAGTAATTCGTAATTCAATTGCTTGATTATAAGACTGCAATATTAGTCAATAATTCGGAGAGTTAGATTGGAAGTGATATTACTTCACAATAAATCTATTTAGCCTTGAGTGATTTTACATACTCAAAACTAATATCAAAATAAGGCTTCAATTCCTTCAGGTTCATTAAAAGTTTATCAGGGACTAAAACAAATTCTTTCTTTACAATTCCATAAGATATAAATAAAGTTGTCTTATATTTCTTAAGAAATTCCTCCCTCTCTTTCTCTGGTAGCCGAAGTCCGAATGAACCATCCTTTTCAAAGTAGGAGAACATGTGTCCATTATATGATGTATAAGGAACTGTAGCTCCTTTTAATTCAATTTTCGGATTGGTTTCAATAAGTTTTTTATATAAATCAAGTTTCTCTTGTGGAATTGTACTTGTTGCCTTCTTAGTTGCCATAAATAAATGCTTCTATTGTTTAGGTTTTGAAAACATATCTTTATTAAACTCTTTTGATTTACCTTTTGCAATAGAAAGCGTTGTCCACTTATCATCAGAAACCATTTTTCCTATATAAACTACCTGACCGATATGATAAGCACAATGAGCAAGATGCCTGTCAAGAGCCTCTGTCACTGTATGTAATTCATTGCGAATATAAATCTCCTTATTCAAATCATCATCCGTCAAAGCATTGAAGGCAATGAAAAAACACTTCCAACCTTCATTCCATTTATCAATAAGTTCTTGTCTTGTTTTAATGTCATTATCAAATTCAGTATCCCTGTTTCGCCACTCTTTCTCACCATCTGTAACCATAAAATACGTAAATCGCGAAAGCATATTACCCCACAAATGCTTTACTATTATAGCAATACTATTACTCTCATTATTATATTGCCAGAATAATTGTTCATCCGAAATTTGAGAAAAAGTTTTCTCTCCGAGTATTTTATAATACTCAAATTGTTTTCTTAACCCATTTAAATAGCCACTGTTCATTCTATTATCAGCAGCTATAAACTAAAATGTTTACTCAATTACGAAGATTTCCCTGTGACCTCCTTCAACAAGATCTATGTAACCTTTCATAATCTCTTTTAGTTCATCACTGGCAGTAGCACCGCGCAAGTCAGTGAAGAACTTTCCCATGTCTTCCATTTCTGATTGAATAACAACAGTCCAATAATTACCCGTTGCATCGGTCATAATTTTACTGTTTTTCATTCCTTCTGTTTTTTCAAAATGTGGCATTGCTGCTTTAAACATTTTAACCAGGGCTCCAGCCTTTCCTGGCTTTGCTTGAAATACTTCTCTTATTAAATACATAGCTTTTAGATTTTTTATTTGCAAAGATAATTAAAATTTTAATATCCAATACCTGACTATAGAAATACTATTCAGTATATTATTTATTTCTTTTTCGCTTTCATCTTCTCCATATCTTCTTTCACTCTGAACTTTACCATTTCAGTAATAAGTTTTAACGGAAGCGGTTTATCAATCGGGAACTGTACTGCTCCTTTTGAAGACTCATAACCGGATATTTCCTTCTTGAACTTCTCAATTCCTGATGCCGTAGGATATAAACCA
>Ga0206927_1140_pt1 | contig 12970 bp, 12 predicted proteins | sample Alteio_BWOrgHeat_60_FD_153249 | JGI IMG/M metagenome (GOLD analysis project Ga0206927, IMG submission 153249) | Enriched cells from forest soil in Barre Woods Harvard Forest LTER site, Petersham, Massachusetts, United States -... | ecosystem: Environmental > Terrestrial > Soil > Temperate forest >... | reverse complement strand
CTGGTGCAGGAACGCACTGTGGCGCTGGAGAAAGAAATCGCCGAGCGCAAACGCATCGAAGAAGCGCTGCGCGTTGCCAAGGACGGCGCCGAAGCCGCCAATGAGGCCAAGAGCACGTTTCTGGCGAGCATGTCGCACGAGATCCGCACGCCGCTGAACGCCATCCTGGGCTATTCGCATCTGCTCAAACGCGACAAGAGCCTTTCGCAGAAGCACGAGCAGGCGCTGGCGTCGATTTCCTCCAGCGGCGAGCATCTGCTCGACCTGCTCAGCGACATTCTGGCCATGTCCAGCATCGAAGCCGGCCGCACGACGCTGGACGAGAACACCTTCGATCTGCACGAACTGCTGCATTCGCTGGAGCGCATGTTTCGCCTGCGCGTGCAGGAGAAAGGTCTGCAACTGTCCCTCGAGCTGGATGCCGGCCTGCCGCGCCACATCCGCGCCGATCAACGCAAATTGCGGCAGATCTTGTTCAACCTGATGTCCAATGCCGTCCGCTTTACCGACCGCGGTACGCTGACCTTGCGCGTCCGCGCGCGCCCAAACGAAACCGATGCGGCGCCGGACGCGCTCACCTTGGAATTCGAAGTCGAAGACACGGGCCAGGGGATTACGCCCGCTGAACAGGCAACGTTGTTCGCGCCATTCGCGCAGACCGAGTCCGGCCGGCGTGTGCACGGCGGCGCGGGCCTGGGCCTGGCGATCAGCCGCGGTTTTGTAGAATTGATGGGCGGACGGATCGCTCTGCGCAGCGAAGCGGGGAAGGGCAGTTGCTTCTCGTTCACGATCCGGGCGAAGCGCGCAGACGTGGCGCCGTTGCTGCGGGAACCTGGGCGCGTCATGCGCATCCGCTCCACGCCCAATCCGCCGCGTGTCCTGGTGGTCGACGATCATCCGCACAGCCGCAAGCTGCTCAACGAATTGCTCGACGGCGCCGGCTTCGACGTGCGCGCCGCCGCAAACGGGCTGGAGGCGGTGAGAACCTGGGACGCCTGGCGCCCGCACTTCATCCTGATGGACATGAACCTGCCGGTCATGGACGGTTACGAGGCCACGCGCGAAATCCTGAAGATGGACGCCGCGAAACAGACGGTCGTTGTCGCGCTGACCGCCAGTGTTTTCGAAGAAGATCGAGCTCGCATTCTCGCCTGCGGCTGCGCCGACTGCCTGCAGAAGCCCTATCGCGAAGAAGCAATATTCAATTGCCTGGCCAAACACCTGGGCGTCGAATACGAACGCGAATCCGAAGACGAGCCGGCCGTCGTGGAATCCCTGGACAGCATCGCTGCCAGAATTCACGCCCTGCCGCCGCAGTCCTTCGAGCGGCTCCGGAAGGCGACGCGCATGCTGGACTCGGAAGCGCTCGCGGAATTGGCTGACGCCTTGGCAAGCGATCAACCCGTCGTTGCGCAGTTCATGCGGCGCAGCGCGGAGCAACTCGATTTCGGCGCGCTGCACCGCATCATCAACGGCGCGCAGAAGACGCGATGAGCCCCTGCGTTTTATCGAGGAAACGTGCGCGAATTCGCTTTTCGTTGCGAGCGCGCGCGAACGCGGTAGAGTACCCGCATCCATTGCCGGAGTGGCGGAACGGCAGACGCAGTGGATTCAAAATCCACCGAGGGCAACCTCGTGAGGGTTCGATTCCCTCCTCCGGTATTCACGACTTGCCTATGAAAAGTCTACGTACGATGCCATACGATTGATTATTAGCACGAAAAATGGCGCACAGGAGGTTAGCTCGCATGAAAAATTATCGAAATTGGATTCTGTTTGCGCTATGGACGATCGGTTACGCGCACGCAGCCGATGTGGCGCCAGCCCCAATGGCAGTGAAGATCGACAAGATTACGCTCGCGGTTTCAGAGTCAAAACTGAAAACATGTGTCGCTTTTTACTCGAAAGCGCTGGGCGCCGAGCTGAAGAGTTTTGAAGTTCAAGGAAAGACATTATACTCAGGTTCTCTGGGTGGTTTAGAGTTACTTCTCTGTCCCAAAGAGCTCGCGGGCATCAGCGCCACCGAAAACACGATTCAGCTCCGTTTTGTGGTAAAAAGCGTATCTAGCGTCATGGCGGCAGGGCTCGCCAATGGCGGGACGAGAATTCACGAATTTCCAACGGCCAGCAGGACTGCAGATATTCGAGATCCTGATGGAAATTCGATCGAGCTTACAGAGGGCGGACAATAGGAATCGAAATAAATCCGATTATTCGAGATTGTATCAATACTCCCGCGCGGAACCGCTCAAAGCCTGGGATCCACGGGTTCGCTTTCCAATGCCAGGACTCCGAAGACGCATTCATGAACGCGCCGTAATGGTTCCTTCCTGACGAAGCGCTCGAGGGCTTCGATACCGAGTGCGAATTCCCGCAGGGCCAGCGAGCGTTTCGCGGCCAGGCCTCGGGATCGCAGACGCTCCAGGTTCTCTGGCGCATCGTAATCGGGTCCGTAAATGATCCGCAGGTATTCGCGCCCGCGGCACTTGACCGCTGGTTGGACGATTCCCTTGCGGCCTCTGGCGATGAACTCCAGCGGCTTCACGACCATCCCTTCGCCGCCTTTGCTCGTCAGCTCCTCCCACCAGCGCGCACCGGATTCCACTTCTGCGTTGTCAGTTACGTCGACCAGTTTGTAAGGCGTCGCCAACAATACCGGCGTCCCGGTCTGGCAGACGCGCGCCAGAGTATCCATGTGCCAGACATGGTTCTTCGTTGCGTAAACTGCGCCCTCAGCGGCGAGGATATGGAACGGCGCCACTTTTAAGTCCGAGACGGAATTCACGGGCCAGCAATAGTGCTGGTAGGCCGCGACGAAATTGTCGGCGCGGCGCAGTCGGTCGCTGAATCGGTCCGCAAGATCAGCGACCTCCGCGCCACGAGACGCCGCGGCTGCTAGCGCTTGAATGACATCCGGCAATGCAGCTCGAGCGGCGGCGCCCACCGCCGCGTACTGGCGACGGAGCAGTTCTTGCGCCTTAGCCGACCACGGCATCAATTCACAATCGAGGCAGACCCAGTCCGTTTTCAGTTCATCCCAGAGCTTCGCGGCGCTCAGCGACTCGCGGACGATGCCGAGTAACTGCGCTTCCAGCTCCGCGTCTTCAAAGAAGCGCCGGCCGGTTCGCGTGTAGCAGATTCCAGTTTCGCCGCCCACGATGCCGAAGCGCTTTGCGGCGGCGTCGCTGTCGCGACAGGCGACCATGACGGCGCGCGAGCCCATGTGCTTCTCTTCACAGATCACTTTCGGAATGCCTTCCTGGCGGAAGTACTCGAACGCCTGCGCTGGATGTTCGAGCAGTCCCGGTTCCTGGCTGGTTCCGCACGGCGACATTGTGGGCGGGAGGTAGATCAGCCACTTCGGGTTGGCGGCGAAGCGGCTCATGACTTCAAGCGCGGCGATGCCGTTCTCTTCGCGAATAGTGACGTTGTGTTGCAGGCGCGTGGAGACGATGCGCTTGCCGCGCACATCGTCGATGTCCAACATGTCGTCGACCTGTTGCTGTGCCGAGAGCCCAGGCGCTGCGGAATCCTGCGGTAGAAATGGCTTGGCCGGCTCGCAGTACGTGGCCTTCGCTGGAATCGAAACCAGCTCACGTTCTGGATAGCGCAGCGCCGTCAGCCGTCCGCCAAAGACGCAACCGGTGTCGATATTGATGGTGTTGTTGAGCCATTCGGGTTCCGGCACGGGAGTATGGCCGTAGACGACCATCGACTTGCCGCGATATTCCGCAGCCCAGTTGTAGCGAACCGGCAGGCCGAACTCGTCGGTCTCGCCAGTGGTCTCGCCGTAAAGCGCAAACTCCCGCACCTTGCCGGAGCCGCGGCCCTGCATCTCCTGCTTCATTCCGGCGTGCGCGACCACGAGTTTCCCGTCGTCAAAAACGTAGTGGCTGACCAGTTCGTCGATGAACTCGGCGGCGACGCGGCTGAAGCCGCGGTAGTGTTCCTCATACGCGGCGAATTGCGCGAGCGATTCGGCGAGCCCGTGCGTGACCTGCACGTTCTTGCCCCAGATCGCGCGCATGAATTTCATGTCGGGTTGCCGGGCACGCAGAACGCGCTCCCGGCTTTTACGCTCTCGATAACCAAGCGCACGACCTGTGGAATTTTCGGCCCGCGATCGACCAGATCACCGACGAACACCAATTTCCGCCCGCCGGGATGTGAGTACGCGCTGCCGTCTTGCGCGGCATAACCCAGCTTGGCCAGCAATTCGATCAATTCGTCGAAGCAGCCGTGAACGTCGCCGATCAAATCGAACGGTCCGTGTTCGGACTTTTTGTTGTTCCACAACGGTTGGCGTTCGATTGTCGCGCCGTCCACCTCCTCGACTGAAGACAGCGCAAAGACGTGGCGAAACCCTTCGCGCTGCAAGCCTCGCAGTGAACGGCGCAGTTGCTGGCTCTGTTGCCGGATCACATGCGGGCCGAAAGTGCGGTCAGCGCGATCCTTGTTTCGTTCATGGCAGATTTTCTCCGGCAGATCGAACACGACCGCGACGGGAAGGCAGTGAAACTGCCGTGCGAGCGCCACCAGCGGCTTGCGGGCTTCGGGCTGAACGTTGGTCGCATCGACAACGACGAGCTTTCCCGCGGCGAGCCGCTTGGCGGCGACGAAGTGCAGGACTTCGAAGGCGTCGTTGGTCGCCTCCTGACTGTTCTCGTCGTCGCTGACGAGTCCGCGGCAGTAGTCCGAGGAAAGCGCTTCTGTGGGCTTGAAGTGCTTTCGCGCGAAGCTGGATTTGCCGGCGCCGGATGGGCCGATCAGCACGACGAGGGCGAGTTCGGGGATGGTGAGTTTCATATTAGCACCAGAATATGTCATTTCCCGTGGCTTCAGCAGCCGCGAGAACGCGATCCATTCCCTTGACAAAATGGTGGAAGTATTTTTTCCCGAGGGATTTCATCTCCACGTGCCAACGTGAGGGATATTTCAAGCAACATCGGTCTAACTCCGGGGTTTACTTCGCGAGAGATAGCGCTTCTGATTCGGACGGACTTACCAGTCTCTAAATCTCGATACTCGACCTCGCCATCGGCCGATTTATGCGTGCGCTCTGACTCAAGCAGCGTCTGTTCAAATCGCATTGCTCGGAACAGCTTTTCGTCGTCAGATTGAGCAATGAAAAAGCCTTGCATGTCGATGCCCAATTCTACTGATTGTCCGGAACTGAAGACTCCGCGATAGGCGGGCGCATAACTGTGCAAGACGTTTCCGTTATCGGACTCGATGAGGAAGGCGCTTTCGATTTTGGACGCGAGCTCTACGAAATCAGGAAGTTCCCGTCGAGCGTGACTTGCTAGATCGGCGGAACTCCACTGCATTTGGTCTTCCGGCATAATTTTTCGCATGGCTCGACAGCTATCTGCGTCAATTGTTGACAGTGCCCACTGCACCTGGCGAAAACCAAAATAATTCAGATAAAAGTCTGCGAGACCCATTCTTGGGTGACTACATGCTGATTCCTGCCAGCGATGGAATTTCGAAAATGTGTCCGCGTTGTAAGGGGACAGCAGTTCGACGCTGCCGTGCTCGTCGATACGAAGGAGTTCGGGCGCAAATGGCGGCGCCTTGGTCTTGCCCTCCTTATAACAATTACAATGAACGACAGCGATGAGACCCATGTGGCTCCAGTCCAACTAACTGCGCGCAAATATCCCCATCTGCGTCGGCGCACCCAGCGCCGCATCCACCGTTCCAACAGGAAGAAACCGCACCTCATACCCAAACCGCGCCGCTACCCCATTTGCCCAAGCCTCAAACTGCTCGCGGGTCCACTCAAACCGATGATCCTTGTGCCGAAACTTGCCCGCTGGCAACGTCTCAAACTTGACGTTGTACTCGGCGTTCGGCGTCGTCAGCACGATGGTCTTCGGCTTGGCGAATTCGAAAAGCACACGCTCGAACGCGGCCAGGCGCGGCGGATCAAGGTGCTCGATGACTTCGACGACCGCAGCGGCGTCGAAGGCGCTCAGCCGCTTGTCGCGGTATGTCAGCGAGCCGTGGATGAATTGAATGCGTTCGCGTTGCAGCGGCGGCAGGCGGTCCAGGCGCAGGCGTTCGTGGGCGATCTCCAGCACGCGCCAGGCGACGTCCATGCCGACGATTTTCTCAAATTGTTTGTCTTTCAGCAGTTCGCGAATCAGCTTTCCCTCTCCGCAACCGAGATCTACCACTCGTTGCGCCCCACTCCCTTTCAGGGCGGCAACAACGGCGCCGAGGCGTTGCTCGTTGAGGCTCAGTGGTTTCGCAACGACGGATTCTTCGATCGCATGAGCTTCAATCGCTTCGTCAGCGGCCGGATCTTCCTCATCGATCAGGCGGCTCAGCGCCTTTTGTGTGAGATTGCGGCGGTGCTTGAGATATCTGGCGCTGATTAACTCGCGCTCGGGATGGTCGCCGAGCCATCCGGCGCCGTGCTTCAGCAGCTTCTCCACTTCATCATCGCCCACCCAGTAATGCTTGTCGTCGTCGAGCACCGGGATGAGCACATACAGATGCGCGAGCAACTCGCGGAGCGCCTTCGTGGCTCTGAGCGTGACGGTGAAGTACGCGCTTTCTCCCCAATCCGGAAACTTTTCGTCGAGGATATGTCGCTTCGCCTCGACGCTGTAGCCAAGCGGCTCGAACAGCCGCCGCAGGACTTCATCGCCCCCTCGGCAGGGCAGCACGGACAGCCGGATGGTCAGTGGTAGTGGCTCACTGACGAGCTCCGGACGCTGCTTGCAGTTTCCTGCCAGCGCGGTGCCGAAAACCTGCGCGATCGCGACGCTCAGGAATGACGACGCGACGTAGGGCCGATCGTTGACGTACTGTTCCAGCGCGTGGCCTTCGCCAGCGGGGCCGCGGCGATTTCGCACCAACCCAATGGGGTCTATGTCGAGTAACAGCGCGGCGGTGCACCGCTCGTCGGAGGCGTCAGGATAGAAGACGTGCGCCTGTCCGAAGGTCAGTGTAAACGAATGCGACCGGACTGGATTCTTATGAAGCAGGAATCCCAGATCTGTCGCCGTGGATTTTTCATTCGTGATCGTCAGCAGCATGCATTTACCCGGAAAGCTGACGGGCAATCTAACACGCGGTGAATTGGCAACAACCTTCATCAGGACATGAAGTCAGTTGCTCCACCAAGCGGACTAAACGAATATGCCTGGCTGCGAGGGAATCAGGATTCCGTTGTCTCGCTGTCGCGCTTAATTCCGGAAGCGACCGCCGTTCGTGCGGGCGTCGGGGAGTCGCTGCGACTCATTGCACGTCTGACTCCGGTCGGCTCGATTTCGTGAGCGGCGTTTGCAGGCGTCTCGTTTTGGATTTCGTCGGCTTCGGATTCCTCAGCCGGCGCGGGTTCGACTTCGTCGATGGGTTCCGGTTCCGTCGTGGTGCGCGTCGAGCCGTTGACGATTGCTTTTAGCTGGTCCACCATTTCCGTCAGTTCGTGGGACTGGGCGGAGAGCTCTTCGCCGTTTGCGGCGGACTTGACGGCGTTGGCGGCATTGGCCTGTGTGATCTTGTCTGACTGCGCCAGCGCCGCGTTGATATGTTCCAATCCCTTGGCCTGCTCACTGGAAGCCGTGGCCACTTCGGCGATCAACTGCTTGACCTTGAAGGCGGCCTCGACCGTATGCCGAAAGCTTTCCGCGATTTCGACATTGACGGTGCACTTCAGGATCTCCATGACTTCGGTGGAGACCTTCACTCCATTGTCGGCATTCAATTTCGACTCGTCGATCAGCGTGGCTGTGACTTTGGCGGCATCGGCGGAGCGTTTGGCGAGGCGGCGCACTTCCTCCGCGACCACGGCGAAGCCCTTGCCCATTTCTCCGGCGCGCGCGGCTTCGACGGCGGCATTCAGCGCCAGGAGGTTGGTCTGAAAGGCAATCTCGTCGATGGTCTTGACGATTCGCGCGGTCTGATCGGTGGACGCCTTGATCTTGCCTACGGCCTGCGTCATTTGCTCCAGTCGCACGGCCAGACTCTCCCCCATCTTTTTCGAGGCCTTTTGACCGGTTTCTGCTGCTCCGTTGGCGGCGTCGGCCAGCTCAACGGCCTTTCTTGCGTTGCTGGCGTTCTGTTTGGTCATGGCTGAAATCTCTTCCAGCGACGCCGACGTTTCTTCCAGCGAAGACGCCTGAGCGCTGGCGCCGTTGGCCATCTGCTGGCTGCCGTGAGCCACCATTTCCGCCGCGTCGCTGATGCGCTGAGCGCTCTGTTCGAGTGTTTCCGCCACGCGGGCCACCGGCGCCGTCGAGCGGCGCGAAATCCAGAACACCGCCACCGTGATCACCAGCGCTATCGTGAGCAGAGATGCTGACCAGCCCATAATATTCGAGCGCAGTTCTTTCTGATACATCGCGGCGTTGCTGGCGACGACCATCGTGGGCTGATCGGCCGCGCTCTCTGCGTTTTCGGACAGCGGCATGAATGTCGCGAATTTTACACCGTCGCTGGTCGTCAGCAGGGCCTGTTCGACGACCGGACCGTTTTCCGCCTTCTGAGCCTGCTGGGGCTCCCGTTTAGCCCCGGCAAAGTCCGTCTGGACTTCGGCTTCAAAACTGCTGGCCACCGCTTTTCCGCCCAGCAGGAACAGGATGTCGAAATTGTGTCCGCTCTCCGCGCCGATACACTTGAGAAACCCGCCATCCACGCGCGTTTCCATGCGCAGGATGCCGAGGATTGCGTCCTCAGCCTTCACCGCGGCGGCGCCGGCGATGCGCACACCCGTGGCGTCCACTTCGCACCGCGCCTGCGCCGTCACCGGCGGACTGGCCTGCACGGTCCGGCTTCCCGCGATCACGCCGGTCTTGTCCACCCGCACGGCGCTCTTCCCGGTCTTGTCGAAAACCTCCAACGCATCAACGTCCAGCGACGCCAGGGTGTCTTTCAGCATCTTGATCAGCGGGTCTTTGTCGCCATAGTTGAGGGCCTGGTCGACGGCGGTCTGAAAGCTGGAGTTCGTGACCAGGAAGCGGGCGTAATTCGCCGACTTGATCTTTTCATTCTCGAACCGCTGCTGCAGTAGGGCGGCGGTGCTCCGGCTGTTGGCAAAGTACAGGCTCCGAAGGTTATCAACAGACCGGAGCGTCATCAACACTCCAGCCAACGCCAACACCGGCAGCACTGCTGCCAGGACAAAGATGACCATGCGTTTTGCGATTCCAAGTTTCATAGTGTGCTCTCTTGTAATAACTGCTGCGGGTCAGGGCACGCGTCGCCCTCCTCAATTCATTTACACATTTCATTCGTTCACTTGGTCTTGGCCAACTCGGCTTGTAACGCTTCGATGGCTTTCTTCGTATTGCCCGCAGGTTCGCCGACGGTCACCACGCCGAGCGGACGCTCCAGCTTCTTATCCAGTTCCACAATTTGAACTTTGTACTTTTCCGCGATCGTCCGGGAGACGCCGCCGATGCCGCTTTTGAATTCCGCGATCTGTTGTGGAATTTGTTTGACCGTCGGCTGGACTTTGGTCGCGCCGGCGTATTCCTGATTGTCCAGCAGCATGCCCTTGATCGCCGCACGGGTGGCGCCGGTGGGAACTTCGGCGACGACGACGATGCCGCTGTCATTTCCGCCTACGTCCTTCCAATTGGTGATTTTGCCCGTGAGAATGTCCTTCACCTGCGACGCGGTCAGTTTCTTGACCGGATTGGCCGGGTTGACCACGATTACGATTTCATCCTGCATCAAGAGCGAATAGACGAGTTTTCCGACCTCCGGGTCCTTGCCGCCCTTTTTCGCCGCGTCTATTGCGGCGTTCAGGTCGCCGGCCATTAGCGCGGCTTCGCACTTGCCATCCAGCAAATCGGACATGCCCTTCCCGGCGCTGTTGCCGACGGCCGTAATCGTTAGAGACGTAGCGCTTTCCACGGCAGCCTTGTTGGGCGCCACACAGAGGTCCACCACGGTGACAGCCCCGTGCATCCGCACTTCCTCAGCAACAGCGTTGCGGTTGCCTGTAAGAGTCAACAGCGACAGTATCAGAAAAGTGTTTATCGATTGCACCCGCGTACTGCAGACTTTTCGATTTGATAAAAAGGTCATTTCGACGTTCTCCTGAGGTTATACAGCGACCGAGTCATGCAAGACTAGGGCAAACGCAGTGCCATCATCGCCCCCACTTTACGGCAAAACTTTCAGGTTTATTAGTCTGCTAGCGGTTCGTCTAAGAATTCGTTACGGCTTTCGTGACAGTTGTCTGGAAAATTGCACGAGTCTTCGGATTCGTCGATCTCTCAATACTTTTGTTGCATTATGCATTCGGAAAAGTCGCCCCTTATTTTGTTGTGGGGACATATCCTGACAGTAATCTGCGACCCGATACTTCATGGCGAAACGAATTCGTTTTCAATTCAGTCTGGCCGCGCTGTTGATCCTGTCGCTGGCATGCGGTACGGGCATGACCTGGTGGTACGGGCGATACGCGCGCTGGGCGGCAGAACTGGCGGATCCCACGAGACGCGAAGAAGCGCTCTTCAATCTTCTGAACGTTCAGCGTTACCAGGAGGGCGCATGGTATACAGAAGCTCCCGAGGCAAATCTGGTTGACTGCAAGTCAACCACGTGGTCGTCAGCAAACAAAAACAAGGCCCGCCTGTGTATGTGGTTTTCAAGGACGATCAATCTAACTTCGAAGGCGCCAGATGCGGCCCGGGCGTGGCGAAGGGTCACGTCATTGCCATCGATCACCAGGGTTATCTGCTAAACTGGTTCTCGGGTGCAAACCACTTTTACGGCAAGTTATTTAATGTACCCGGTGAGCCAACCCAGTGCATCGATTATATTCACTGCAGAATAGCGCAGAAAAAAGAAGAGGACGTGGACGTCCTGTACGTCGTCCCAATCTCGCCAGACTTCACGCCGGCGTTGCTGATTGCATGCAACCGTTCGGGACAAATAGGGCCTGATTGGGGATGGAACGTGAAACAGGAAGGCGGCGAAACCGAGATTCAAATCGGCCCTCGCACGGAACAAAAGGGCGAATCGATCACCTCGGTCGTTTCTTATCAATGGTCCCGTGACGAACACCGCTACATCGGCCCGAACGGCGCGCCGGATCAGCACTTCATGCGATTGAGTTCTGTAAGTGAGGACGATATACGTCTATTTTATGATCATGGAACGCGCGCGAACGGCGCCTCGAAATAAGTCTTGTTTTTTCGCAGGGTCGACTGGGCATATATTGCCAATGCGACGGACAGCATGAATCGTCGCCGGCTCCATTGGCACGCTCCCCGCGAGCGAAAATATATTAGAAAAAATGTGTGCCACAATCCCACTTATACGTTCTCTATTGAAGCATCCCGCCAGTACGATGGCAGGCGGTGGAACGTTCACACCCAGGAGTATACAAAATGGCTGCCCCCAATAATCGTTCGGTTGAAGCGGTGGACGATGCGATCTCTGTGTTGCGGCGCTTGCGCACTACGCTTGAAAATTCTCCCACAACCGCAGCGGCTTCTGCTCCGGCTCCGGCGAAAGGCAGCGAAGCGTTCGTAGAAGGTCAGACGTGGGGTTCGCCGGTGCTCGGCTTTATGCGCACGACCGTTGGATTTGGAGACGGCCACCGCTTCACATATTGGTCGTTCAATTTCTGGAAGTTCTCGTTCGCCATCCACATTCCTCGCTCGAAAAAGTCGGAAAGCGGCAACGACGAACTCGCACAGTGGTTCGATATCGAACGTCAGGCCGTTTTCGAGACGACGCTGATGGACCTGATCAAAAAGAAGCGCCGCAAGGAAGCGATCGAACTGGTCCGTGTGACGCTGAACAAAGGGACCAAAGAAGCGATGGAGTTCGTCGATCAGCGTTCCACCAATTCCGCGCTGGCCGGAGAACATCTGTCGAAACTTGACCAAAGCGTCAAAACATCTGACCGGATCAACGAAGAGTACAAAGAAATGCACGGCGATAAGCCGTTGCAGGCGCGCTGAAGTAACTTTCCTGAGGCTGATTTACGTCCCGCCGTGTTATACTGCTCATACCAGTTTGGAGAATTGCATGAGCGGCAGAACATTGGCGGGCTTGGTCGTGTTGGCGTCCATTCTGGCGACTCACGCCGCTGCCTTGAAAGCGGCCGAGATGGTGATCGTCACTGAAAAAGATGGCAAGAAAAAAGTCATCGGCGAACTGGTCTCCGCGGACGGCGACAAGGTTGTCGTCAAGCCGGAAGACGAAGAAAACGTCGAACTCAAGTGGTCCGATATCCAGAAGGTGAGCAACGGCCTGACGCAGGTAGTGGCCGCTCAACGCTGGAAAGCCCTGAACGCCGATAAAGTCTGCCCGACCTGCCACGGCGACCGGGTGATTGCATGCCCCAAATGCGGCGGGACCGGAAAAGATGCCGTTGCAAAAGCCCTGTGCAAGAACTGCAATGGGACCGGCCAGGCAAAATGCACCGTCAAGAGTTGCGTCAATGGCATGTGCGATTGTCCCGGCCAATGCCTGAAGCTGAGCGAGGGAAATTGGGAGTTTGGCCAGGAAGATTTGCGCTGGCGGAAGTTCACCTACCCAGGCGGCTGGGCATCCTGGAGCGAACGCCACCTCGGGCAGATCATCGCCTACGAGGACGGAAAGCCGGTCAACAAAGGCGTCTGCCCGCAATGCAACGGAACCACGAAGATCAAATGTCTGCTTTGCACCGGATCGGGCAAGATTGTCTGCCCCGTCTGCCTGGGCTCCAAAGAGGTCGCTGCCGCCTGCGCGGTCTGCCAGAACGGAAAAGTAACCTGTCCGACCTGCAAAGGGACCGGGGTGAAGCCGTGATTTGTCAAACACCGACAGCCAGGCAAGTTGACGTCCGCGGGCCTCACCGTTAAGACCATTCGCATCAATTGGCGAAAATCAACGGCGGCGCGGTGCATCGAATCGTTCATGAGCAACCCTGTCAATTCCACGCCTGAACATTCAGATTCTCAGCGTCCACCAGGCGAAAAGCCGCCGCCGAGCGTTCCCATACTTCTGGCGCTGC